>Ga0123352_10016453_pt1 | contig 11785 bp, 9 predicted proteins | sample TergutLab28metaG_FD_89700 | JGI IMG/M metagenome (GOLD analysis project Ga0123352, IMG submission 89700) | Labiotermes labralis P1 segment gut microbial communities from Petit-Saut dam, French Guiana - Lab288 P1 | ecosystem: Host-associated > Arthropoda: Insects > Digestive system > Gut ...
TGTGTTCAGATGTTCAGTGTATGTTGCAGCTAGACAGTCTCTGTGTTCATATGTTCAGTTTATGTTGCAGCTAGACAGTCTCTGTGTTCAGATGTCAGTATAGGTTGCAGCTAGACAGTCTCTGTGTTCAGACATCAGTGTATGATGCAGCTAGACAGTCTCTGTTTTCAGATGTTCAGTGTATGTTGCAGCTAGACAGTCTCTGTGTTCATATGTTCAGTGTATGTTGCAGCTAGACAGTCTCTGTGTTCATATGTTCAGTGTATGTTGCAGCTAGACAGTCTCTGTGTTCAGATGTCAGTATAGGTTGCAGCTAGACAGTCTCTGTGTTCAGATGTTCAGTGTATGTTGCAGCTAGACAGTCTCTGTGTTCAGATGTTCAGTGTATGTTGCACCCACTTAAAACATCGCTTTTAGGCGTGTGTGCATCCCTGCTGATTGACTAGTAAGGAAGTTCCTTCCGTCCATACGTATGGATTTAACAACTCGAAACCGCAAAACGTACTTCCATATAATTTGACAGTGGAGAATTTTAGGAAATACTCTAGTGCCATAACGGTTTTAGTTAACATGTTCTTACCGGAAGACATATATATATATATATATATATATATATATATATATATTGCGAGTCTGTAGCATAAACGTAAGTATTTATTTTAGAGAAAAATATTTCTAACAAAGTCACAGAAAAGAATGAACACAAATTTGACGTTCATAGGGCCGTGCATCATAATATATTTCTATAGTAAAACCAACCAGATGCACCAGTGTCTCAAATTTATTTTATTTTGGAATGGTACTCTACATGTTTCGGATGGTCTTTCCGCCCATCATCAGGAGTTAAAGACTGTACATACAGCAACAAGCATTTGTCAAACAGATACTGCTGTCTGCTTGCTAGCAAGCAGTCAGCAATATCTCTTTGACATATGCCTGTTGCTGTACGCACAGTCGTGAAATCCTGATGATGGACGGAATGACAGTCCGAAACATGTAGAGTGTCATTCCAAAATAAAATAAATTTTAGACACTGGTGCATCTGGTTGGTTTTACTATAGAAAGCGTGAACTCGTTTTATATCCAATAGACAATTTGTGAATCTCGAAATGTTCGAGATAATTAACGTAATTAACGACAGACTGTATACAGTACATTTCTTTAATTGTGCACTGAGCAATTCATAATTTTTCCAAGCATATTCTTGCCCATCCTCCCACACGCCAATTTCATATTAACCTACTTTCCTTCCTAATGAGTATAAAATTAAGGTTTTAAGATCACAACGCAAGTGCTATGTTTATCTCTACTTGAAGCTCACAGACGGCTGACCGATTATTACGGAATGCCACTGCAGCACACTCCAACACCGTACTTCCTAACTAACCGACATGACTACAAAACGAAAAGGCGAGTGCACTAAATTACAACTCGGGACTACCTGCTTAATAAAGCAGAGGGGCAAAATTTACCTTGCATATTTCTACATTCTTGTGTCTGTGTCCAAATTGTGGCCACCCCTGCCCCAACCTTTACGTCACTGCTCTCAATATATAAAGCAGCGGGCTATATTCAGAAAGTTCCAACACCACCTCATATCCACCATGTCGCTCCTTCTCACTATTCTGTTTATGAGCACCATTGTGGTTTCTAACTACATGGCTTTGTGTAACGGAAGAGAAAACCATAATAAAATGAAGGCTTAAACTACCCTTTTCCTGTCTTCATGTTTGCACCGTGCATCAATGATAATTAAACATGTTATTATCCAACCAATGCACAATATACAATATGTAGATACAATTAAAATTATAAAATATTTAAAAGTGCTCCAACATGCTTCGGATCACAGATGATCCATCATCGGGGAGCCTTGTACAGTGCTTGGCTAAAAACTACAAGAATGGTTCTATCGTGTCCGTTGACATGGACAAGGTCGGTGTTATGTCACCATATTCTGACACGTTGTGCGTTGTGTGTAGTTCACTGTACAGGAAGGCACTTCCTATACAGTGAACTACACACCTTAAGACCACGTCCATGTCAACGGACACGATAGAATCATTCTTGTAGTTTTTTACCAAACACTGTACAATGCTTCCTGATGATGGATCCTCTGTAATCCGAAACATGTTGGAACACTTTTAAATATTTTATAATTTTTATTGTATATACATATTATATATTATGCATTAGTTGGATAATAAAGTATTTAATTACCCTTTTCCTGCTTGCGTCAGTTACAGTGCTGTGGTAGTCAGTTCGGCTGGCACACTGCAGGCCTTCAAGACGCAGCATCATCTATATGCACATAACTGGTACAGCTACTTCGCTCCAACGTGGCCTGCAGGCCACGTTGGAGCGAAGTAGCTGTACCAGTATTATGACCTGTAACGGAGGTTGCGGTTACAGTTTTTAGTATTCCTGATGATGGGTGCTGTGACACCCGAAACATGTAGAGTGACTTTGCAGTAAATAAATATGTGCATACTGTTGCATCTGTTTGGATTTTTATTCACATTGTATTTTCTCATATTGAACAAGAAGATTATCACCTTTCTGGGAACCCAAGTTTCATAACATGATCACAACAGCCGGCCACTGGACCCAGCACGAGAATCGGCACTACGATCCTGGAGTCATGTTGTAAGAATCAGCACGCTTAAAACGTTGAAAACTAAAGAAGTTAGGAAATGTAACCATAACGCAATATTTCTGACGCGGTCGGTCTGCCAGCTGTATACAGTGGCCACTGTGTAAAGATCTGTTTCTCCGTTTATCATCACAAAATGTAAAGTGATTTTACAAGTCTGGGTAACGACGTCCAACATAAGAGTTCATCAAAATCACACCACGGTTTGTTGAAATCAGATAGCACACCACAGATTTTCCTTTCGTTTTGATACATCAAAAACCACGTGACTGCCGGAAAGAACTTATACTGGACAAAACAGAAAAAGATTTACATTACTCTGCAGCGTTTGTTCGAAATATTTAGGTTTTCGATAAATATTTTTAGATTTACGCTCAAAATTCGTGCAGAAATGCATGACGGTCTTCAGATAAATGCGTTATGTCCGTTGTCCCATTCTAATCAACTTTTCGACCTATCAGCATATTGCAAGAACACATATGAATATCAAATATCTTTAAGATTCCCTGAACGTTTCTCGATTTCTTACATAGGCCAGTGTGCCGGCAGGCGTGCATGGCAAAGGTAATAAGGCCATTTTTTTTGCAACTTTCCGTTACGGACGCGGCTAAAAATAATTAGGCCATTTTTATGAAAGGCAAAAATTCAGAACCTCTGCCAAATCTGACTTGGTAAGCTTTCCTCACGTATGCTTATAAGAAGCCTGTTGTCAACAGACAAATATCCGTTAGGATTACTGACCTCCGGTTATTACTCGTTCTGTCGACTCCAATTGTACCTTATGGACTTTGCGCGGGGGCAGTGGCGAAGTAACGGTCAGCCAAAGGCCAAATGTGACGTATGTACAATAATCTTTTGGGTCCTGGATAACATCATATCCAGCCTCATAAAGGACGGTCTGTGTCTCATGCGGAAAGCATTAAAAGCTGTTGCAGTGGCACTTTATAGAACTCCCAAGTGTAGGTATTATTGCATGTCCACCACGCTGACAGAAGCTCTGGACGACACTAAAATTCCTAACCCGTGGACATCTGGAACGAATTTCGCTTTGAGTAAGCATCATTCCTGATTTTTTTTTTTTTATTCGCGAGGTCCCGTGTTCACTTGTCAGCTCTGAAACTGGTTATTGTGGCTGAGATTTTTCGTGTTTTTCCTCATTTTCTCAAGACATTCTATATGAGGTCATGCCAGCTTCCTAATCTATCATCACCACTTAAGATAGTTATAACTGAGCAGACCTACAGACATGTGTCTTTCCGTACCTCCACAGCGAAAGTGCCGGCAGAACCAACTGGATAGGGGAACGGTTGTAAAGCAGAGGCGGACTGGACTTGTCAGCAAAGGGAAAACTGTGATTACCGGAAATTTAATTATGTGGTCCCTTCCAATTCTGACCAGTCATTTACTGTGCTTATCGGCTTTGCATCATCATCATCATCATCATCATCATCATCATCACCATCATCATCACCATTATCATCAGATGACCACTACTTTTCCATTAACAATGTTTTTTTTTGTGGCGCTGCGGCCCAACGCGGGCCATTGCCTCCTCAATCTTGAGGTTTTCTAGATCACTCACAACGACGCACCACATTCGGTAGGACTCCTCTGGACGAGTAATCAGCTCGTCGCAGAGACCTCTACCTGACAACACACAACACTCACAACAGACAAACATCTATGCCCCCGGTGGAATTCGAACCCACGATCTCAGCAGGCGAGCGGCCTCAGACTTACGCCTTAGACCGCGCGACCACTGGGACCGGCACTAACCAGTGGTTATCTAGTGAAAGTAAGATATTGGGTAACAAATGAACAGTTATTGTGCAGATATTTAACGAAAGTGCAAACCCACATAACCAGCATGTTACTACATTAATAACTTCTTAAAATTCATATCTTGTATCTCTTTACAAAACGCGCCACATTTTACTGAACACTATGTGACACAGGTCTGTGTTACATTTTTAATACCTGATGTCAAACTGTTTTAGAACGGACGTTTATTGGAGGTGGTTTGAGAAGACGATGCTGAGGATAATTCATGGATCTAAGTGAGAAATACGAAATCGGTAGTAGAGAAAAGTGCATGGTGAAGCACTTCATAATTTGTGCATTTCGCCGTAAGTTATTGGGGTGATATAATCCAGTTAAGGGTCTTATGGACATCTATAAATCATGGTGTATATATGGGATGTATCAAGAATTTTAGTTTACAAGTCTAACGTGGAAAGAACATTTGGACGATTTGGGGGCAATGTTACAAAATGGATTCAAGTGGTTCCAAAAGTGAACCTTCGAGTTCCCTAAAATCGACAGATTTCTTGTGTATCCCAACTAGTCTTCCTTCACGGGGTTTCCAAATATCAATTTGTACTAATATTTCCTCCCCATGTCTTATTCATTGCTGTAATATCTGCTGAAGAGTTGGCCTTTAAATCATTAAGGTCCCCACTGTGGAATTTCCTCCTTCTTCTTCCAACTTCTTGTGTAGTACTTTTAGACATTTCCATTCCCAGACATCCTCGATGTCCTTCTGTAGGAACATACGCCAGGATTCACACGTACATAAAACATCGGTGTAGTTATGGTTCGCGTATTTTAGTTTTTAGTTTGGAAAGAAGTTGGAGGATAATATTAAAATTCTGCTTATGTAGTTCGGTTGTCGAGAATTGCGTCGACTCTTTGGATCATAAATTGGAAATGTTTGTACTAAGAACACTATTCATATTAGATCCAAATCAATTGCTTTTCAGTCTGTTCTCTCCAACTTACAGTTGAAGTTCAAGACGGTGGATGAAACTGCAGGCCAAAAAATATTACACTCGATTTGTCTACGTGAAGAAGCTTGACATTTTTCTGTTCGCATTGACTCGGTAGTCATAATTCACGCACTTGGACACATTTACAGTCATTCATTTGCCTGTTTCATTTTAATGTATGACAGTGCCAGCACGTTGACAGCACCGTCAAAGACAGCACATTATTTCCCAAGTACAAAATTAGTATTTAAAAACATAAATATTTCCATTCGTACCTACCGTACAGCCTAATATTGTGTTACAAATGCATATGATACAGGTAAAAGTATGTGCATAGCGTACGTTCGTTTATATTTCTTTTGCATTCCTGGCCGTTTATTGCAAGAAACATAAACGGTATTAGAACCTCATTTGTTCTGGACAATCAGCATTATAATAAATAAGTAATACTGTATTCGTTTAAGCCATTCGTGCTGTTGGGCAGTAAGTAAATAGCAACATAGAGGAGAAATTGGGAGAGACAGAGAGATGGTGGTGTGAGTGAGAGACTGTTACACCTTCACCCACATTCTGTCATCAGGAACTGCTGATATCTAACCGAGATATGGAGATGTGATCGGATATCTACTGCTGGTGATTTTATATATATTTGCTTATTGTTTAGGTGATGATGAATACTGAACTTTAGGAATGACGTACGGTAAATCAGGTACCCTAATGTGACGGGTTACAGTAATTCCCACGTACGCACAAAGAACCGAATATTCTTTCTGCGCTGAGTCACACCAACTTTGCAACTAAGCCCATCTCTGAAATCGGATTTGCTAGAAAGAAAGGAAATTAAATGTGTAATGATAGTCCATGATAGCAGTGTGCAAATCGCGAGCGTCACATCGCCTGGGGAATAAATTTCTTGCCTTAGCGCCTAATATTTGTGGGTCGTCAGTATGGAACTTGCTTTATGTCACACTCTGGACGCCTAGAATTATGAAGTGGTTCCCAGATTTCTGGTAAATTTGTGCACGGCTGGTCTCTGAACACAACGTGATCCTTTAAACTACGCAGACATTACGACGTTAATATATAGCGGCAAGGAAACATAAAGTCGACGCAGTGAATGGGTTTGGGGAATTGCGTGCACAAGTACGATAAACATATCCACAATATTTCACATTTTAAGGGGTCTAAATCCCATACAGCTCGTTAGGGCGTACTTCTCTGGAATATTTATCAACTTTCTCACTGCTGGCAATTCAGCTGGGCCCTGGCATAAAGGAATGTCGAGTTGCTTATCACATGGTGTTGACAGGGTACACATAGGGTCCAGTGTGTTGGTGTCATGATATTTCAATTCCAGAATTAGAGTATTGCGACTAAAATAGCCCAGATGCTGACGAGAATAATTATAAATTGGGCAATGTATATTTTGTTTTAAACTGGAACTTTCTGAGACAATATGCAGTTGGCCCGTTCTATCAACAAGAAGAGGATAAAAAGACAGTCTGTCCTGTAAACGTTTCCTTTTTATACTGTTTATTTTAGTGTGCAATTTCGTTCAAAACCGCAGACTTGAATCGTTGTGTGAAAATATACAGATAAGAAAAGCGAAAAAATTATATGAAAGAGCCTACAAACACGTTAATTTTGCACGTTCAGTCCGAGAAAGCAAACCCCCCTTGTCCATACTAATAAACAGATAGCAGAAACACAAGGAACAAAACTTGTTTATTTAAGAGGTTCTGCTCTTCTCTTAGGGCAAAGGGTTTCTTCACAACCCGCCTTCACACTTTTGCAGTCGTTCACCGTAAAGTTAGGTTATGTGAGGGTTAAGATTTTCAAGGTCAGATCTACGAACAGTTCCTTTGTCTAGAATACGTTGATTTGCTGTCCAGTAAAAACTTACAGCTACTTCGGTAAAACATTCTTTCTGCACATTCCCTGCAGTTGGATCAGTGTATTTGTGCCGAGTGCAGGAAAATGTATCTGAGAGAGAGAGAGAGAGGGGGGCAGAGAGTGCTTCTGAAACTGTGATAAATTTATACCAGAATACACGGCGTCACATCAGAGCGGTTAGTATTCTTCATAAGTTAGTTATGTTAGGTCAGGTATAGTAGATCAGGTGGGATTTTGATTTCTTTGGGCCCAGTTTAACATTTTCTGAGACCTCTCTGCCCACTAACAAGCACATTTTGCAAGATTAAAATGTATTGAATTCATGTGGCCGACATTACTACTACGCCCAAGAAACCGTGAGAGTATCTGCAAGCCAAAAACGCAGAAATTTTCATAAAAGTGCGGACACAAGTACATTGAGGTACTATTCTGTCCATTGCTCCCCGATAAACAAAAGAGCATTGCTTTATTGGAAGGTATCCAAGGCTTTTTTATGTTTTGTTGACCGTGCAGCTTGGTATGATCCTTGTAAATAACCAACTTGACGCACAATTTTTTATGAATGTTTATTTCTATTCTCTACATCCTTCGGGTAGCCATGTGCCCATCATCATGAGAATTATTGTATTAATGCGACACCTGGTTTGTGTCACTCTGTGTAGATGGCCGTCTGGCATGCAGGTTAACCTTCGTGCAGCCATGTGCCAATCATCAGGAGAATTATTGTATCAACGTGACACCTGGTTTATGTCACTCTGTGTAGATGGCCGTCTGGCATGCAGGTTAACCTTCGGGCAGCCATGTGCCAATCATCAGGAGAATTATTGTATCAACGTGACACCTGGTTTATGTCACTCTGTGTGGATGATCATCTGGTATGCAAGTTAACCTCCATACCAGACGGCCATCTACACAGAGTGACATAAACCAGGTGTCGCATTGATACAATAATTCTCCTGATGATGTGCACATGGCTGCCTGAACCTGCATGTCAGACCGTCATCTACACAGAGTGATATAAACCAGGCGTCGCACTGATACAATAATTCTCCTGATGATGGGCGCATATCTGCCCGAACCTGCATGCCAAACGGTCATCTACACAGAGTGACATAAAACTGGTGTCGCATTGATACAATAATTCTCCTGATGACGGGCACATGGCTGCCCGAAACATGTAGAGAATAGAAATAAACATACAAGAAAAATTGTGAGTCAAGTTGGTTTTTACAACAATCAAATGCAAGGCATTTTCTGTTTGTCCTGATAAGAGTGATGTGAGATGATGATGATGATCGAGATTTGGTGAAACGATAATGAGAGGGGAAAACTGGTGTATTCGGAGAAAAACATGTTCCATTATTACTACATCCACCACAAATTTCGCAGACAGTGGCCCGGAATCGAACTATATTACATTCTTATATAACATTCAGTTTGTATTTCACAGAGAGCACAAAGTGCTTCCAGGAACAGACCAATCATTGGAAGTGGTATATGGAAATAATCACTGATTGTGAGAATTATAAAGAATGTATGAAACATAATCAACGGTTGGTGTTACGTTGTGGTTTGGCTGGGGTGGTGTGGTATCCGGATGCAGGCTGAAGCACTACCAGAGCAATACAACCCATACAATAACTCAACAAATAAGTCGCAAGCTCCTGAGGATGGATGTACTAACACTCGAAACATTTTGAGCATTAAATAATGAAATAAAAAAGCAAGTGACATCAAGTTGGTCTCTCTTTATTCAACAGCAAAACGTGTATCAACTGCTAGGCTTTAAAGTTTTTGTTTGTTAATTTGACGCAACAGCCTCCAGTGGGCCAGGGCCTCCTCCTTCACGAGGTTTCTAGACCACACACAACGACACACCACAGTCGGTAGGTCTCCTCTGGACGAGTGATCAGCTCGTCGCAGAGACCTCTACTTGACAACACACAACACTCACAACAGACAAATTTCCATGCCTCCGGTGGGATTCTAACCCACAATCCCAGCAGGCCAGAAGCCGCAGACCTACGCCTTAGATCGCGCGGCCACTGAGACCGGCAGGCTTGAAAGTATTAAACACAGTCTACCACGAGCCAGTTTAAAAAAACTTGTCACTTTCAAAACATACGTGTATCTCCCTCAAATCAGCATGTATTTGGATTGGTAGAACATATTCTGCCACCCACGTCTCCTCATGCTAGTACTTTTTCAATAACTATTTACATTTCGGGCTATGTCTTCAGTTCTATAGGATTTAGACGATGGAATATTACATTAAATACTAGTCACTTTTAGACTTCCTCCAACTTTTATTGATTCTGAAAAGAGAAAAGCTAACTACAATATTTCGGAAACTGCATCCTCGGGTGAAACGCTACAAATTAGGCTAAGTCCTGATGGTGTGTTTCTTGTTTTGTCCATCATATTGCCTTCCTAACTATAAATAATAGGACGTAATGTCGGCTCAGGAATCCTTGGTACTTCTCCGACTTCTTCGTGCACATGCAGAGCCACAAGTTCAGTTGTACATTGAACACTACTAGAAAAAAGAGTACAGATATGTTTCCTTATTTCGATATAACACAATCTGACGACGAAACTCGGTAATTCTAAGCCTTGCATCACTGAAGATGCCGGTCCGAACACTAAGCTTATGACTTGTCTTCGGAAATTTCGGGTTCGAATTTCGGCCTATACACTGTCCTGATTGAAGTTTTTCATCGTTTTCCTCTGTTTTGCTAACAAATGCTGGAACTGTATCTTATATAAGACCAAGACTGCTTCTTTACATATCTTGTCCATTGGAGAATTTACCAGAATCATCATTCGACCCTTGTGAATACATTAGTCGGAATTAAAGAGAGCTTCGTTCAATAAATTATTGCTAAATGTAGACGTTGATATTGTGACAAGAGCCAATCATAGAGAGGCAGTCTTACTGGCTGAGCTACCGACACAGACAATAACAGCTCAATGTTTGCACAATAACTTTGTTTTCATCCACATTTCCAAGACCTTACATTTGAGGTCCTATTGTTTTTACATAAAAAATCTCTACAATATCATGTCGCAGTTGGGAGCTAAGGAAATGGAGTTCAACCAACCTCGTATTGTAGTCGTTATCGAGTTTTAAAAATCTCTCATTTCTTTAAAATGTCACTTGAAGATAAACACGGTTACTCATATAACCATCCATAAAATGTGTCCTAATACACGACTATATTTCCTTACAGCAACAAGCCTTAGCGTATCGTTGTACAGGGCCTTTCATAATGTACTCCGCGATTACAAAAATTTATTATAGGAAAACCGTAGGACACGTATTTACAAAACATGTACAGATAGAAGGAACAGCTCAAATTTTTTTCCCCCCCAGTAAGTTGTTTTTCATCGTAGTTCACATTCCTGCCGCTAGGCGATGAACACAGTGTTACCAGGACGTTGGATAGGGCGTACGTCTGGAAATGACCAACCACTGAAGCTACGGCCCCCGAGGTCCCCTGATATTACGCCCTGTGATTTTTTTTCTTTGGGGATATGTCAAAGACCGCGTATTCGTCCCACCATTGCCACGTGACCTCACTGATCTAACGGAACGGATCATTGCAGCAGTGAAGAATATCGATGCACCCATGTTGACGCGTGTGTGGCAAGAACTTGAATATCGTATCGATGTATGCCTTGTCACCCGTGGTGCACACATCGAAAATCTCTAGTTCTCAAAAAAAAAACTTCTTCAGTTTTCTTGTGGCTGAGAACAACTCCATTAAGGTAAGTCGTTTGGTTTTCTTGTTATAAATGTTTGTAATTACGGAGAACATTATGAAACGCCCTGTATGTGTCACATTCTACTGTACGTACAGTACACACTGTCAGCTTTACTTTCAGCAGAACTCACTCTGCCGACAGTTCTTCAAACCAGACACTCAAAATTCTTTCCTAATTCTGTTACCAAAAGACTGTGCAAGCTTTGATGACAGACCTGCTGCTTTTTTTATTTTGGAACCTCTGATCTTAATTATGGCACGTGCTTTTTTCCCAGTTTCATTAATTTATAAAAAAATATGAAGAAGATATAGCGGGATATTTTGAATAAAACTTTCGTTTAACTATTCCGAACTCTCTTATGACGTCCGTATCTGTACTTGAAGTAGCCTGCAAATACAAGGTTATTCGAAATTATTGTCGGGGTTTTAACAACATGCCACCTCCTTCTCCAGATGCAATCCCATGTGTTTTCTTTCTATGTGGTTACGTCAAGGATCAGGTTTATGTTCCTCCTGTTCCCGCAAGTGTCCCGGAACTGAAGGTACGAATCAGAACCGCCATTGAAACCATCACCGCTGACATGCTACAAGCAGTTTGGAACAAACTCGATTATCGTGTTGATGTTTGTAGAATCACAAAGGGTGCATATATAGAGCACCTGTAAGGTATGTAACAAAAACTTGGAGTGTTGTTCTATTAAATAAAAAAA
>Ga0123352_10016454_pt1 | contig 11784 bp, 8 predicted proteins | sample TergutLab28metaG_FD_89700 | JGI IMG/M metagenome (GOLD analysis project Ga0123352, IMG submission 89700) | Labiotermes labralis P1 segment gut microbial communities from Petit-Saut dam, French Guiana - Lab288 P1 | ecosystem: Host-associated > Arthropoda: Insects > Digestive system > Gut ...
TCGGTGTAGTACTCGAAGAACGGTGTTTGTGAGGTTGTGTCGAACTGTATGGCTTGATTGTGTTTGCGGGCAGTATCTACGGCGGTGGTGATGCCGATGGCTTTGCCGGGATTTGCGGCTGATACGGGCGTGGGCCAGTCATAGCCGTAGTTTGGTATGCCCATCAGGATTTTGACGGACTCCATTTGCGATACCGCGAATTTTATTACGCTTTCGACTTTGTTAATTGGTGCGACTGCCATCGGCCGGCTTGTCGCGTATCCCCAGTCGTACGTCATGAGGGTAACGTTATCAACAATCGCGCCGATTGCGGCATAGTCGTATGCGCCTGTCAGCGGGTCGGTGGTGGATTCGGTATCTTTTGCGGGTATTGCGCAGGAAATAAAGAAACCGTTTTCGTGCATTTTGTCGGCGCATTTTGCCAGGAATTCGGTGTAAGCGGCGCGGTCGGCAGGCAGCACGAATTCGAAGTCTACATCGAGGCCGGCGTACTTTTTGGTGTGCATTGCATCCAGCAGGTTGCCGATAAGTTTATCTGCTGCCGCAGGATTTGTGAGGATTTCATGGGCCAGTGCGGATTCGAAATTACCACTTGCGCCGATATTGCTGACAACCATCGCAGGTATAACTCGCGTGTCAATAGCCTTGGCGATTATCTTGTCCTCGGCAGCGGGCACGGCTATGGGCTTGAAAGTGCCGTCTGCGCGGGCTTCGTAGCTGAACAGGCTTAGATATGTTAGGTAGGGTAAGGTTTTTGCGAGGATATCGTCCGCGATGTTTGCAAAAGCGTAGCCGTTGACTTCAACAATGCCTGATTTTGGCACGATTTCGCTGCTGTTTACCACAATAGTTTGCCCGATTACAAGCGTGTCCTGAAGATTGAGGCCGTTTTCACGAGCCAGTTCGATGTAATCTACACCATATTTCTTGGCGATGGTATACAGGCTGTCGCCATCCTTAACAACATGAATCTGCATTGTAATTCCCCCATTTGAGCTGATGATTTAGTGTATGCTTTGTTCTGTCCAAATGCTATCCGGTATTTGACTAAGCGGGAACAATGCTGTATCATTGTAAGTAGTTAATAAACGGTTGAAGAGGTGTACTATGAGGAACGAAAGAGAGCGGCAGGCGTTGCAGTATTTATCCAAGAACGCGCTGCATAACATAGGGATGATATTTCCGATAGAACGCGGCACTGCGGAGATTTTGTATGCCGAAAATGATGGCGTGATGCTTATAGATACAGTCAGCGGCGCGGTGATGCAGTCGGCAGATTCGTATGAGGTTGGCAAACGGCTGTTTGAGCAAATGCCGAGCGCGAGTTTGTTCCTGATTCATCAGGATTTTATGCTGGACGATTTCAAGGCGAAAGTGCGCCCGGAATATGTGTTTGAAAACTATACAACGGCGTATCTGAAAGGTGAACTCTTGCCGGAGCTTCCGGAAGTGAGCTTAACAGCCTTGGATTCCTCACACTATGACACGATTACGCAAAACTACGAGTTAGATTTGGGGGAAACGTATCTGCGAGAGCGGCTTGAAGCGGGTGCAATATTTGGTGCATTTGCAGATGGTGAGATGATTGGCTTTGCGGGTGAACACGCAGAGGGCAGCATGGGAATGCTTGTGATACTGGAACAGTACAGGCGCAAGGGGTATGCTGCCGCACTTGTGGGGTTTGGCGTTAACCGGCGGCTTAAACAAGGGCTGATTCCGTTTTCGAATGTATTTCCCGACAACTATGCGTCTATAGAGATGCACAAAAAGATGGGTTTTACGATTTCGGAAGATAAGGTTTGGTGGTTGTTTTAAGTGATTGCGGCGGGATAATCCTCAGTCAGCCCAATGGTCGAACTGCATTCGCCCATTAGGCTGCCGGCTCCTTTGAAAAAGGAGCTAATGGAAAAGGAGCCTATGCGCTTGTCCTGCGGACAAGCGGGGGTCGCCGCGACGACACGAAACAAAGACGATTGCGAACGTCCGCGGAGACGTATGAGAACTCCCTGAATACAACGGGGGAAGTGTGTTGGCGTTGCGTGAACAAATGCAGTAAATACCAGACTTTTGCGTGTTGTTTAACGTAAATTGTATATGGGCAAAATTACGAGAGGAGGCGTTGTTATGCTTTGTGACAAGTGCAAAAAGAACCAGGCGTCGGTGCGAGTGCAGCAGTCTGTGAATGGGAAAAAGACGGAGATAAACATCTGCCACGAATGCGCATATATAGATGACCAGCTAAATCTCGACAATCTCTTTCAGGGGCTTATGGGTTCGCTGTTAGCGCAGGGAATTAAGGACGCTAAGCTTGCGGCGAAAGGGCAGCCGGGAAAGATGCTTGATGAGCCGGAGTGTAAAGCCTGCGGCATGACATACAGGGAGTTCAGAGAAAAAGGCAGGCTGGGCTGCGTTGAATGCTATACAACATTTAGAGGGAATCTCGCGCCTATATTCAACTCGATTCAGACGAACAGCGAGCATAAAGGGAAGATACCCCTGCGCTCAAGAGCAAAGCTGAAGGCAGAGCGAGAGATTGACACGCTGACGAGCGAGCTGAAATCTCTGGTAGAACAAGAGGAGTACGAGAAGGCCGCCGCTTTACGCGATAAAATACGCTTACTGCAACAACAAGGTGGTGACGTAGATGTGGTATGAAGACCCACGGGTGGACAGCAGCAACATAGTATCGTCACGAATAAGGCTGGCACGCAACTTGCAGGCGTATCCTTTCGCACGTAAGATAGGACATGCGCAGGCTGTGGAGTTTCTTGAGAAAGTCAAAAAAGCGGCGCAGAATGAACGTGAACAAATAGGAGAGTTATACTTTACAGATATCTCGCAGCTTTCGGATGTGATGAAGACGGCTATGCTTGAGCGGCACATACTCAGCAAGGACATGCTCAGCAAGAATGTATGCGGGCTGCTGTCCTCGGAGGATGGCTCACTTGCGATAATGCTCAATGAAGAAGACCATATTCGTATACAGTCGTTTAAAACCGGGGATGACATAGACGCGGCATTTGCCATTGCAGACGCAACGGACAATGCACTTGAGCAAACCTTGGACTACGCGTTCAGCAAGGAGCTTGGCTACTTGACATCGTGTCCGTCGAACACGGGTACGGGGCTTAGAGCTTCGTTCATGGTGCATCTTCCGCTGCTTGAGCGTCAGAATCAGCTGCGTAACGTAATTGCCAATTTGACAAGGTTCGGGATGACTATCCGCGGGGTATTCGGCGAAGGGAGTGAAAGCACCGGGGCTTTCTACCAAATATCGAACCAGGTTACACTGGGTAAGTCGGAAACTGAGATTATAGGCAATCTCAAGAATATAACATCCCAGATATGCGAGAAGGAGGCACTTCTGCTGCGCAAGAGCCTTGAACGCGAAAAGTATGACATACTCGACTGTGTCCACCGCTCGTATGCTGTGCTTAGCAGCTGCCGCAGGATAACATCAAAAGAGGCACTGTCACTGCTTTCAAACGTACGTTTGGGCTTTGCCGCGGATATACTTCAAAAACCGCGCCCGGGCAGAAGCCTTCTAAGCATAATGATGAATATACGTGACGCAAACATACAGATGATTTGCGGGCAAAATGCAAGCGAAGCAAAGGACGTTTGCAGGGCAGACTACCTGCGGAGTGTCTTTAACGGATAAATTGAATATGACGAAAGGATGTAGACAATGCAAGGGAAATTTACAGAAAAAGCTAAGGCTGCAATAGAAGCGGCGCAGCATGCCGCCAGGACGTTCGGGCAGAACTATGTCGGAACGGAGCATTTGCTGCTGGGTCTCAGCCGAGTTGCAGATTCGGTTGCCGCGCGTGCAATAGAGAGCCAAGGTATTACCGCCGCAATGATTGAAGCCCGTATAAACGAGGTATCCCAAAATATATCGCAGCCACAAGACGGTGCGCCGCAAGGCAACGAATTTACGCCGCGCACAAAGCGTGTGCTTGAGCTTAGCATGCAAGAGGCTGTGCGTATGGGTACGAGCTATATCGGTACGGAGCATATGCTGATAGCACTAATCCGTGAGGCCGATTGTGTCGGGGCGCAGATACTCAAGAGCTTGGGTGCGGATATGCAGCGAGTTTACGACGAAATAATGAACATGATGGGAATGAACGAAGGGGAAAAACAAAATTCAGGCCTGCCGCCGATACACAAAAAGCCGGATTCTAAGGACAAAAGTGCCACGCCAACACTCGATAAGTTCAGCCGCGATTTTACAAAAATGGCTTTGGAAGATAAGTTTGACCCGATTGTGGGGCGCGACAAAGAGATAGAACGCGTGATACAGATTTTATCGCGGCGCACAAAGAACAACCCTGTGCTTGTTGGCGACCCCGGCGTTGGGAAGACCGCGATAGCAGAAGGGCTTGCGCAAAAAATTGCGACGGGTGACGTTCCCGAGCCGCTCAAGGGCAACCGCGTTGTTAATCTCGACCTTTCCGGGATGATTGCCGGCAGCAAGTACCGCGGCGAGTTTGAAGAGCGTATCAAGAAAGTGATGAAGGAAGTCATCGACAGCGGCAATGTTGTGCTGTTTATCGATGAACTGCACACCCTGATTGGCGCGGGTGCGGCTGAAGGCGCGATAGACGCGTCGAATATACTAAAGCCTTCGCTTGCGCGTGGGGAACTGCAAATTATCGGTGCGACAACGCTCGATGAGTACCGCAAGCACATTGAAAAAGATGCCGCGCTCGAACGCCGCTTCCAGCCTGTGCGCGTGGATGAGCCTGACGAAGAGGCGGCAATTGCGATGCTCAAGGGTTTGCGTGATAAATACGAGGCGCACCACAATGTTACAATCACCGATTCCGCAATCGAGGCCGCAGTCAAACTTTCTAACAGGTATATCACTGACAGATTTTTGCCCGACAAAGCTATCGACCTTATTGACGAAGCGGCATCGAAAATCAGGCTCAAGACGTTTACCGCACCGCCTGACATAAAGCAGCTCGAAGAAAAATTGATGGAGCTTGACAAGGAGAAGGAAGAGGCAATCAGGACGGAAGAGTTCGAGAAAGCCGGAAGTATAAAGCGCGAGCAGAAAGAGATAATCGAAAGGCTCGAATCACTTAAAGAGAAATGGCGTGCCGAGAACGTAAGCGGCAAGCACATTGTTGACGGCGAGGGTATCGCCGATGTGCTTTCGGGCTGGACAGGCATACCGATTAAGAGCCTGCAAGAGGAAGAGACCGAACGTCTGCGGAGACTTGAAGCAGTACTCCACGAGCGTGTTATAGCTCAGGATGAGGCCGTGGCGGCTGTTGCGCGTGCCATCCGCCGTGGCAGGGTAGGGCTTAAAAACCCGAAACGCCCTGTAGGGTCGTTCTTGTTCTTGGGGCCGACGGGTGTGGGCAAGACAGAGCTTTCCAAGGCACTTTCCGCGGCGTTGTTCGGTTCGGAGGATGCTATTTTGCGCATCGATATGTCCGAGTACATGGAGAAACACAGTGTTTCAAAGCTTATTGGTTCGCCTCCGGGTTATGTCGGCTATGATGAAGGCGGGCATTTCAGCGAGAAAGTACGCCGTAAGCCATACGCGGTGATTCTGCTTGACGAGATCGAAAAGGCTCACCCTGATGTGTTCAATATACTGCTCCAAGTGCTTGATGATGGGCATATAACAGATGCGCAAGGCCGTAAGGTCGATTTCAAGAACACCGTCATAATCATGACCAGCAACGCGGGAGCGAAGAGCATCATCTTGCCTAAGAAACTCGGGTTTACGTCAAACGAGGATGCTGCCAGAAATTATGAAGCCATGAAGAAGAGCGTTATGTCAGAGGTTAAGGACGTATTCCGTCCTGAATTCTTGAATCGTATCGATGAAATAATCGTGTTCCATACGCTCGACAAAGAAGATATCCGGAAGATTGTCGCGCTGATGGTCGATGAGGTTGCCAAGCGTATTATGGAAAATATGCAAATAGAACTTGCTGTTGACACCGAAGTTCTGACAAACATTGCCGAAGAAGGCTTTGATTCGAACTATGGTGCGCGTCCTCTGCGCAGAGCCATTCAGACTCGCATTGAAGACAGGCTGGCGGAGGAAATACTCGAAGGGCGGCTCAAAGCGGGTGACAAAATATCGATAACCTTGAAAGATGGCACATTGATTTTTACTGTATAGAAAAGTTCGCACAAGGAAGGCGGGATAGCCATGAAGGATAGTGTTTTTACACCGAATGACGCACTGCTTAGGAAGTATCGGCGGATGAGGGCGTTATGCGTTGTGCTGTTCGCGCTCCTTGCGGCGACGGTCTACGTAAATTACAACTACATGGTGTTTAAGCTGATAATCGGTGCGAATTATGCCCACGGCTATACGATTGACATGATTTTCGAGGAACACCTCGGGGCGCATGTGTTCACTGCAACGGATGACGGCCGATTTCGCGGGCATGTCCGTTTCTTCGACTATGCCGTGATGTCGGTATTTACAGACGCAATAGGGGATAGGTACACATATATCTATAATCCCGGTGAATTTCAACAGGTGCAGCAAATTGTCCGAGCCGATGCCGCACGAGCCGAAATAACACAGATATCCGCGGATACCGTGCTGATGTACTTGCCGAATATTACGCCGGAAGTACGCCGCTTTGTGGAGGATAACCGCGCCAAACTCGCAAGTTTCGACCACCTGATTTTCGACTTGCGCGGGAATTACGGCGGACAGCTTGCGGACGCATACCAAATTGCTGATATGTTCCTCGAACGCGGTGAAATTATTGCAAACGAGGCAGGGCGTTTGCCTCTCCTGAACCGCGAGGTTAGGGCGCGAGGAACACGTGATTTTGAGTTTGATACGATAATAATATTGCAGAACGGACGCACAGCCTCGGCATCAGAAAGCCTGATACTCGCGCTTCAAGGCAACCTTGATAACGTGACAACTGTGGGGCAGCCTACATTCGGCAAGGCGATAGCGCAGGTGGTAGTCCCCATGCGGGATGGCTTCTCGATGCGGGCAAGCGTCATGACGCTAAGCGGGCCGAACCACGAAAGCATTCATCTGACAGGTATCGTACCTGACATAGAATTCTCAGGCGATGCATCAGACTTACCGGATTTTGCACTATCTCTGATAGATTAATAATATATATAATTGCGGGCAAACATACAGTTTGCCACTACATATTATGCAGTTCACATGCTATTAAAAAATGAAAGGTAGTTTCCGGATGATTAAAGCTAAAATTATCAGGCGAACGCTATTTGTTTTGGCAATCATAGCTATCTTTGTGTTTAATGTGCCGATACCCATACATTTGGATGTGAACGCCATAGAGTTAAGGGTCAAGAATTTTGATTATTTTGAAGATAGAACTGTTCAAATCAATGGATGGTATAGTTTAAATCTATTTACTGAAAATAGATTTAGAGGGGAAATAGTTATTTCCGGGCATAATATAACACACAGCGAGATGTTAGATTTGCGTTTTGTAAATCGTCGTGGAGTATTCAGCGGCATTATTGAATACTACAAAGATAGCGGGAATGACAGAAACCGGCCTCAAAGACATTTATTTGGAGTGATTCATAGCAGAGTATTCTTTCGTGATGCAATTATAGTGCTTTATGAAGATTATGTTACGGAATATGGAAATAATATACGTATAAGCGACCCTTTAACTTCACCTATCGTAGTATTAAATGCAGAGACTTCGGACTTCGGAAGATGCGAAAACAATACTACAAATCTTGAATATCCGGCGCTGACTTAGTGTGTGATAACTTTCGGCAAGCAAACCGATGACGGGTCGTCCGCTGCCCCCGCTAAATATGGCTCTGTAGGTCGATACTTGCTCTCGCCGTATTGCATTTGTATGTAAAATACGGTATAGTTGTATTGTGAAAGAGGTTAAATTTTATAAGAGGGGCAATAGACATATGTGGTTTTCGGATAATATGACGTTCATTTTGGCTGCGGTGCTGGTTGTTATGGCAATCTTCTTGATGCGAGGTCACTCGATGTTCTTGATTGCCGGCTACAACATGCTGGGCGACAAAGAGCGCGATATGATTGACAAAGAGAAGCTTGGGAAGTTCATGGGCAGACTGCTGCTGGTTTTCGCCGCGGCTATGGTTGTTATGGGTTTGGGAGTGCGGTTGAACATACCAATTCTAACGACTGTATCAACGGTAATCGTGGTTACTGCAACTTTGGCGGCAGTCATTTACGGCTATACAGGCAAACGCTTTCTAAAAGAGGATGCGGAGGCTGACGCGTACCGTGCAAAATGGAATGTCAAGGATATGAATGTGGGCATAAAGTACGCGGCGATGGTGCTTACCGCAACTTTGGCTATAGTGGGAACTATACTCTACTTCGGCGAACGTGAGCCTACGATAACCGTTGGCTACGCCACAGTACATATTGACGGGATGTACGGCATAACTATCGATCTCGTAGACATAGTTGCTATCGAGATGATAGACGAAACCATGGTAAGTATCGGAACAGGCATGCGCCGCGGCGGGTACGGAGGTCTCACAGGTACTTTGAAGGGTAGCTTTGACGCAGGGCTATTGTTTGTAGACTCGCGGCAAGCACCAACGATACGGCTTCAGCGCTGGCTTGACACAGATGTTTTCATAAGTTTCAGTAACCCGCAAGCCACATTGGCACTCTACTATGAACTTCGCAATGCACGCTAACCAGAATATGTATATTTATCCAAGAAGAACAGTGGTTATAGATTTGCTGCTGTTTTTTATTTTGCGAAGCAGTAAGCCAAAAGTAGCTTGTATTGCCGGGCAATTTACTGCATATAGTAATTATATCCTACAAATTGATGATAGTTAAAATTATGATTTTGCAATATTTCTATTGATTTTTATAAGTGTTTATGGTATATTGGACAGGTTAAGGTAAGTTAAGATTGCTTGTATAACTAAAAGTGCTATGATAATTTTAAGGAGGTGCTTATAAACAAAATACGCAAAATTGTACTTGCTGTAAAATTGAAAAAATTGAGGGGGGTAATGTATATGAGCATTATGTCACGGAAAATTACAGTTTGTTTTGCACTTATGCTGGGTTTTATGCTAACGGTTTCACTGTTTGTGCCGCAACAATCTTTTGCAGCAGATGATGCAGATATTTACCAAGAATACTCTGTTAACGATGGTTACGAGTATGAAAGTGATACGGATACTGAAGAAATACCGGATTTAGAAACATGTAATCAGGCAGAAGAGGATGATAAGGGTTCTCAAGAAGAAGCCCCAAAACCTGATGACTCTGATTGCATACTAGATTCAGAAACATCTGATCAGACGGAAGAGGACAATGAAGGTTCTCAAGAAGTAGGCTCAAAACCTAACGATTCTGATTACACGCCGGATGACGATGATCAATACGGCGAAATGAATAAAGACGAAGAAGATGATGAAGAACTTTATGAATTCATTGCATATCCTATAATGGGTATGGGTATTGTTGCGTTTTCGGCTAACCACGGGCATAATTTTATCACTCGCGGTGAATTGCAAGATGCCAACGGTGTACCGCAAACTGTTTTTGCGTATTACGATCACATGAGGGCGTATTTTGAATATGTAATTCCTGATGGTACGCAAATAAACGACGGAGATACAATGACAGTTGTAATTCCGCCGCAATTAAGGCTTCTCAGAACAACGAGTTTCAATCTTTATGATATAAACGGAGCAGTGGTTGGTATCGGAGTTGCTGACGTTTATACAAATATCATAACTATCACGTTTACAGATTATTATGAGATAGTGACATTGGGGAGACAAGGGAACTTTTGGATATCGGTTGCGTGGGAACGAAGTGAAGTTCAGGTAGGCGAACGTTTCTCGATAAGAATTCCGCATGGCAGCACAACCACAGTAGAGACTGAAGTTACTGTTACCCCCGGCCAGCCTATCAACCCGACAGAGAGATTGTTCAAATGGGGATGGATAGACGATAACCTTGAAATTATACATTGGGTGGCCAGAGTAAACTTTAGCGGCGACGCAATTTACAATGCGGTCTTTACCGACAATCTCGGGCCGGGTCATGTTTTAGTCAACAACTGCCCCGAGTGGCCTAACAACAATATTTGGATAGAAGTAGGCTATTTCGAAGGCAATGCATTCAGGCATTTGGATAACTTCCACCCGGGAGACTATGGCAGACTTACAGTAGCTCCTGACGGCTCGTCGTTCGTAATCGAGCTTGGGAATTTAGTGAGGAATGCATCTACGGCACGCCCGGGGGCTGCGTCAGGTTCTCCTGTTCACCAAAATGGCGTTTCACTTATGATTCACTATACAACCAGAATAACAGACAGCGGAGATGCGGCTTCAACAACAGGTTATTCTAATCAAGCGGTTTTAACAGGAGATAATATTGCGTCGCAAATAATAGTTGCGTATACGCCGGTTATAGACGGCGGCGGTACAGGCGGCGGTTACTACTTGGGAAGCTTACTTCTCAGCAAGCGTACTGAAGGCGAAGGCGCGGATTTGGCGAAGAACTTTACGTTCACGGTTACTTTCTCAAATCCGGTTATCCATAACGGCAGCCAATTCACAAGCGGTACGGTAACATTGGCTCATGGCGGAACTGCGTTGTTTACCGGAATTCCTTTCGGCACAACGTATACCATCGTAGAAGCGGATTACTCGGCATATGGTTATGTATCCAATCAACCAAACAACACTGTTACAGGTGTAGTGAGCGGAAGAGAACAGGTACGCGTGACGTTTACAAACACTTACACAGAGCAGACCAACGGTTACTTTGGAAACTTACTTCTCAACAAACGGACAGAAGGCGAAGGCGCGGATTTGACAAAGAGCTTTACGTTCACCGTTACTTTCTCTAATCCGGTTATTCATAACGGCAGCCGGTTCACAAGCGGTACGATAACATTGGCACATGGCGAGACTGCGTTGTTTACCGGAATTCCTTTCGGCACAACGTATACCATCGTGGAAGCGGATTACTCGGAGTATGGCTATGTATCCAATCATCCCGATAACACTGTTACAGGTGTAGTAAACGGGAGAGAACAGGTACTGGTGACGTTTACAAACACTTACTCAGAGGAAACTCCGGGTAATGGCGGCGGCACCGGCGGAGGCGGAGGTTCAGGCGGCGGTACCGGAGGCGGCGGAGGCGGTTCGGGTTTCCCGGGAAGGCCTCCAATAACAAGCACACCACGCACTCCATCTACGCCTTATGTACCTGTAACCGACAGACCGTTTACAGCGCAAACACCTGCAACCCCATATGTTCCGAGCGTAGAAACAGCGTGGACATATACTCCTGAAGTTATTGTCGAAGCGGCAGTTGCTCACGATGATGCTGAAGCAGCAGAAGGTATAGCTGCGCGTGTGAACCCTCAGACAAGTGACAGTTCAAGAGTTATAGGTTTGACCGCATCCGGGCTTGGCTTGGTGCTGTCGGCGGCATTCTTGATATTTACAAGAAGGAAACATCTCGTATAAGTAGTTTTTCAGCTTATACGACTGTAGTATACAGCACGAAAAAACAGTGGAGACTAGTCTCCACTGTTTTTTGTATGGTATGGCAGGTTTTGCTCCCGCTATATATTGCTTAGCCTTGCATTGCTTTTGATACTTCTTCTGCGAAGTTTTCTTCTTTTTTCTCGATGCCTTCGCCTGTTTCGTATCTAACGAAGCGTTTTACGCTTACAGGTGCGCCAAGTTCTTGGCCAACAGCGTCGAGGTACTTAGCAACTGTAAGGTCGCCGTCTTTAACATATTCTTGCTCAAGCAGACAGA
>Ga0123352_10016455_pt1 | contig 11784 bp, 8 predicted proteins | sample TergutLab28metaG_FD_89700 | JGI IMG/M metagenome (GOLD analysis project Ga0123352, IMG submission 89700) | Labiotermes labralis P1 segment gut microbial communities from Petit-Saut dam, French Guiana - Lab288 P1 | ecosystem: Host-associated > Arthropoda: Insects > Digestive system > Gut ...
AGCTTTAGGATAGTCGATGCTCAACAGGCACGATCTGTCAGCATCTATAAGAATACCAAGTATAAACTGCTCAAAACCAGTGCAGCAATATGGCACAATAAGACATGCAGGAACAGTCAGCTAACACCGAAATGTGTGAACATTAGAACGAAAGGAGACATTTAATAAACAATAAAAGTATTCAGTTGTATTGTGCGTTATTTGGGAAATTAAAGATACAATTGCTTCACTGAGTTTGTTAATTAATTACTTGCGTGCATGATGAGTGAAGGTCAAGTTCTCATGGTTATTCACAGCAAACTGAAGTCAGATGTGTTCAATGAACTTCCATCTCCTCTACTTCTTAACATCGTCACTAGGTTGAAGCATATGGCTAGCTTCGTACTTTTGCTGCGCGAAGTTTCGGATGTAACTTTGGACAGGAGCCTGGTTAGACCCTGAGGGCGCTTCTGGACGTGGCTTAAAAAATGTTTACTGCTCCTGTTGGCAGTAAGTTTGGCTGTCCTTCTTGTACGTGTCTGAAATGCATAGGTTTTATGATTCGCCTTGTAGCCATATCTCGTTTTGTCTGTCAGGCATGCTACACGTAATTCGGCCGGACGTTTGATTCACCTTACAGCATCTGCTCCGCGGCAAGTTATCTCCAGTAAAATATCATTTTTAAACTCTAAGCAGCGTAGTGACTTGCTGGCTGCAGCAGTAGATCCTACTTCCCACCTTGTGGCACAGTGCAACGTGCCGTAACGACTGCGCAAGAATTCGAAATTCCTGACCGTTGCAGGAGGGTTGCGTTGAATACAGGGACTTTGGAAGTTTGTATGCTTTGGACTTAAAGTCCTCGACACTCTTAACACTTTCTACCAAAGACTGTTTTCCTTTGTGCACGGGTTTCGTTGCTGGTAGGTTTCACTGTATATGTAGTGTGATTTTCTTCACACAGTTAATATGTATCTGAGGTAGAAAGGGACATTAAGGTAGGTGAAATAGCGAAGTATATGTTTGGGAAGATTGTAGTGTGTTGGAGTGAGTAGGCTTTCATCGTACCAAATGGTTGTGGTACTACTACTACTACTACTACTACTACTACTACTACTAGTAGTAGTAGCTGCTAACTCCAGGTTCTCTGCGGCATATGTTCATGAACTTGCTCTTGGAGATCCACATTATTCACATTATTAATGCACTGCAGAATGTCCGTTTGTTAAACACTAAAATTAACGTTAGAATACGTTATCATTTTGCCAGTTTATAAAATGGCGTAATGGCGTTTTGAGTTATGCACTGAACAATAAGAATCTCATTGCGAACATCTTCTGTAAATTATTTATTAATGCAGAAAATTACGCCGTGTTTTATTGGACATTTAGTTACCTGCTAACTGACTTTTCGGTCATTCTGCGTAACTATAATCTAAGCGTCGCTATTAAAATAATTATTCTGCCTCATATTCGGCCCTTTTTCTTCGTGTATATTTCCCATTTTCGTTTTATCGTAACACGTAATCAGTATAAGGTAGCACGGGCAGGTTTTTTTTTTTGGAAAGTGCTGCACATTGCGAGTATGTGAAGTGGCCAGATTTTAAATTAAACATGCCAACTGTGTAAGCCATCTTTAAATTGAAACTGTAGGAACTGTTACAAAATTTAAAAAACAAAATTTTGTGGAATTTTTATTGCTTGATGGAATGAAATGTAAACATAAAGTAAATTAAGTTACAATCCCAAAGTGGTGCAAGTGTTCCATCTTACACCTCGCTGACGGCGCGCCTGTCAGCACTTTAATTACAAAGTAATCTTAAAGTGCCGATGGTCATAATACCAGCTATCTTAACACCACAAACCAAACCACATCTCCGCCCTGGCAACGACCACAGCTCGTCTCTCTGTTGGCCGCTTTATGACTAGCCTTCCCTTCTACCAGAATTACAACCAGCATCTTTTTCTCGACGAGGAAGCATTGTCTGCACACACACGGCACAATGCATTTGTTAAGTTCCCATGGAGCTTTAAGTAGAAGTACCGGTTATGTTGCGTTTAAACAGTAAGCAAGCAGGTTAAGTAGGCTAGACGTCTGTCTGCACGTCCTCTTCAAAAGACATGGCAAATTCTACAACATCGGAATTGTATAGACGCCTGCTGCTTCTGCTGCTACTGCATTGCGAGACGTTACAAAACAGAGTTCTTTTTGTTCTGCTTCACCAGCTACAGTCCAAGCAAGCTACTTCGAGTCTTACCACCAGCGTTTATCAGTTGCATTTGGTAGCTATGAGTTAGTAATAGGTGAGTAACGCATATCAGAATAGTAATTTTTAATGTACGAGATTTGTTTCACTGTATCAAGAAGAATAACTTCGGTTAAACGTGTGGTAAACTTTAGGGAAACAAGAAATTCGTACGAAAATTTTATGGTGAAACCTGTCGGACGTGATCACAGCATAAGATTTGAACCTTTTACAACGAGCACATGACATGAAATGGTATCGTGCGGTCATCCGTGTCAAGATGGAATGAAATTCCGACGTTTCAAACGTCACCGCTATTGAATCATCAGGGATTTGTTGACTGCGTGAGAAGCCTAGACTGCGAGACCAACAATATGACGGGAGGATAATATTGCAATTAATCTTATAAAGGAAGTTCTGAAATGGATTGAAGTGGCGTTGAGAGCCCAGCGTGAGTTTAGGATGATGGTATTTGGGGTTCTGTTCCTTCATCAGATGAAATTTTACTCTAAATACCTGCAAGTGCTGCGTTTTAGTTTCATTTATTTCGCTGAGATACTTAAGTAAACGGCTGCAAGATTCATATCAATAGCGGGCCATACTGTGAAACGTTTATAGCATATTCTTTTTTGGAAGAAAATAGGCCTGTTCCTGTCCGTGGCACAGTCTTGCAAGATCGGGTTGTCACACACTGAAGGCTGTGATTGCATATTGTCTTGAAACGGAAGATAGGATACTCTACATCTTTTCAAGATTAACCAGTTTAACTAATCTGTTTCGTATGAAGACTAATTATGAGATTTGACATTTTCACAGCGGTGCTAATGAAGGCTCAATAACGGCACGGCAGGGAACGCATTTTTCCGTTGCAGGCGGGTTCCATTTTGTGTAGGTGTTTAAATTGGGGATCGTGGGGACTCGAGACTGTAAAATAAAATTCCGCTCACGACAGGTTTTCGCTATACCAAGGCTTCGCTTAAGACAGGTTTCAATGTATCAGGACCTGCAGTTATGTCTGGCGCTGTTGGCCTGGAAGGACCACGTTTAATCTTGTCCCTGGTTATCATACAACGGCATATCCACAAGCGGGCTGTGAGTACGAGGTACTGACAGAGCAGTTGCAGACAGTCGACAGCAAGTGGATCCCAAGTTTACCGGCTGATCGGGGGTTGATTCCTATCGTTGTAAAATATATATCTGATATCTTTCGAGTACACAGAGCGTCGGTCGGCTCGGTGAGACTTGGAAAAACGGGTTTCATTGGAGGAGGCGAATTTCTTGGCTAGTTGTGCGACTGTCGGCTTCCCGGTAAGGATTCTGCCGCTTGGAATTAGTTAACCCAGAAGTGGTGCTTCATTGTGTACTGGACGTTTCTAACCAAAGTTCTTTTCTTGTGAATATGAACTTGTCATACGACCGCGGGCTTTGTAGAACAGTTCCGTGCGACGTTGGATAAACATTTCCTTAGAACTGTACAGGCCACTGTAAGTCTACTTTTTGTTCTTTTACTTTTTCATATTCCTTATTTTATCTTTATTAACAGTTATTTATTTTTTCTTCTTTGTATTTTTCCTTTCATTTATTTATTGGTTTGTTAATTTATTACTTGTCACTTTTTTCAATGACTTGCCAGAGACAGGGACAGCTGTTAGTTTGGCTGGAGGTGGGACTATTAATTATTATTATTATTATTATTAATTTTAGTAGTAATAACAGTCGTATTAGTAGTAATAGTACTGAGTCCAGTCCCACTAGTGTCAGTCTCGTGGAACTATTCTCCGATTAACCATTGCGGGAGTAGCGTGAACATGTATTGTGGAGTGTTTCTAGCCACAACAGCGAGAGAAATTGAAAAATGTGTAAGTATAATGATGGCGCACTTCACACATTTTCCGCCCTGTTTTGGATATAAATATATCCACCCTCGATGACGTGGGACAAGTTATAGTATCTGTTAGCAAGGAGGCAGCTAACAGCTGAGAAAAATTAGTAGTGTTGCGTCCTGTGAACTGATCTCATTTAGATTTGTATGGAGAAGTTAATTTGTATTTTATTTCTACCCTTGTTATTGATTATAGTTAAATTATTTTCTCCAATACATTTCAACACGCATGTTAATTACATTGGAAATTATATCTCAAAACTATTTTTTGTCGTCTTGGGAAGGTTTGGCTGCGTATATGTATCACGTCCTCTGCCAAAGTCAGTAAATTTTATGTCTGATTTAATAGACGTTGAAAGTTATTCTAATTCACCTATATATTTCATGCCTATTAAGCTGTCATCGTATCGATTGCTGGCTGTTTATCAGCAAAATCGTGTTTTAGTGAAGTCTTCAGCTTCTGTCTGTTGAAGCGTTTAATTTCAGCCCTTGAGGCTGCGCTTCTTATTCTTTCCAGGTGGACGGTGAAACCCTGCCGTAAGCAAAGTGCCACTGAGCATCATGGCTGCGCGTGTTATCTGTGCTCGTGCTTGCATCGGCGCTGATCAATTTTGTACCGAAATGTGACAGACGATTTTTAAACAGACCTTACAAATTGCCACTGAATACCATGCCGTTACGCTGTGTGTCAGTTGTATCCAATACTGCCCTGCTGAGGGCGTTATAAAACTGATGTTACTGACCGTCCTTTTGTATTGATGGTTGTGCCTCAAACAATAAACCATAACAAGTCTTCTCCCGAATTATAACCTACTTATTACCAAAAACTAGAATGGTAATTAAGGCAAGGGAAGTTTCTGTCCAGTGGTCAATATTTATGCTTCGCAGCCGGTAAGTTACGTTTTCAGTTTTCAGCCCTTATTCTGGCTATCCTGTATGACATTTCTCGTATCTTCTCAATTCTCTCCAGACGATTGATATCACGCGGGCTGTATGTTACTTATGTGCAGTCCTTTAAGTGAAAATTGTATTTAGGTTGAGTAAAGCTTATGTTTCTTAAGAGGAACGAGGTAAGGGAGGAGGGGAGAAAACTACATAATGGGGAGCTTAATGACCTGTACTCCTCGCCTAACATTGTTCGGGTGATCAAATCGTGAAGAATGAGATGGGCAAGGCATGTAGCTCGTACGGAAGAGAGGAGAGGCCTCTATAGGGTTTTGGTGGGGAAACCTGAGGGAAAGAGAACACTTGGAAGACCCAGGCGTAGATGGGAGGATAATATTAAGATGGATCTTTAGGAACTGGTATGTGGGGATGTGGACTGGATCTAGCTGACTCAGGATAGGGACAGCTGGCGGGCACTTGTGAATGCGGTAATGAACTTTCGGGTTCCATAAGATGCGGGGAATTTCTTGACTAGCTGAGAACCGGTTATCTTTTCAAGAAGGACTCTGCTCCATGGAATAAGGAATTTAGTAAAACCTGTGTTTAACTTTAGATATAATGCGTTTTCATTTGTATGAAGAATTCATATGTTGGGGATGTCACTGTTCTTTGATCATTTGTTACGTAATAACAAAAGGACAACCAGGTAGGGTACTCTGTTGGCAAAGCCCTTCCTTAGGGCCTTGCACTAAAATAATTATATTACATTTTTGTATAATTGTGGAGGGGAGGACGAGGAACAACACGTAAGCTGCTGCTGGATGACTTTAAAGAAACGAGAATGTAGGCCTGCTGGACGTTGAAAAGGGTAGCACTGGATTGTATCGTCTGCAGAATTCGCTTTGGAAGAGGCTGTGGACCTGTCCTAAGACAGACGACATGATAATGATGTCAATTAGGCGAAAGTTATTGGGCGCCATTTTGCCAAACGGATTTGACTGGTTACGGCGTCAATCCTGGAAGGTTATCGATAACTGTACCTGCTGTCCCCGTATCACGCCCAGCGACTTGAGTTATGTGTTTTTTGACTGATTGAGTAGCACCCGGCTGGCAAGCGATTGGCAGCAGATGCCGACGTAAAGCAAGCTGTCCTCTCACGGCAACAGACACTTGATACCGATTTTTTTCTACGCCGGAATACAAGCCTTGGTGTCACGATGGGACAAGTTCTGAAATGTCAATGACAACTTCGTGGAAGTCTGGTGTGTACCATCTGCTACCCATGTGCCATGTAGACATCGAAGTCAGAGTAATGTTCTCGGCATCAGAGGGCTTATTTTCGTATTTTTTAAACTGCTTTTGATTTTCTTCATAGTTGCACCGTGCATTTTGTAGTTTATTTAAGTAGCACACCAACAAATGCACATGTATATTCTCTAATAATCTAAAATTTACATTAAAACACTTCAAACGCTCCTACATGTTTCGATAATACGATCATCCTCAGGGAGCATACTTTGTTCCTTGCTAAAGTTACAGTGTTTTAAACTGTAACTTTAGCAAGGAATAAAGTATCCTCCCTGAGGATGATGATATGATCGAAAAATGTAGGAGCGTTTTAAGTATTTTGATGTAAATTTTAGATTATTAAAAACTATATATGTGCATTTGTTGGTGTGCTACTTAAATGGTTTTGATTTTGTTCGGAAGATATCCTTAACACCGTGAGAGATGTGAGTCTACACGCTGATGAATAGGAAGGAATTGTCTTTGGGGACGATCATATGTGTTTTCTTAGAGATGTACTGACGTTTCAGAAGAATCTGCTGCCCACGTAGAATGTTGCTGCAAAATAGTCCGCATCACATCGCAATGTGGGCGGCGGCTAGTACTGATATCCCACCCACACATTACGTATATAGGATTTGTATGTGTGCGTGTGCGTGTGGGTGGTGCGTGTGCGTGTGTGTGCGCGCGTGCGTGCGTACGTGCGTGTGTGTGTGGGTCTGTGTGTGTGCGTGCGTGTGAGCGCGTGGGTGTGCGTGTGTGGGTGCGTGTGCGCGTGGGTGCGTGTGCGCGTGCGTGCGTGTGTGCGCGAGTGGGTGCGTGCGTGTGGGTGTGTGGGTGTATGTGTGTGTGTGTGTGTTGGTACATTTGCGACTGATAATTTCAAGAACGCTTGAGCCTGTTACTGAGTTCATCGACATTTCCTCGCGTTTAACTTTTAAAGACTACCGAAAAATTTTCGACCAGCTCTTACCGTGCCAATTGCTGCAGTAGACGTGCAAAATTGTTTATCCTAATCGGAAGTAAATATAAAGTGCAGCCGCTTCGGTCTTCTGCAGCAGGTTTTCGTTCAAAGCAATGTATTTTCTTTTCGCTGTACTTATGATGTACTCCGTCGACATACAAAATGTATTAAGGCAAATCCAATAGCAAATCCAATACTGAGGTCTTTAATTTTTATTAAAATTTATAAATATATACAACTTAACTATTAATGGTTTTTTACATTATTTTTATATATTGTAAAAGTGTTTTCCAGATGTTGTGATCACATATACTGCGTGTTAGGGCGAGATCTCGGCCAGCGATTCTATATGTGTGTGGCTACAACTATATAATTTCTCTTTTACATTTTCTGATACGCACGGCCTGAAGAAGTCTATTTTGTGCAGCCGAAACATGTAGCTGTTGTTGGATTTGCTACAGTAAAGGTCGTGTGTCGACGGACTGCGTCCATATTATTGCGTATTCTGCAGGCACGACGAGTGTATCACACTTTAATTTTTTTCTTGTCTATTGTCTTTTCACTGTCTGTTTGTAGAACATAGGCAACAGTAGCTGTGCCATATACAGGCGTCACACTGCAACAGAATATGAAACGTTTACCCTAAATCCACACTCCAGCTTTTTTACGCGTATGTCGACATTTTATTCCGTGTATCAATATGTGCAAATGAACTGAAGTTTTCTGTCTCGAAGCGAATACCACAGAACGTCGCTCTAATAAGCACATTTTTTGTCCACGAACGAACAATTTAAACTCGCGAAATTTGAGGTTCTCACAGCGGTGGCCGAATATTCTTGTTTTCCGGACTGTGACTCTGCGACTTTGGACAAGCTGTTGCGGACATTTCGAACGAATGCAGTGCCAACAGTTGCACGGTCGGGCAGTCGAACCAGAACGACTGCTTGCTTGACTTTGAAGAAGAAGACAGTACAGTTATTCCAAACGTCGGGAGCCACTGACCGACAGACACAGTGTCAAATCGCAGTCAAGCTGACTTTCCAAATTCAGCTTTACCCAGTCACGTGTCGCCGATATCGAAATGCCTGTCGAAATCCCAACTAGACAAACTTGCCGCAGCCATCAACCATAATAATTAGTGAACTTAATTAACGTTGTGTAAGGTAAAGGTAGAGTTGTCCTTGGCCACGCTATGAAGGCGTAAAGGGGAGCAGAGGTATAGCTCCACGCATTCTTCACCTCGGCACTGGATGGAGGTGATTTGTTCAATTCACGCCCCCGTCGCTTTACCCCATGAAAGAACACCGGTAAACATTGAGTAGGTGGTTGGGTGGTCCCCACAACCGATAGGGACATTTCAGGGTATAGAAAAATATCTTACCACAGCCTGGCTTCTAACGCCGGACTGTCCAGTCCGTAGCCTAGTCACTGTGCCAACACATTTGGCTGTGTTCCTTGCTGTCAAGACGGAGTAAACGGTATGCGTTACATCAGACCGAGTTCCGGAAATGCTTGCTAGCATTTAGCAGCACTAGATAAAGGGTTCCCATCAACAGAGTTGTGTTTCAAATGTAAAAAGGGCTATAAATTTACGTACTGTTTTAGATGATATGAAATTTGCTTTTTGTGTCAGATGATGTCTGATAAAAGGGCGCCTAAAAGAACACCGAGATTGAAGCGAGGCGAAATAACGGATGTATGGAGAAAAATACGTAAATGGGAGCTGAATGATTCGTGCTGGCGTGTGGACATTTTCGCCTGAAAGTATTCTGTAGTTCAAACATTTCTGTAGGCTAATGGCCACGGTTTCTGCAAATAGCTTGGTCTTTGGTCCACTCTTAAACGTTACTGGCCCTGAGGGACATTTTGTTATCACTGTTTCACCGAATATACGCGCGGTGAATTTGGAACTTTCTGGCAAGATAGCTTTTTCAAGATAAGCATAGTAATAATTTACGGCAAGGACCACGCACCTGTGGCACGCGTGCCCAAAGTAGCACGCGAAACGAATTTATTTAACGTTTAAGCGTATTTGGGCGCCATCATATTTTAATTAGAAACGGGAATTAATTCTTGCTCAAGAGCAGCAAAGAGATGTCTGTTCGTCACCGATAAACACAAGGCTGAACTTTCCCGTCAGCAGCTGGCTTCACGTCGTCTTGTCGTTCCAAAGACGGTACGCGACTGTGTATTCTGAAGGCATAATGCATCACTTCAGCGACGAAATATATGACTGAACTAAAACATTTTTTGTCCATTGTGTAGCACCACGAACATTACCTGGTATAAAGAATATTATATTTGTTATACAAATGCATACTAATTTGACGTTTTTATATCACAAATGTGGGCCCGGTAGCTCAATCGGTATAGCGACTGAGCTACCGGGCTGGACGGTCCGGGATCGAATCCCGGTGGGGACGAGATATTCCGCCCGTCCAGACCGGTCCTGGTGCCCACCCAGCCTCCTGTAAAATGGGTACCGGGTCTTTCCCTGGGGTAAAGTGCGGCCGGAGCGTGCTGCTGAGCACTCACCCTCTTCTAGTGCTGCGGTCTTGAAAGAGTAGAGCTATACCTCTACCCACCCTCTGGGCCACACCGGGCCTGTAACGGGATTACTTTACCTTTTTCATATCACAAATGGAACCACCTAGTTTGTGCAGTGTGTCCATCGTCTCGTGCAAAACATACAGGGATAGGCAAGTACGTACAACGTGGCACTGTGGTGCGTTCGCGTAACCAGTCCAACTTTTGCAGTGATACGAGGCACGAATTAAATTGTCAAGTGCGGTTGTTGTACGGGCGCAACAACGCATGTTGTTTGTGTTGCCTCGCTGCTTCTTCCAGTCAACAATATATAGGTGCTTAGGTCTTATTGTAAATTGCCCGATACTTGTATCGGGTTTTAACCATATTTGGGATTTTCTTGACAGACTTTAATAAAAGTCCGTAATACCAAATTTCACGCAAATCGTTCCAGTGGGAGTCGTGTTGATACATGCAGACGGACAGACATGACGAAACCAATAGGCAGTTTTCGCGACTTTTGCGGTAACGCCTAAAGCACAATGAATCTGGGGACCTATCGGTCCCCGCCGACGGGTCGAAACTAATGTTAAGACATACTTCGTTGTTCACGGATGGTAAAGATATTCGCAGCCGCAGTGCTGCTACGTGAAGTGACCTGGGTTGTCCAGAGCGTGCGAATAGCTTCACCTGTGGGGCCCAACTGAGCAGTTGTTAACCTGTCATGTACATGCATTGAAGATGGCACAGCGACATTCCAATAAGGCCTGTTCGGTAATACAGCCGCGTCATGTGGATAAAATATATCGACGTTTCGGAGAATGTTTCGGTCTCTGCTGTTCTCTACTGTGTATCAAATAAATCGACTGCATTCCTCTTTTTCTGCTTTTTTACCTTTGAAGGTTAAAATGAATCTACATTGTGTATAGGTCAGTTGATACCTCACAGAGAAAAATGTTCTTGTATTAGGAAGATCGTTCTGTTGATATTTTATAGAAAAATATTGGTTGTTTGATGTGAGAATCGTAAGGTACACTTAAATGCATTATGTAGCAAAATGCAGAGTTTTTATTAGTCATCCTGGCTGTACAGACAAACGCTACAAGCCTGTGAAGTGTTCTGAACTTTATTTAAGTAACACACCAACAAATGCACATATATTGCCTTTAATAATCTAAAATTTACATTAAAACACTTAAAACGCTCCTACATGTTTCGATCATACGATCAACCTCAGGGAGCATACTTTGTTCCTTGCTAAAGTTACAGTTTAAAACACTCATTGATTTACTTCTTTATATTAATTTGATGCTGTGTGAGTCGCACGCTGTTCAATTGAACAGCGTGCGACTCACACATAACGAAGTAAATCACTGAGTGTTTTAAACTGTAACTTTAGCAAGGAACAAAGTATGCTCCCTGATGATGATCGTGTGATCGAAACATGTAGGAGCGTTTTAAGTGTTTTAATGTAAATTTTAGATTATTAAAGACTATATATGTGCATTTGTTGGTGTGTTACGTAAATAAACTACAAAATGCACGGTGCAACGATAAAGATGTTGAAGTTTAGTTTGCACATTCCGTTGAGATATGTATGAAGAAGGTAACATAGGAACCGTCAACCATAACTCATTTCTATAGTTTTTTGGTACTAAATACGCAACCTGTTTCGGCCTTTACAAGGCCATCATCAACAATAAAAAATTATAAAATTTTGTGTGGACCTAGACTAATAGCAGGAGTTAGATCTCATTGTTATTTTTCCTAACGTCTACACTTAATTTTGTTTGTGTATTTTTTTTTATTTTTGAAACTATATGGTGGCCTTTGAAAGGCTTTAATATATTTCATATTCGGCATTAAAGACTATAAAACCTAGTTACGATTAACATTTCCGAGACCGCCTCTGTGGTCTAGTGGTCAGAGTTTCTGGCTACAGATACAGAGGTCCCGGGTTCGATCCCCGGCGCTACCAGATTTTCTGAGTAGTAGTGGGTCTGGAACGGGGTCCACTCA
>Ga0123352_10016460_pt1 | contig 11781 bp, 11 predicted proteins | sample TergutLab28metaG_FD_89700 | JGI IMG/M metagenome (GOLD analysis project Ga0123352, IMG submission 89700) | Labiotermes labralis P1 segment gut microbial communities from Petit-Saut dam, French Guiana - Lab288 P1 | ecosystem: Host-associated > Arthropoda: Insects > Digestive system > Gut ...
CTGGGTCTGCAAGTGGAATAGGAATAAAATTAGAATCAACAATAGACTCGTTAAACCAAATCTAAACGGTGTGCGCAGGGTTTGGCAACGCCTCTGGAGAACCAAAGTTTGAGTTGAAATCGCCAAACAACCAGTTTGTGTCGTTTCTTAGGTTTCCATTGCTATAAATTCTGCTCATTCCTGTGAAATAGAATGTTGTGTTTTCAAATGTTGTAAACCATGCAGTTCCTGCAATTGCACCACCTCTAAAGCTTCCAGTGACTGACATTGTTGTGAGTGAGTGTCTGACCGTGCTGTTGTGAGAAATTCCAATCAAACCGCCGGCTTCATAACCTGCGATTATTGAAGTTCCTCCTCCAGCCATAAGTCTAGAGTAGACATCAATATAGGAAACTTGAGAGCGCGTTGCGTGTCCAATAATTCCACCAGCAGTTCCAGCAGTCGCAAGAACATTTTCTGTTTGAATGTCAGCAAAAACCACACCACGTTGAACCACAGTGTCCACAGCATGTGCAACAACACCAGCCGCATTGATTGTCATAAGTGCATCTTCTGCTCTATTCTCAATCAAAATTGTAACTTCGAAATCTTGAACTGTCCCGCCAATTGCTTTTCCAACAATTCCACCAACGTTTAGAACTCTTGCGTTTTCAAGTTCTTCAACATCCTCAACTATAGTGATTTTTGTGTTTGTTCTCTGAACAACCCTAACATTTGAAATTGTTCCGCCATCAAGAATTCCAGCAACTGCTCCAAAGTTAACTTCGGCAACATCAACATCATATGTGTTGTTAATCACCACATTTCCAACTGTCAGTGTGAAGTTCGAAACAACTGCTCTTTCTCCAAGAACTCTAAATAGTCCAAATGCTGTGTCTTCATCATCTGGAATGATATGCATTGAAAGGTTGTTTATGTTATGATTTCTTCCATCGAAGTTTCTGTTGAAAAATTCAACTGGTCTAAATGCTCCGGTCAATGTGATGTTGTTCATAAGCACATAGTTAAATTCTGAGTGCATGCTCATAAACTGTTGCTCTGTTCTAACTCTAAACGCAGTGTCTTCACCATTTGCATTTACAACTTCAATTTTTCTATAAAGAGTTGGGTCTCTAAGAGCCGCGTAGTTAAAGAACCCGTCAACAACAAGTTCTTGCCCTGGCAGAATATTGTCTTCTGGAACAACATATATATAGTTTTCATTTTCTCTAAGAATTGTTATTCCCGCAGACCTTATTGTTGGACGACTTGTGATTTCAACAAATGTCTCGTCTAGAGAAATAAATCTAAGTGCTTGGTTTGTTGCACTTGCGTTTGTAATCAACGCATTGATTGTTTGAGTGTGCCCTGTTCCAAGCTCTACATAAATTTCGCTAAGTCCACCAACAATTGCAATATCTTCAACAAGAATATTTCTAACAATTTCAATTCTCACTTCTCTTGTGATAACTCTTCCAAACTGCGTCACTTCAAAAGTAAGGATGATAAACCTGTTTGGAGAACCATCATTTGGAATATCTCTTACATAGAACAATGCTTCCTCGCCCTGTCCGCTTGCAATGTTTGTGAAGTTTGATGTGCTTAATCTCCATGTTATGTATGTGTATTCTAGTGTGTTGTTTGAAATGTTAAGATTATATCTTCCGATATGCAACTCGTTTTCAACATCAACAGCACCAATTGTGTTCACATCAAAAAGCCTGTCGAAGGTGATAACTCTTGCGTTATCTTCTTTATCGACTTTTTCAATAAATAGCTCGTTTGCGTTTATATGTCTAAACGCTCCAACTACAAATTTTTGTATATAAACTCTTCCTGCAAAATCTCTAAAATGAACTTCAACCTCTGTGCCCGCAAAAGGACCAGACGCAGTAAGTGTTATTGTGTCTGTTTGCATTGGAAGGTTTACGTATGCTGGAGAAATGCTCAAGCGTGGTTCGTTGTGATATATTCCAATAATGTCGACCGTTGCGTTTGCTGGGTTTTCAACAACATGTCTTAGTGTAACCGAGTGTCCTGCTTCGATTACAATTTCTTCAACAATTCGTCGCGAACTTTCTCTATATACAGAAATTCTTTGGTTCATCTGCCAGTTTTCAACAAATAGATGAATATCTCGTTCACTTTCTGGAACTTCATAAACAATAAAGTTTCTACCTGGGTTTGTTGACATTCCAACAAGGTCTGCTTCAATTCTTGCTTGTCCAACTCCAACTGCTCGAATTGTTAGGCTTCCTGTTCCGTTGTCGTTTACAACAACACCTTCTGCTCCGCCAACAATTTCTAGCGCTTCTCCAATAATTCCAAACGCAAGACGAATTGCATCTCTGTTTGCGTTTAGTGGGAAGAAGTTGAAAACAAGTGTCAACTCGTTTCCATTTTTTAAAGTAAAGCCGTCACCCTGAACACCAAAGCCATCAAGTGGGAACATGTTGGCAGAAAAGTTTAGGCTGGTTACACCAACTACTGGGTTAATCATTGTTTGTCTTTGTGTTGCAGGATATTCTTTTATTGTTTCGCCTTCAACTCTAGTCACAGCAATCACTGTAAGTCTGAAATTGCTGGTTGTTGTTCCTGGAAGATAGAAGTCGTCTATATTTGTAACCCCAAGTGCATTTACTCTAACAAAAACTCTAGCATTGTGTGGTGCATAGAAGAACGCGTTGATTCCGCTTATTGTGATATCTTCTGGTTGAACTGGGTCTGTGTTTATTGTCCAAGTTAGGAAGTTTACAAACGCTGAAGGGAATGTGTGTCTTACATATGTGTTGTTGATTGCATCTGCTGGGAAAACATTTGAAACAATTTCTGTTCCAGCTGCATTTTGATATGTGTTTGTGATAAAGTTGTTGTTCGAATCAACATAGAACTCCATGCTTGTTGGTTCTGCAATAACTCTAATTTCAATCGACCTAATAAGAACTCTCGTGCTTCTAAACCCATCAATTTCAACATAGACATTAAGTCTGCTTACACCAACTGTGTTTAGAGTGCTTAGAGTAACTTCTCTTTCTGCTTCTCTTATTGTGCTTGAAATAACGTTTCTGTTTGTAACTTCAAAAGTCATTCTATGAATGTCTGGTCTTGGGAAATTGAATGTTAGCCTAATATTATCTAGTTGCCCATTGTTTCTTGTAAGTTCAATCACATTATCTGCTGCATTAAACAACTGAGGGTTGAATATTGCATTGACAGAAAGTTGTGCTGGGTTGATTGCATCGAAAATTGGAATGTTTATAATCTGAAACTTTGTTGCATCAGCAAGAGAAAAAACTCTTACAGGAAGTAAGTTCTCTGAAAGTGCTGTCCTGCCTGTCACGGTAATTCTTCCAGTTTCTACATTGATATCAACCAAACCTGCAGTTGTTGCATATGTTCCGCTTTCTGCTTCAAAGTTTCCTTCAAGCCTAAAACCAATTCCACGGTTTTGAACACTTGGCATAACAGCGCCTGGAAGTGATTCAAACCCACCACCTGCTGCTGGTCTGTGGTTTAGGTGAATAAAACTTTGGTCGAACGTGAATGGCAGCCCCTCAATAATTGGGTCGCCACGATATAAGTTATTTGTACCTGGAAACAATGGTGATGTTTGAGTTGCAACGTTTAGACTTCGAATAGGCTCAACAATTTCAACTGGATATCTTCTAACCAATCCCCCTGCCCTTACAACAAGTTCAGCTTCTCCAGCTGATTGAACAATCACAGTTCCATTAAGTCTACTGGTTGATGTTTGAATTACGTTAGTAAGGGTAAAAACGTTGTTACTGCTGCTTATGACGTCAATGTCCATATTATAGCCACTTGGAACGTTTGCAACGTTTACAGTAAAATCAAACCTGTTGTCAACAGGGTTTGTTGTTCTTTCAAACACCAATCTTCCATTGGTCATTTGAGGTGAAGACAGAGAAATGCTGAGCCCTGCAAGTGGGTCTCCTCTACACGCTGTTATGCCAATAATCATAACAAAAAATAATAGTGCAATGGATAATATTTTTTTTCTCATTTCACCTCTAAGTATGTTTAAACTTAGTTGGTTAAATTATACCGTTTTTGACCCTTCAAACCAAAATCAAAACCGCCAAAATAAGACATTATTTTGTTTCCCTAAAATAGGCTTATAACCCCCGCAAAAACGAGTGCATATGCAAGAACACAAACAAAGTTTGCACAAATCATAGTCAGAATGCTTCTTTTCTTTTCAAGCCCCATAAATGTGCATATAAGTGTCCCCAAAAAAATTCCGCTTCCAGGAAGTGGAGATATAACAAAAAGGAGCACGCTTAGATACTTGGAAAATTGCTTTGCAGAGTTTAGTTTTTTATTCTGTTTTGCTTCAAGTTTTTGCTTCTTTTCCTGTGCTTGTTTTTCCATCTTTTTTGCAAAAAAACCTATAAATTTAACACTCTTCAACTTGTCCATAATTGGAACAAATATGTTTGCAAAAACAACAATTGCAAGTGATGTGGAAATAAACGCAACAACTGCGGTAAGTGGAATTGAAAGTTTCATTGTGGCTGCAAAAGCAAATGCCGCTTTCACTTCCAAAAAAGGAACCAGCGAAATAAAAAACACAGAAATATACGCTGCTAATCTTCCAAAAGTCATGCCTATTATATCGATTTTTTGGTCGCTTTTATTACTTTCTATGTAATAAAGGTTTACCTTTTCAAATTACTATGTTAAAATAGACATTAGTCTTTATAAACGACTTAGGAGAAAAAAATGTTTGAACAAATAAGAACAATTATTGCTGAACAACTTAATGTTAAAGCAGACCAAATTAAACCAGAAAGCAGCCTTTTGGATTTCGGAGCAGACAGCCTTGATATGCTAGGAGTTATTTCAGAACTTGAAGAAGTTTTTGGAATAAGCTTTCCAGACGAAGCGGTTAACATGAAAACTGTTAACGACATCGTTACTATGGTAGAGAAACTAAAAAAGAAATAGTTTGTTTTACTAAAACAAAAAAAGCCTCTTGGCTTTTTTTTGTTGCTATTTGTTTTCGTTGTCGATTTTAATCACCTCTCCTGGGTTTATGATTTTGTTGTCTTTTTTCATTTGAAACTGCAGGTGGTCGCCATATGTGCTTGCATTGCCCGCAGAGTTTGAAGCCTGACCAATCAACGCACCTTGCACCAACCTCTGCCCTTCACTTACAGAAACTGTTGGGGCAAGACTTCTGTATATACTTTGATATCCTCCATCGTGCATGACTGTCACAACGGTTCCTGTCATCATGTCATTCGTTATGCTAGAAACCACTCCAGGCAGAATTGCCAACACATCCTGACTTGTTGAAGAAACAAACATAATTGCGTCGTTCACTTCATATAGCCTAAGTGTGTTGTTCCACAGCAATGTGCTCATCTCAAATGGTTTTGCAACATCTGCATTCAGCATTGGCAGAATTGCGGTTATTGGCGGGGTGATTACTGGAACATCGCCTGTGTTGTTATTGTTTCTGTTGTTGTTTGCCGTTAGAGTTATAACAATTCCTAAACTGACTGCAACAACCAGCACAGCCACAATTATATAGTAGAAATATTTTCTTAGAAAAAATCTTGTTTTTTGCCATATTGTTCTTTTTGCTGTAATTCTTTTTGCCATAAAAATTCTCCTGTTTTTGATTTATAGAAAGAGTTTTGACAAGCTTTTTAGTTTTATACATCAAACTAATAAGAGCCAAGTAGAAACGGAACACCAATCAAAACTCCGTTTTTGGTTCTTGCAAGTTGAACAGGCTGTCCATCAACTTTGCCAGTTAAAACGAGCATCTCATCGTTTCTATAATCTAGTTTTAAATTTCCAACTTTCAAAATAAAAATGACTTCCAAAAGTGTGTTCTTTGCAAGAAACGTTTCCCCAATTGTCACATCGTCTTTAACAAAAAACTGAACCTCACTATTTGGGCAAATAGTCAAATCATCTGGAAGAGTGAAATAGAACGTCACTCCCAAAATTAAAATTCCTAACAATATTCTGAACATGTTTTTAGTATGAACACCTCACCTTAGACGTTTAAGAAATAAAAAAGAGAATTATAGCAAAACATAGCATATGGCAAAGACAGAAAAACCAAAGCGTGGAATTGGCGAATCTTTCACTGGCAATGTTGTGTATGGACCACGCACTGGTTTTATTGAAGATATTGAAACAAACTTGATGCTACTGCAAAACATAATTCCTAAAGTTGAATTGGAAGTTTTGGAACTAGAAGTTGGCACGGTTACCAAAACAAAGGTGGTTGTGGTTGGTGTTAGAAACGTTTATGACAAACAAGTCAAAAACGCAATCGTTAAAAAAATTGAGGAAATTGAAATTGATGGCGTGATTGACAGTTATTATATTCGAGGCTTTTTGCAAACAAAAGCAGAATCTTTCTTTAAGCAAGTTGGAATCACGGAAAAGCCAGACATTCTTTCTAGAAAACTTTTGGAAGGCAGGGTTGCAGTTTTTGTTGATGGCAGTCCTATTGTTCTTTCTCTTCCATTTGTTCTTCTTGAAGACATTCATGCAAGCGAAGACTATTATCAAGAAAAAACGATTGCAAGTTTTCTGCGAATACTCAGATGCCTTGGTTTGTTTGTTGCCGTCATCTTCCCTGCTTTATATGTCAGTTTTCTAATTTTTCACTATCAAGCCCTGCCACTAATCTTTCTTACAACAATCATAAACCAAAGTGAATATCTCCCACTACCCCCTGCGTTAGAGTTTTTGATTGTTTTATTTTTATTTGAAATATTATTCGAAAGCAGCATAAGAGTTCCAAAAGGAGTTGGTGGAGCATTTAATCTTTTAGGCGGACTTATCTTAGGCGGCTCGCTTGTTCAGTCCAACCTTGCAAGCCCTGCAACTGTTTTGGTTGTTGCAATAAGTTCGGTTGCTTTATACCTTATGCCAGAACAAACAAACACCTTAAGACTTCTTAGGTTCTTGTTTTTAATTTCAAGCATCTTTATGGGGATTTTAGGAATAGTTATAAGTTCTGTTCTTGTTGTTGTCTACCTTTCCAGCATAGACGAATATGGTGCACCATATCTTGCACCATTTGCTCCATTTATTGGAGAAGACCAACAAGATGCTCTCATTATGAAAGATATTCATAACCAAAAACCCACAACTCCAAAAAGCCTAAACAGAAAGCCCAAGAAAAAAACTCCCTAAGGAGTTTCTGGTGCAGCAAGTGCATTGATGATTTCTTTTTTAAGTTTTTCTGTGCCGATAAGTTGATTTCTAGATTTTGCAATCATTGCTTCTGCATCTTTTGCCTGTTGAATGATTGCGCTTGATGCAAGTTTAAGTCCTTTCATTGCATCTTCAACTGTTTCTTGTTTTGTTTCAGCTGCAACTCTTGCGCTTTCTGCTTTTTCTGCTTCTTCAACATATTCGTCAAACCTTGGATGGTCAACTGCTGATTCTGGAAGCCCAAGTTGTTTTGCTATGTCAATTCTTTCTTGTCTTGCTTCTCTTGCTCTTGCTTCAATCAGTGCTGGTTCGCTCTCAAGTTCGAAAGCTTCCCTTTCTGCAGATGCACAAGCATGCTCTTTTTCTTTTCTCTTAAGCTCTTTCTTCCATGCTTTTCTTTTCTTGTTGTTGTTTAACCATTGGAAAGGCCCTGTTGCGATGTTATATAACTCCATTGCTCCAACAACTCCAGTTGTGAGAACGTCACCAATCAAGTTCCATGTTCCGCTCCAAACAGCAAGTGCAGTTCCACCAAGCCCAACAATTGGAACTCTTGAAATCAAAGACATATCTTCTGTTTTTTCTGCAAGCAGTGCATATGAGTTTTTGACACCGTTTATTGCAAATCTTCCTGGAAAATATGGCGTGTCGTTTCTTTCGTCTTTATCCACCATTGACATGCTGCCATCTTCAAACCCAACAACTGGAAGAACGTTGTCTGCCCAGAAAGTGCAATCTGAGTCTTCTAGCTCAATTCTTGTGAACATTGGTCTAAAGCGTGGTCTTTTTATTCTTTCTTTTAGGTTGGAAATATCGTTTGCAAGACTTCTTTCTTCTCTTTCGTTTCTATATCTTTGTTGTTCAATTTCTCTGCTTGTCATATCTTCTAATTTCACTCTTTCTTCCACTACGCATTCCCTCCAACTTCAGCACCTTTTTTTGCAGTGCCCTTTTTTGGTTTTACAGTCGTTGCTCCAGGAAGCGCAAGTTTGATTTCTTCTCTCAGTTGGTGAACTTCTCCAAGTCTTCCTCTTGATTGTTCAACCATCAAAACTGCTTTTTCTGCACTCTTATAAATCTTTGCAGTTTTTTCTGAAAGGTTCTTAAGTTCGTCTTCCACAGATTTTTGTTCGCTTTCTGCTGCAAGCCTTGCGTTTTCTGCTTGCTGTGCTTCCATCACGAACTCATCAAACTTTGGATGGTCGATTGCTTCTTTTGGAAGTCCAAACTTTTCTGCAGTTTCAATTCTTTCTTCTCTTTCAATTGCCTTGTTAATTTTGGCAAGTCTTTTTTCTGCTTCTTTGCTGAATGCTTCTTTTTCTGGAGTAAACTCGTCTAACTCTTTTTGTGCAACTTTAAAAGCTTTCTTTCCTTCTCTTCTCTTTTTTAGACCATTGAAAAATCTAAATGGTGACGCAAAAGCATTAAGAATTCCAGTTCCAATAATTCCGACTGTTATTGCTGCTTCTCCAATCAAGTTCACAAAAGCGTTCCCTGCTGCAAGAACAGTTCCAACTCCGCCAACAAGTGCAATTCTTGAAACAATGTGCATGTCATATGAATAGTCAGCCAATGCCTTGTATGGCTGAGCAATGCTGTTTGCTGTAAATGTTCCTGGAATATATCTTTTCCAACCGTTGTTTGTTTTGCCGCCACCTGTAAGCCCAAATGGCCAATCGTTGTCTTCCACTTTATACAAAAAACTCCAAAGTGTTTTTGTGTCTTCTTTCATTTCAAGCTGCAAAAGAACAGACATCGAAAGTGGTGTTGCCATCTTTGATTTTGCACTGTCTATTCTTCTCTCTAGGTCATACCCTTTTCTAGAATAGTCGTGCTCTGTATCTCTTATTTCTCTTCTTTCTTTTTGAAGCTGTTGCTTCGGTGTTAGGACTGTTTCTTCTGTGTCCTCACTCTGGACACCTTCTCCCCACATCATAGTTACCCCCATAAAATAATTATTGCTATTTGATTATACTGGACGCCCCTCCCTTTGTCAATGCCCAATTTTTTCTAGATGACTATAAAAAAAGAAAAAACACAAACTATTCTCATGGAAAAGAGCATCACACCAAGACAAGCAGGAATGCTTCTGATTTTAGTCTCTCTGGTTCTTGGTTCAACTCCGTTGCCCTCTTTGTTATATGCCAAAGCTGGACCGGAATTGTGGCTAAGTTTTCTGTTGGTTTTTATATTGAACGCTGCAGTCGTTCTTCTTATTTTATATATAACTAAAAAATCTGGTGGCGTTGGTCTATTGGAACTTATAAAACAAAAACTTGGTGGCGTTGTTTCTAGAATTATTTTGATTATTCTATTTGTTCTTTTCACTTTAAGACTAATCTTTTTGCTGTTTGATTTAAATTTCTTTCTTATTGAAACAATATATTCTTCTCTAAACTTCTTTTGGTATGCCGTGCCTGTTTTGTTTGTTGCGGGTTTTATGGCTTTCAAAGGGGCTCGCTCCATTGGGCGTGCTGGAGAGATTCTTGCACTGTTTGTCATGGGTGCTGTTCTTCTTTGCTTGATTCTTGCAGCCACCAATCTAAACTTTGGAAACTTCTTGCCTCTTTTTGAAAACGGAATTATGCCATCGCTTTATGGATTAAAGCCTGCCCTAACACTTCTTGGAAACGCTGCACTGCTTTTTGTTTTTTCTGAAAACCTCGTCAAAGGAATTAACACAATCAAAACAGACAAGAAGACTGAAAAGGTTGTTAAACACAAAAACAAGCCCAGCACAGTTTTTTGGCTGCTAGGCTTAGGCAATCTTTTTATTTTGTTTGTTATGTTATTTCTTGTTCTAACATTTGGAGGCTATGCAGAAAATCTTTCCACTGCACTTATAAATATCGTAAGCACAAACTCTGCTCTTGGTGCTGTGTTTAAGGTGGACACACTTATAGTCTTAGCCTTCTTGCCTGCGTTTATAATTTCGCTTGGTGTTTTTCTTTATGCAGGAACTTGGTGTTTTCAAAACATATTCAACATCAAAAATGCTCTATGGAGCATTCTTCTTATTTCTGCTATTGCATATACATCTTTGTTCTTTGAAAAACATCTCTTCATTTCGTTTTTTGGCTATATTATTTTAGGGGTTGAATGTGTTTTGGTTTTGTTGCTCTTCTTTATTTCTCTAAAAAGACGGAGGGCAAATGACTAAAATGAAAAAACACGCTTCAAAAGTTTTGCTTGTTGGCATCATAGTCCTTGCACTTATTCTTTTGCCAAGTGCACTAACTCAAAAAGCAGAAGGGCACAACTCTCTAATTGTCACAGCAGTTGGGCTGGACTTTAAAAACGACCAATGGTCTGTAAGCATTCAATATATAACTCCGGTTGGTTTGGCAGACATTAAAAAGAATGTCGCCATCATTTCTGAAGAAGACACATCCTTTGCCGATGCGTTTTTGAAACTGTCGCTTAAAGCCGGAAAAGATTTGGCTTTGGAACATGCAACAATTCTTGTCATCTCTGAAGGCTCAAAAGAACAAAACTTGCACAACGCAGTTTTTTGGCTAAACAAAAACCTTAGACTTCCACTATCTGCAAAACTTCTTTATACAGAAAATTCATCCTTTGAAACTCTAGAGCAAATCAACGAACTAGACCAAAACGGCACGCTTAGCCAAAATATGGTTTTGGAATATAACAAAAAAACAAACGGTGGCACAAAAGGCGCAACCGTGTATGACATTCTTTCTAACCCAAACAAAACTCATGGCATTCCAATATTCAAAGAACCACAAAAAACTATGTTAGTTTGACAACCGAAGAAAAAACAACTTGCTCTTCTTTTTCGCCAACCAGCCTAACTTCATCGCCCACTACTTCTCTATATATTTTGATTTCGTCTCCAAGTTTACACTCTTTGACAAAACTTATTTCAAATTCCAAAATTCCACGCTCAACTTCTTCTGACGATAGAGCATCAAAAATAAACTCTGTGTATCTAACATTGTTTAGATGCATGTTGACATCAATATGGCTTTTTTTAATCACAACTGTTTCTGCAAGTTTAAAGTTTTCGTTTTTTAAAACTTTTGTGAAAATTGCATCTTCTATTGCCATATCTTCTCTAAATTTAATTCCAGGAAGTTGATACACGTCATCCAGTTTTGCAATCTGCCTTTTTTCGATATCAATCAAAACCCATTTGCTAGACGAAACAACCAAAACTTCTCCATCTTTATCTCTAATGATATATTCTCTAGACGCAATCCTTCCACCGCCGGCAACTGGCCATGTCTCGCACGAAACAACTCCCACCTTTTGAAGTGGATTTTTTATGACAACTTTTTGCTTTGTTATAACAAATGCACGTTTTAGAACATCAATAGCCTCCCAACCAAAACCAAGCTCGTTGGCATGAAGCGTTGCAACCTCTTGAAACATATTAAACAAACCACTTGGCGGAACATAGCCCGCCACGCAAAATGTTGCATGTGTTATTTCATATTCTTTTTTTAGTGTATCTCTTTTCATTATTCGCCAGCTATTCTTCCCATTCTTTCAATTTCTTCAAGAACTCTCATAAGTTCGTTCAATAATTCGCCCTGAGCAATCAACTCTTCGAAAACTACTGCAAGTGAAGTGAAA
>Ga0123352_10016461_pt1 | contig 11780 bp, 14 predicted proteins | sample TergutLab28metaG_FD_89700 | JGI IMG/M metagenome (GOLD analysis project Ga0123352, IMG submission 89700) | Labiotermes labralis P1 segment gut microbial communities from Petit-Saut dam, French Guiana - Lab288 P1 | ecosystem: Host-associated > Arthropoda: Insects > Digestive system > Gut ...
AAGCCCTTTCCATTGCTCTATTTTATCTTCGGGTATCTGCAAATAAATGTCTTTGCCACGCTCTATATCTTTGGGTGATATGCAATCCCTTTTAGCCAAACAAGCCTTTATGTCGGGGTCGGTTGCAAACACCATAATTTTGTTGCCCAACGTGCTAAAAATGCTTGCAAGGGTTTTCAATTCCATGCCGACAAACTGATTTACAAAATATCTTGCGTCTTGGGTGTCGCTGTTGTGTATGGTACTTATAAGCGTTTCTATGGGTGTAGATTGCATGGCGGCTATAGTTTGGGGGAATGTTAAGCCCTCGCCGTGAAAGTGCAGTATAGCCCCTGTAAATACGTTTTGTGCAGATTCCGTCCAAAAAGGCTCTGCTTCTGCTTGCTTTCCTTGCGACGTTGGGATAATGGCAAGGGCTATTTCCCTTGCGTCTTGTACAGGGTTGCGGCTCTTTGCTAAAAGATAGTAAGGGTCATACCCTGCGGATTCTGCCGACAAGGGGTTAAAAACCTTTATATTAAGGCGTTTTTTACGAGTATGGTTGTATAATTCGCCTTTAATATCTATCGCAAACACACGAGATTTCCACGACATTAAGGACGGAATAGCGACACATGAGGATTTACCACTCCCTGCGCCGCCAATGGCAAGAGCGTGACCGTCCATCTTCATTGATTTTCGGACAAAGTAGCCGCCCTGTCTGCCGAAAATAAAGCCCTCTGCTTGTGATGAAAGTAATTCGTTATGGGCTTTGGGTGCTTGTATAGCTTTTTCTTTTGCCTTTAAGTTCTTGCTGAATAGGTTAATCAGCCTAAATCGTGGGTTTTTTGTAACGGCACGGATTATGTTTTGAATGGTGTTCAGTGCAACCATAATCCATCCCATATAGAAAAATCCGTTTGAAACCACATCCAAAAATGAACCTCTTGGAATAGGTGCGCCTATGATTTCTTCGTAAATCATCCACGGCAACATAAAAATGAGTAACCACCAAATGCCTGTAAATTTAATTACCGCCCATACTGCTTTTAGAATCATCATGCCGATACCGAATAAAAACATATTAAATTCTCCTTTGCTTTACAATATATGCAAATATATAGTTAAATAATAAACTATATATTTGCATAAGTCAATTATAAAAATATGTTTTATCTAGTCCAGCCCTTAGTAACGGCTTTATCCTGTACCGTTTTTCCCTGCGCAGGGTTTGATTTATCTTGTTGTCGTGTGGCTCTTTCTTTATCAATGGCGGCTTGACTTTCCTCTTTGCTCCCAAAAGCCTTGCTTGACTTGATTTTATATTCGGCGGCGTGTTCAGCCTTTTTCAAATCATTATCAAGAGAAGCTATTTTTTGGTTTGCGTAATTCTGCAAATTAGCGTTTGGTGTTGTACTGCAATTATTGGCTAGTTGCCTTTCTGCTTGGGCTTTCGATTGCTCTACGCTGTCAATTTTTCTGTCAATCTCCTTTTTCTCCTTGCTGAATCGCCCTAGCCCCTCTTTTTCGGCTTGCAGGTCTTTTATTTGCTCTTTGTACTTTTCGATTGCTTCTTGGTCTTTCTTAATATCAGATATTTCCGCTTTCAATCGCCGTACATCAGGGTCATTCTGTATTTTTGCCTGTTCTTGTTGTCGGCTCTGCTGTTCTGCTTCTCGGCGTAAATCTATATAATCGCCCTCTGTTAGAGGTTTGCCATCTGCGTCATGTTGCGCCCTGTTCATGGCGTTAGCATTGCGGTTGTAATGATTTACCGTATAATGTCCGTCTGTCTGACCTCTATTTTGCGTGTGTTCTGACTGCTCTTGATTGCGCCGTTCGTCTTGTGCCTTTTGCTCTTGGCTTCGGCGTTGGGCTTCCTCTCGCCGTCTGCTTTCTTCTCGTCCGTGCTGTTCCTCACGCCGCCTGTTATCTTCGGCGGTCTGCCGTTCCTGTCGTTGCCTATCTTCGGACGCTTGCCGCTCTTGCTGTTGCCTATCTTCGGCGGCTCGTTTTTCTTGTTGCCCTTGTTGCTGTGCGGCAAGTTTTTGTTGACGGCGCATATTATCATTTTGTATTTGCTGTTCCTGTTCTTTGGCGGTCATAGGCTCTACTCTCCTTTCTTGGCTTGGTGTCTGTGGTGCGGCGGTCATGGTCGGTGCTGTACGTTCGGTTTGCTGTCTGTCATTTTGTAGTGATTCGTTGATTATGCCTTTTATATCATCTGTTAGCTTACTAACTTTAAGTGATTGGTGTATATGATATTTTGCGGGTATATTATCTCTACCTTGACGCAATGCGGCTTCTACGTCTTTTCTTGCACTAGGGGGAATAGATTTAAGTTCCTTTTCAAATTGAATCCTAGCCGCAATTATTTCATTTCTGCTTTGGTTTTCGAGGACTGCTAACATAACCTTTCTTTGAGTTGCCACCACTGCGGAAAAGTCTGTCGGCTTGGCTTCGGGTACGCCCATCGGCGCACCGTCTGACTTGGCGGCAATCGTATTTTCTTTTTTTATTGCTTCTGTCGGTGCCGGCACGGATTGATTTTGTCCGGCGGCGTTCATGCCCGGCGCGCCCATCGGCGGCGAAGCCGTCAACGGCTCGGTGGTTTTCGGCGGCTGTGCCACCGTCTGCTTGTCATGGGCTTGTCGTAACTGTTCCGCTCTAGCATTAGCCGCCATTTCTCGGCGTATCTCTTGCGCTTGTCTTTCGAGTTCCTTTGTGTTTGTGCTTATAGCAACTATAATCATGTTTTCTTTTGCGACTTCTCTGTTATGATTGCCCCTATCGGTATTGATTCCTTTCCGTTCCATTTGATGGGCTTTGCCTAAATGGACTGTCGGGATTTGGTCTTTGCCTTGTCGCTCGTAACTGCGGTGGTCGTATCTTGTTTCAAGATTTTTTTTTTCAAATTCTCGGTTACACCTATTCGCCCAATCCTCACGCCATACCTCTACCGATTCCTCTTTATTCCACTCTGCCGATATTGGATTTTCCCTGCCGTATTTCGTGCTTTTGGGATTTCTGTCTATCCTCTCATAATCTTTGTATTTATCTGCGGTGGCTTCGCTCTGTGTCAAATATACAGCTTTACCATTACCTTTTTTATACTTGAATTGCTTTTCCCATTCCTTGCCTTGCTGACTATTAAATTCATCTGCCGTAAATCCTTGTTCTTCGCCCTGCCTATTCTTGCAAAGATATTCTTTTTTGGTCTTGTAATCCCATTCACCATTTTCTTTAATTGGTCGAGTAGTCACCATGATATGTGCATGGGGATTATCGGGTTTTATTATTCCATGTCTGCGCTCAAATCTGTTCGGCTTATATTTCCCCTCATGTATATTGATGTCGGCGCACATTCCTTTGTCTGTAAAATTTTCTTTAACGTACTGTTGCACTAATTTTATTTGCTCGGCTCGGCTCAATTCATTAGGCAATGCAAGTTCTATTTCTCTTGCCGTCCTTGCGTTACCATCACCACCAGACTTTTCAACTGCGTTCCATAGGGTGGAACGGTCTTGATATTCTCTTGGTGCATATTCGGATAACATTATTTCCGAATGTACTACACCTTGTTTTCTTGTGTAGTCATGCGTTGTTCCGTCACGTTCATTAGTTATTGTTTCCCCTGCTCGATATGCCGCCGCACCAACTGATGAACGTCCACCACTGCGGCTAATTGATTTAACTGAACAATGATACATAGCCGCCGTCCTCCGTTCTTCGTCTTTCCGTCTTTCGTCCTCGTCTTTGCATTTCCTCACTGTGAGGAAATGCAAATTGCACATGCCTAACAATGATTGCAACATATTATGTTGCTGTCATGTGGCGGTGTGTGCGTGGGGGGTCAAGGGGGGAGTGAAACGCCCCACTTGTGGGGTGCAGGGGCAAAGCCCTTGCCCCTCGGAGAGCGCACCACCACGCTTTAGCGTGGTGAGTAAGTGCGCCCTTACGGGATATGCCACGCTGTCTGCATGACAGTAGTATACTAGAAAAAGATTGCTTTTGCAAGATTTTTCTAGTATACTTGTGGGGGCATATCACGGCAATATTGCGTGGAAGAAAACCTTTTAGGGTTTTCAGCAATATTGCTTCTCTCGTCTTTCGTCCTCGTCTATTATTTTTTGTTGTTGCAAAAGCATTTCACGATTGATATAATGATTATACTATTATTTTTAGGTGGTGGAATTATGGATAATGATAATAAGCGCAAAAGGCTAACACCAGAGGAACAATTAGCAAATATAAAGGAAAAGCAAGCACAACTTAAATCACAAGAACAGGCTATTAAAAATCGCCAAAAAGATAAAGAGCGAAAAGCAAGAACACGCCGACTAATTGAAAAAGGCGCACTTGCTGAAACTTATCTTGGCGGCGAACTCACGCTAGAACAATTCAAAAGTTTACTTGATGAAATTTCACAACAGCCCTATGTAAAAGATTCTATTAGAAAGTTTACAACTACCGCTAGTATGCCGCCTGTTCAGTTGCAAAATGAAAGCGATAAAAAAGAAATTTTTTAATCAAGAGTAAGGGGGGATTTGTCTGCGAAAAGAAATAGAAACACTTACGCCTAGAGATGACTTGACAGCTACTACAGACCCTAGCAAGTTAGCTAGAATGAACACCATTGTCACTAACGAAAACGAAAAAATTAAACGCAAATTGGAGCGTAATAAAGCTATCGCTGATGGCTCTCGCTATATACTACTTACTCCTTTGTCGGTTGCGTTCAAAGTTGTTTCTGTCATTACAAAAATAATCGGTATGGTATCGGCTATTGGCTTGCCTTACGGCGTGTATAGTATTTACATGGTAGTTACACAACTTAATGATGGTGTGCCATTTATGGAAGCAACACACAGGATTCCAATAGGCTTATTTGTCATTCTTCCATTTGTAGCGTTGCTCGTTCACGTTCTCACAAAAAAGTTCTCCTTATACCTATATTTCAAGTCATAGAAAAGCCGCCAAATGGCGGCTTTGTTGTTACTGTTTCTTTTTGTTCAATTCAGCGATACACGCATCACATACGGAGTAGTTACCCATTGTCACTAGATTTTCTAGTGCTTGACAGAAAATGCAAGTCGGCGGCGATTTTACAATCACAATTTCATTGCCCCTGACTTGTACGTCTACTGCATCTTTTTCATGTATGCCGAGTTTTTTTCTAACCTCTTTCGGCAATACAACACGTCCTAGTTCGTCTACATGTCTTTCCATCTTCGACACGTCCTTTCAAGGATTTATAATATAGCCTAAAAATAGACTATACTCTAATTATAGACTGTGCCGCATACTTAATCAAGAGGTGTTATCATTGATTAGTTATGCGCCCTTTTGGGATACGTTAAAAAAGAAAAACATTAGCACATACGCCATAATAGAAAAGCATGGCATTAGTTCAAGTGTCATAGACCGCATGAGAAAAGGCGAATTTTTGAGCCTACGGAAAATCATTGACCTCTGTATAATTTTGGATTGCCGCATTGAGGATATTGTAATCTATGTTCCCTGCTCTCACGGTGAGGAAACAAAACCGCCGCCCGAATAGGCGGCGGTCTGCGTCTACAGCTTAATTCCCAAACAAATTATCCATGAAAGCATACGTTAGGGGGGTAATGGCTCTTAGAGTGATTGGGTTTGCTATATACCACATAAAAGCGTCGGCAAAATACTCTTTTACATCTTCTTGAAATGCAAAGGCAAGGTATCTTTCTTCTGCATGGATAGCTTGGAAATCTTCGGAGTTTGAAATATTGCCAAAATGCCAATCAACGAAAAGCCCAAACTCACGAAATACGGTATACCTCATGTTATCGCCCGAAACATTGTAAATATGAATCTGCACACTTGGCGTAGAAATAAATTGCCCCAACATCCGTGTTAATACAGGGGGGTGAAAAGGATAGAGAGGTAAGTGTTGGTTGTGCGGCAAATTCCTAAGAGGAATTTGCGAAAAATACACCATGCCGCCAGCATTGTAAAAATACTCCAGTACACCATCAGCATTTATTGCTATCCGTACCAACGCTCTTTCGAGTGCGTCAAGTTCCCCTTGTGTAGCTTCCCCTAAGACGAAAATTCGACTGCTGTAAAATTCATTGCTAAAAATACGCTCGTTGCTCAACTTATTTTCGTTGGGGATAATCACAAGCTGATAGAATAGGTGCATTGACAGCAACGCTAACGCCACACTAAGGAAAATAATGCTTCCGAAAACAAATCTACGGTGCTTCCTGTGTAGGCTCTGATATTTTGATTCCAAGCCCTGTGATTCTTGCCCTGCTGTTTCGGGTAACGTCTGATTCAGTTTTTCCATTGTTAAAACTCCTTTATAATTCAATTTTTCAGTTGATACAATCAACTATATAATTGAATTATAAACAATTCATCATTGTGCGTCAATACCCTTTTCAATATTTAAGAATATATTTCAATTTTTTACTTGCATTATGAAATTAAATAGTGTATAATATAGCAAAATGTACCCACGAAGTCCTACCATATATAGAAAGAAGGTGTTTTTATGGGCATGGCGAAACTCGTCAAGTTCCTACTATTAGAGCGTGATATGAAAATGACTGATTTAGCCGAAAAGTTAGGAAAAACGCCACAAAATATAAGCGCAAAATTACAACGTGATAATCTCTCGGAAAACGAATTGCGTGAGATTGCGGAAATATGTAATGCAACATTTCAAGGCTCTTTCATTCTCAACGACACAAAGAAAGAGATAAAATAAACACGCCGCCCATCAGCAAGGCGGCGTTACTTGTTCGGCTCTACTCGGCACACAATATATTATATAATTTATATAATGTATTGTGTGTATTTACGTTATATAATTTATATACATTATTTATGCAACTTCTCATATTCCTTTAGTTTATCGGCGTTGTCTTTGATGTACTGCTCATACAAAATAGAAGTTATCTCACTTGCATTACTGCGCTCTACATAGGCTATTTTTTGCACTTGCTCGTAAAGGCTTGGTAAAATCGCAAGGCTGATACGCTTCTTTGTTTCCCTTTCTGCTTTCGGTCTGCCAACGCTCTTTTCTTCGGATTCTGTAACTCCTGCGATAGCAGACACAACACCACGCCCTGTTGTTCTTTTCTTTTCTCTATCAGCAAAACTCATTTTACCAACCACCTTTCTCTATAATGTAATCGCTTATTTTGTCATACTCTATGGCTATGTCATTGTCGGGCTTCTGCTCCGAAACAGACCGTCCCTCATATACGCCTTTTTTGACAATTACTGACTTTTTAACCACGCCAATCACGTTATATTTTTCCTGTAGTGCCTTTAGAATATCGTTATCGTCCTTTACCCTTTTTTCATAAAGGGTCGCAACCACTCCCAAAACTTCAAGGCTCGGATTCATAATACTTTGTATTTCCTGTATTGTGTCTTGCAGAAGTTCAACGCCACGATAGGCAAGGTAATCTGTCTTAACTGGAATTATTACTAAATTAGATGCGGCAAGCGCATTTATCGTTAATATACTTAACTGCGGTGGACAGTCGATAAGAATGTAGTCATACTCTTTCCATAATGAGCCTATCGCTCTATGCAGTATCTTTTCACGCATAGAACGCCCTATCATTTCTATTTCAAGCTGTGCCAATTCCAAGCGTGATGTAACAATATGCAAATTTTCTTGAAGCACTATCAAGCAATCTTTTATTGGCACACTATCCTTACTCAGTACGTTCACAATAGATTTGTCGATTTCAAAAGGCTCAAGCCCTGCGCTGATGGTTAGGCTTGCTTGACTGTCAAGGTCAATTATGAGGGTTTTTTGTTTCTTCCTTGCAAGCGATACGCCTACATTATAGGTGCTTGTGGTCTTTGCTACGCCGCCTTTTTGATTAGCGAAAGAAATAACTGCTCCCATTGTTTTCACTCCTTTATATATTGTATATAATGTATTTAAGTTATATAACGTAATTATATTATATACATTATATAACTGTCAAGGACTTTTGCGATAAAAAAGAAATGATTGGCTCTGTCTGCTACGGCAGACCGCCGCCCTGCGGCTATGTCATCATTCTTTTTTTATTGCCTTTATTTTTTATTTTTCTCTATGAACTGACTGACTGACAAACAGATTCATCTTTCTTGTTTGTTAGCTTGTTTTATATAACTTGTTTTAATTCTTGTTTTAAGACCTGTTTTCGGTTGCCGCAAACCCGCATAGATACAGGGTTTGTCCACCTAACTTCCCTACATTGCGGAATGAACTTCCCTACATTGCGGAATGAACTTCCCTACATTGCGGAATGAACTTCCCTACATTGCGGAATGAACTTCCCTACATAACAGAAAAAACTTCACTACATATGTTGACTTGTGAAGTGATGTAGTATAAAATGGTATTGAGAGGTGAGATTATGGCGGCAATAAAACAAAAGACGAAGCAAAAAGGCTTCGAGTTGGTGTCGGATAATTGGATTGAAAAAAGTAATGTGTTGAACGAAGTACGCAATAATCGCATGACAATATCGCAAATACGGCTTTTCTCAATTTATTTGAGCAAAATAAACCCTAGAGATGTAGAAACTAGAGAAGTCACATTCAAACTTGATGAATACGCAAAAGTAATGCAGTTTAAGCAAGTAAACACAACACGCTTGGTAAAGACAGCAGAGGATTTGCTAGGACTAACGGTTAAATACTTTGACAAGACAGGCGAATATAGCAGTGATGGGCTTGTCGGCTTTGTGATGTGCCAAATTTTCAAGCGTTTTAAGTTATATAAAAATGAAGATGATGGGGAGTGGTATGTTTCTATTGATTGCCATGATGATGTTCTCCGTCTGATGTTTGATTTGCAAAAATACTATTTCACATACGAACTTTGGAACGCTCTACAACTTACAAGCCCTAATCAACAGCGTATGTACGAGATTCTAAAGCAATATGAAAAGGTCGGGGAAAGAATCGTTACCATAAGGGATTTGAGGGATTGGCTTGGAATAGAGCCGAAAGAATATCCACGGTGGGATAATTTCAAAACAAGAGTATTGGACGCTTCGCAAGAAGCCCTAGCACGTTACACAGATATAAAATTCACTTGGGAAGTGACAGGGAAAAGGGGTAAAGGCGGCAAAATAAACGCCTTGAAATTTACGATTGAAAAAAACTATGATTATGAAAGGCAATATACCATTGACGATTATTTGATAGAACAAAAAACGGACTATGAAGATGAGCCAGAGGAATTTGTACGTCCTCACGGTGAGGACGGCATAGACACCACCGCCTATGAGCAACAGTACATAGAGCGAATTAAATATTTCATGGAAGCCTGTGATGGTGAATTTACTTTTACCGAAGTAGTAGAACTAGATAAAAAATTGAGTGATATTATAGAGCCTGCGGGATGGTCGGACGAGGACTATTGTTATCATCATTTAGAGGAACGATACCAATACATGACACAGCAGAGTGACATGAGAAAAATACCAAATCGCTTAGACTACATGAAAACCATAACGGAACAAACCGTTATGCCATATATCGAACGCATTGAGTTTTTAATGGAATCCTGTAAGCATGAATTTACTTTTTCAGAAGTAGTAATGCTAAATGATAAAATGCGTACAGCTATGTCTTATGCAGAATTTTCAGACCAAATTACTTGCTATCATTATCTTAACAATAGGTACAAGTATATGGATTTGCAGAGTAAAAGACGAGATATACCACACCGTTACAAGTATTTATTATCCATACTCGGTGCGGAAATATAATAGGCATACATTAAATAAAGTACATACATTATATAATGTATGTACTTTATTTAATGTATATACAAATTTCCGAAATGCCCTTAATTATCTTCTTCGATTGCGGCTACGGTTTCAGCGTTTGGAGTTGGGTTTTGTCAATCGGAATGAGTGTTCACCTGTTTTTCATCATCAAGCAAAGCGTCAATTAGCCTTAAAATCAAATCTTTTTGCTTATCGCTCAAATATTGCCATTTTTCCTGTAGTTGCGAAATAAACTCTTTGTCGTTCATATCTACACCCTCTCCAACACATTGCTATAATAAAGGTTTCTACTTGCATATTCAGAGGGTGCGTTTTCCCTCAAAAACTCTTGATACTCTGGATTTTTTGTATTGTACGCATATACAGGATAGGGCATAGTGTATATAGGGCTATATACCCAATCAGGAACATCAAGTCCATAGTCATTTGATAACTTATGAGCCGCCGCCGCCAAAATGCAGGCATTTAACGTATTGGAGTTGTTTTTTACTTGCGGTGGACTGCTAATCATTTCATATCTCACTGTATCAGTTGTTCGATAAAATACGTCCAAAAAAGAACCAAGTGCAATCTCAAAATTGTGATAACTAATCACATCACTTAAATTGTAGCTTGCCACGTTGCACCCCTCTTAATCCTCTTAATCCTCGTAATGCCCCTTACAAGAGATAATCACAAGGCTTGTTTTGCCGTCACCGTCATACTCTAGCCTGTTTTTCTTGTCTATATGGCGGCTGTAGCCTTTGCGGTGCTTTAGTGGCTCTGGGTGTCCTTCGCCCATCAGCAAACCGTTCCGCTGAATGTCAAGAATTAGCTTGTTTATTTTTTTCAGCGTTTTCTTGTCCTCTGTCTGCCACTCCATGTATTCCCTTAGAGCCTTTGGCGTAAATGTCACATTCATAGGCTAAAAATCCTTATGCTTTTCAGCGAAAGTCTGCATTTCATCAATAGTCATGTTCTCCATTGAAAGAAGTTCATCTGTCGTGAATGTGTACGTTTTGCCCTCTGCTAACTGACGGCGTGATTCATCTATCCCCGACAAATAGGCGGCATTTCTTGCGGCTTTGGATATGGAGTTATAGCTTTCAAGGCTTAATATTACTACGTTTTTTTCGTCTTTACGAGTGACAATGACCGTTTCGTTATCGTCCGTTGCCCTGTCGCAATAGTCTTTGAGATTGTTACGGAGTGTTGAATAATTTACAGCTAACATAAAATCAGCCCCTTTCAAATTATGCTCAATTTATTGTACAATATATTGTACCCAAATGTCAAGGATTTATTTTGCCAATTTTTTATCAAAAAAGCCCCTCACGGTGAGAGGCTTTTGTCGTTAATGTTTTTTCGCTTAATCGTTAGCTTGCTCCTTTACTTTTACATAAAGGCTTTATCCTTGTAATACGGTGCTTTCTCAACTCTGAAAAATCCAAACGGCGATAGTAAAACAATATCGGACAGGGTAGCAAATTCTTCGGGCTTGATTATGCGCCTATCTTCTGTGGTTTCGCTTGTGCCTGTGCCTTTGCCTAATCCTGTGTATTGTTCAAAATTGGCATATGTGCTTGACTTACTCTTGTCGAATGTACCGACAAGGCGGCTGAAATAGTCTTGTGTATCTGCGTCTGTGGCGTTCAGTACGGCTTTGTACTGGCAATTATCGGCTATTACTTGGCGTTGTTCTTTGCCGTAGATTACATCAAGCTGTGCAAGGCTCTGTGTCAATATGCAGATGGTTACTTTTTTGCTCCGAAGTGTAGCAAGCCCATTGATTACAGTTTCAACCTTGCCTAATCGGGCAAATTCATCAAGTAGGAACAATACAGGCGTTGCGTCCGTGTCGGGTCGGCGTTCAAAATGCTTTAAGAATTGATTGACTATAAGGGTTAGAAGCCCTTTCCATTGCTCTATTTTATCTTCGGGTATCTGCAAATAAATGTCTTTGCCACGCTCTATATCTTTGGGTGATATGCAATCCCTTTTAGCCAAACAAGCCTTTATGTCGGGGTCGGT
>Ga0123352_10016462_pt1 | contig 11780 bp, 13 predicted proteins | sample TergutLab28metaG_FD_89700 | JGI IMG/M metagenome (GOLD analysis project Ga0123352, IMG submission 89700) | Labiotermes labralis P1 segment gut microbial communities from Petit-Saut dam, French Guiana - Lab288 P1 | ecosystem: Host-associated > Arthropoda: Insects > Digestive system > Gut ...
AAGTGCGAAAACGATTACATTTTTTCGGCGCTCGGCTTTCACGAAATTATCCGCATTGGAAACGAGCTGCTGTTAATGGAAAACCGCAAAAACGGCTTCGGGCAATTTTTGGATAATTTGCGCACGTACAAAAGGCCCGGTAAAACCGCCGCCCTTGTTATGAACTGCAACCCGTTCACGCTGGGGCATCGCTATCTCGCCGAAAAGGCGGCAAGCGAAAATGATACTGTCCACCTGTTTGTTGTCTCCGAAGATCTTTCGTTTTTCCCCTTTGCGGATCGCTACAGCTTGATCCAGCAGGGCTGCATCGACTTGTGCAATGTTATCCTGCACCAGACCGGCAGCTATATGATTTCGAGTGCAGTGTTTCCTTCGTATTTTTTGAAAGACGAAAAAGCGGCCATCGAAGCGCAGACAAAACTCGACATCGAGATTTTTACACAAATTGCCGAAGCGACAGGCGCAAGTATTCGCTACGTGGGCGACGAGCCGTTCAGCGCAGTAACGGGAATATACAACAAAACTATGCACGAGCGTTTGCCGCTTGCGGGTATCGAGTGCATTGTGATTTCCCGCAAGGAGCAAGACCGTACGCCGATAAGCGCTTCGGGTGTACGCAAGCTGCTGCAAGAAGGCCGTATCGAGGACACCAAGCTGCTCGTGCCAGAAACAACGTACCGCTATTTTTTCAGCGAGAGCGGGCGTGCTGTTATCAAGCTGCTGCAAAGTGCGGAAAATGTTGTGCATCACTAAGTCCAATATCTAAAAAACATTTTACGCGGCTTCCAGAAAAAGCTTTCTTGCAGAATTTTTTTATACCGTATATAATGGAAAAGCAAAGGAGACGAAAAATGAAGCGCCGGGTGTTATGGAAGGAACGCGCATGACGGCTAACCTTTCCCCTGAATTTGTGGAAACCGCCCGAAACACCGCACTCATTAAAAAAGCGGCGGAGCGGTATGATGTCGCAGATGCTGTGCGTCTTTTTATCGAAACAGACAGCATTACCGGGCAAAATCTGGTAGTAGATGGCGGAAGATTTTTTCATTAATTGAGGAGCGCTTGAAACAACGTTATGATTCCCCTGCATAAGCTCTCCTCCCTTCCCCGTCATCAGCGTCTGCGCAAAGCAGCCAAGATTATAAGTGATGGGGAGCGCCGTCTGCTCGCCGCTGGTAATCTAGAAGCGGGGGCGGCAGATTACCTGCGCGCCGTTGCGGAATTACTGGCACAAGACGAAGCTTTCTCGCTGGCGCAGGCAGCGGCGCTGAAAGCCGCTTCTACGATTCTTGCGACTAACGCTGCGGGAACCGATGAAACACGCCGTGCCCTGAACACGGTGTACCACCTTCTGCTGGCAGAAACAGGGCGCTGCCCTTCCGACTGGGATTTTATCGAACCGGAGGGCGCCCTCGATGCTTCGATGCGCCGTCCCTTTGCAGGGATGCAGGTGTACCTCGAAGATATACGTTCCCCGTTTAACGTGGGCGCAATGTTCCGCACCGCCGAATCCTTCGGGGCGGCGAAGCTCTGGCTTTCCCCCCTGTGCGCCGACCCCCGCCACAAGCGTGCTCAGCGCACGGCGATGGGCTGCGCCGATGTTTTGCCGTGGGAGCGCCTTGTCTGCGAGCCTTTCGCAAATAGCAAGGCTGACAGCAAGACTGGCGGCGGCGATGCGGGCGGGGTTTTTGGCGGCGTCCCTCTCTTTGCGCTGGAAACAGGCGGTATTCCGCTGGCGGAGTTTTCCTTTCCCGCAGGCGGTATCCTGATCGCCGGATCGGAAGAGCTTGGGGTAAGCCCGCAGGCGCTCGCTGCAGCGGATGCCTCGCTGGGCAGGGTCAGCATTTCTACGCGCGGCGCGAAGGGGTCGCTTAACGTGTCGGTGGCGTTTGGGATTGTGATGCAGGCTTGGGCGGGGAGGCTGGGGGAATATTACCGATGATACAAGCTCTGCCCTCTGCTCAAGGTTATCACCGCTATAGAACCAAGATCAAAAGGCAGACCATTATCGTACCATGTTGGATCGACATCAATGATCATATCTCTCCAAATAATTCTGACCCAAGCGTGGTTAAAAAAGCCTTCGGTTTTTCCGGCATGAGACAGCGGCGTTGGAATAGATATTTTTTCTAGCAAGTACAAGCTCCCGTCTTCGTTTGAGTTAAAAATATATGGGCCAATGTGCCATTCCCGTGATTCATCGCCCACCCAGCCGTGCATTCCAAAACTCCAGCCCCAACTCGAACCCTGTTGCAGGTGCCTTTGATGAGAACGGCGAACTTCACGATAAAATCTGTTTATTATTTCGCGGCTGTCGATTGCAAGTTGAAGCGGGTTCTCTATAGTAATATCACTCCTTGCGAATCGTTTAACCCTTCTTAGCAATGCTGTTTCCCCGTAGGCATTCACGCTTACAAAATAAATTTCGCCCAAACCTCTGTAGTGGTGAATAAAATGAGCGGCATAGTCCTGGCAAACCCCTGCCCTTTCGTTGTGCCCTACGATAAAATTTCCAACAGGCTCTTCACGAATAGGAAGTCCGCTTTCTTCCAGCATTCTGTTAAATCTATCAAGGTCGTAGAAAAACGATGCCGCAGTATGATTCATCTGTTCGATTATAAGAGGGAGCACATCGTTTTCAAAAGAGGCCCCAGACCAATCTATAATCCGGGGTTGATAAACCTGCCGCTGGCTTAAGGCAAATGAAAAAAGCGCAATGAATAATAAAACAAAAAAAAACATTCTTTTGGGCGGCTTTTTTATCCGCCGCATAAACGCAAGTATCGCCACCGCCGCAGATGGCGGCACCGGCTGCTGGCTTGGCACGGCAAACATTACCATTTCCAAAAGGTCCAGAGCCGCTTCGCACTGCGTTTTGTCGATGCCGCTTTTGGCGCACATCATATCCGCCAACAGGGTTTTCCTGCGCCGCCTCTCGTTCAGGCTGCCTGCAGTTTTAAGCGCCTGGTACGCGCCGATTTCTATGCAGTGTCCAAATGCGGCCCGCTGTTCTTTCGGCTCGCCCTTCGCTCTGTCGCTGAACAGGGGCTTTAACTTTTGCGGATCGGCGAGTATGCTTTCGCCATGTGCGGCGATAATTTGCTTTAAGATGCAAAGCAGCTTTGTGTTAATGTTGCCCCCTTTTGTATATAACAATCCCTTGCTTGTTGATTGCTTACGGCTTCTTTAAAAACCCGTCCTTGCCAAGACGGGCATTACTACTGCGTAATTTGTCTTTTGGGAATTTCATCGCTATTAAAAGAGATGAAATAAAACCAATATTGGTCAGAAGTATGAGAGAATTAACAGCAAACACAACAGGCATTAAAGCAAGACTCGGAATGAGGAGGCCAAAAACTAAAAATACACCACGTAACACCCTGCGATTCCCTGATGCAAAAAACAAGATCAAAAAGATGATTATGTTAAAAAAGAACGCACCAGCAAAAATCTCTGGATAAGATGAAAAACCTATGCTCGCAGAAATTACAAACAAAATAACCGCCGTCGCCCTCCACGTCTTTAAACTGTCTTCTGCTTTCTGCTGTAGTTTTTTTCTTTGCTCAAATTTGGTGCGTTCTTGTTCTTCCAGCTTTCGGTCTGCTTCTTCTTGGCGCTGCTGTTTTTGCTGTATACGGTCTTGGTTAATCTGGCTGCACTTATCCAGTTCGGCACGGTAATTTACATCCGCAAAACGCAGGGCTTTTTGGAAATGCGGCATATTTTCCAGCGGCTCGGCAGCATTTTCCAAATCGGCTTGGTTTCTGATATTTAACTGGGCACACAATAAGCCAATGTATGCGGGAGCATATTCGGGGTCTATATCCAATACTGCGTTGAAGTATGCCCCTGCCTGCCCCCAATTGGAATCTTCCAAAAACAGCCAGCCACGCTTCATCGTTGAATCCACGTTTGGCGCAGTCGCTATTGCGGCGGGCATTGCACTGGTCGAGAAAACGGGCATGGGTGGCATTGGAACGCTGGGCGCTGCCGGTGCGGGCGCGGGCGCATTGTTAGAATGTGTTGCGTTTGCAACCGGTGCAGTGCTGGTTTTGGCGGAAGCCCTGTTCTGGCCTGGTCCAAATACCACTTCCGCAAGCAAGTCAACCGTTTCGCCGCACAAGCTTAGATCAAAGCCTTCTTCGTTGTTTAGCCTTTGCGTAAGCTGCTGTTTGCAGTCTTCGCGATCGGGTGCAGCGGCATTCCTCATAATTTGCGCGAAACCATGTTCAAGGCTTCTTAGCAATGCGTTTTTTTCAGGCTTTGGTATGTCCCGTGCAAGGTCGGCGAAAAAAGCAGAAACACGCTTGGGGTTGGCAAGAATGTCATCGCCCTGTTCGGCGATTATTTGTTTTATAATGTTAAGCAGATTCGTGTTCATCGTAAGCCTCCTCTATTTTTTGTGCTTACCACAAAACTTATTTTGCCAAAATCCACCCTTGCCCCATCTTGCAAAACCTGACTCTGCCCGGTTTTTTTATCATACATTACAATCCGGGAGTTTTCGATCTGCACGGCAGCTCTGATAGGCGGCTCTTTGTCTTTGGGAAGGTGTATGTCGGCTTCTGGCGAGGATCCAAAGAGAATCGGCTTTCCCCCCAATGCGATTGTCCGCGTTTCCTTCGGCCCCCAAATAACGGTAATCCACGCTTCGCGCAGGGCTTCTTCGATATACGAAATAGCCATTCCGATAAATAAGCCCAAGAACGCAACCCCAATAAATCTGCTTATTGCGCCTGGGAGATGAGGGGCGATAAACACAAAGGCAGCTCCTCCGATTACTCCTCCCAAAAGCCCTGCCGCAACCGCCCGCTTTAACGGAAAATTGGGAACAAACTTGGAAACTCCCCAGCCAATCCCCAATCCCATGATTCCCCAGCAAATCGCACGGACTGTCTCTATAACAAACATAGAAGCATTAAGAGAGAAGCCAAAAATTATTTGAGCAATTGCACCCGATACAGCGCCAACTATCAAACCGATAAGCGCAGTTTTGACGATACTTTTTACTTCTGGTTTTCTTTTCAGGTACAAGTTTTGCACCAGCAATAACCCAACAGAAATGCCAAGGGCCATGAACGCACTCCACCTGGCCACGTGTAAAACAAGCTCTAGGTAAGTATGACTCAAGCGGGTAAACCCTTCTGTAACGAGCGACCCTATGCCCGCACCCACCGCCCCGGCAATGCCAAAGTTCACCGTTCTCCGGCTAATTTTCGGAATATTTGCTGCAATGCCAGATGGAAGTATTGATTGTTGGTTTGATTGGGTACCCATCGACGCTTCCAACAGGTCAAGAGCCGCCACGCACTGCGCTTTGTCAATACCGGTTTTGGTGTGCAGTTGATCCGCCAGCGCATTTTTTTTGCGCCACCTTTCAGCGGGGCTGCTTGAGTTTTTCAGTTCCCAATACGCGCCCATTTCCACACAGCGCCCAAAGGCAATGCGTTCTTCTTTGGATTCGTTCTTTGCGTAATCGCTGAACAGGGGCTTTAACTTTTGCGGATCGGCAAGTACGCCTTCGCCATGCGTGGCGATTATTTGCTTAACAATGTTTAGTAAATTAGTGTTCACGTTTCTCTCCTTATTCCTTAGCTTTTTTTAAGCTTAAATCCACGGGCATCGGTAAATTTATTCGTGCAGATGCTTACAAGATCGATAACCCACCAAATGTAGTAGGGAATCCATGTAATAAAGGAAGTGAAAAACCCGGTAATATAAAGGGTAAGCAAAATGAGTCCTGTTCCAATTTTGCCGACATAAAGGCGATGTACCCCCAAAAGTAAGCAAAGTAGCAGCGCTGCCAACCAGCTTTTAGGCATATAACCCGGAGGGTAGTCTGCTGTCTGGGGATTTCCCGGTGTCTGTCCGGTTTGAGTAGTAACATTCACAACGATATTATGGGGAGTTCCCGCTTTTGCCCCGCAACTGTTGCAAAACTGGCTTCCCGTTGTCAACTGAGTTCCGCAACCGTTGCAAAAGCTTTTCTGCGGCGAATGTATTTTCGGAGTATTATAGCCGCCGCTTCCAGAAGCTGGCGGCGGTGAAAACCCAGGACTTGAAACCGGCGATATTGCAGATGCCCCAAACAGCGCCGCCTCCAACAGGTCAAGAGCCGCCGCACACTGCGCCCTGTCAATGCCGGTGGCGGTGTGCATTTGATCCGCCAGTGCGGTCTTCCTGCGCTGTCTCTCGTTCGCGCCGCTTGCGTTTTTCAGTTCCCAGTACGCACCCATTTCCACACAGCGCCCAAAAGCTACCCGCTCCGACTTTGGCTCGTCTTTTGCGTAATCGCTGAACAGGGGCTTTAACTTTTGCGGATCGGCAAGTACACTTTCGCCTTTTTCAGAAACAATCTGTTTTACCGTGTTCAGTAAGTTATGGTTCACGTTTCACTCCTTTTTACAAAGGTACTTAACCCTTCCAGCGTTTTTTTGTATGCGGCAATTCCTTGTTCCCGGTTTAAGGCTGAGTGTGTTTCCGGTTCGGCTTCCTCTGCCGGGTTTTCTACAGGAGCCGCTTCTACAAGCGCCGCTTCCACAGCGGCTTTTTTTGCCGCTTCCGCCTCCGCTTCTTCTGCGGCAATTTGCTTTTGCCAATGGGGAGCCGCCTGTTTCAGCCTCTGTGGGTCAACGAAACCTGCAATGCTGGTGTCATCCCCCTTGCCTTTCGTGGCAAAGGCATCCGCAAGCTCTTTCAACTGTTGTTTCGTTAAAACAAAGTTTTCGGCAAAGCTAAGGGCAATGGTGCGGTAAAGCTTAAACAGATGTTTCTCGTTGCCCTGTACCGGGTAGTTATCGTCAACGCCATCGGTACACAGAAAAATGGCAGCAGGGGCAGGCTTGTCGATATGAAACGACAAGTGCATACGAACGCCGTCTTCTCGGATCAGAATATCATCGTCGCAGATAGATGTCGTAACGTTCAGGTAGCATTTCTCGTCCCAGGGGACAGGCTGATCGAAAGTGCCGTCGGGGTAAAGGGCTGTGAGCCGCCCATCGCCAATGTGGAAGCCGAACCAGTAATGCGGAGTAATCGCGGCTGCTATCAGCGAAGTACCGTATGCCTTTGTGATACTTTCGCCGTTTTTGTACCTTTCGCGGTATTTCTCGCTTACCTTTTCCAGCTCTTCCTCGGTAAATGGATTTTTTTCAAAATCTTCTACCACACACATATTCCACGACCGCACTATGTACTCGATAAGCTTTTCGCGGATGATCTTTTTAAACTCGCCATTAGAAGGAGACGGATTTTTTTTAGAATACGAGAGCAGCGATTTTGTAAACAGCGCATTGTTGTCTTTTACAAAATTATACATTCCGTTTTTAGCGCAGCGCACGGCGAAATCTGCGCCCCTATCGCTTCGGAAACAGTTTTCATCCCCGTGGCCATCGGCAACAACAGCAATGGATACGACAGGGTCTTTAAAGCCTTCGCCATAAGAAGCATCCTGACAAGGCAGATCGCTCTTCTTATGGTTGCCGCCTATTACGGTAACTGCGAAAGATTTATAGTCACCCACTACCAGTCCTCGTCTGTTGAATCAGGAGTAGCGGCAATTTCGCTTTTGAATTCTACCAAGCTTGCGTTTAACTCCTGCTGTTTTTGTTCGTCGCCATCTGCGCTGGAACCGCCGCCTGCAACGTTGGCGCTTTTGCTGGCAACCTGAGATGCACGGACGCTGACAAACTTAATCATCTTTTTTAATGTTGCCGCATTGTGCGTTTCCAACACAGCTTCGATACTGCCGGTAAACGCCTTCAGCACTTCTTTGTTTGCGTCATCGCCAATGGCAATGGCAACCTTAACAGCCGCCTTAAACCAGTTGTTCTGCTTAAGATCGTACAAACTCCGCTCCCAGTCGTCGGTTGGCTCGCCGTCAGAAAGCAGAAATATCGCAGGAGCAAAAGAACCTGTCGCCTCCTGCATAAACTCTTTTGTCGAAAGCTTGTCGTTAAGGCTTTTTAAGGCAGCCCCAAAGTCTGTTACACCTGCGGCATCCAGATAGTTCCAGCGAAACTGCTCGGCTTCTATCGGGCCGTTCTTGGTAATCCACACGGCTCCGCTTGAAAATTCAAGCGCCGCAATTTTTATTTGAGCGTCTGAGTTTTCGTCCGATACTTCCCTGATTGCGGGAATAACTTCTTCGATTGCGGTATTCACCGCTCCAATCTTGCTTCCGTCCATACTTCCCGAAGTGTCTATGACAAAAAAAAGCACCATAGTTCTTCTTGGGATTTCGATTTTGTCTACCAATGACATCTTTCTCTCCTTAAATAAAACTTATATTACTTCAGCAGACGCACTGCTGCCAAAACCAATGCTCATACCTTTCTTTAACGCAAAGGCTTCGTTAGGCGCAACCGAAGTGGTTTTGCCATCATCCGTCAGCGTCCAGTTTTTATCGGAGGCGTTTTTCAACTCAAACTCGTTTCCCTTTGCCGACACTTCCCCGGCAAGCTCTTCAAAATTATCAGAGTCCTTTTCCGTGTGGCAGGTGTACAGTTTTGTCCGCTGGTGTACCGGCAGATTGTACCTGTACGTTTTGATATAAAACGGAAACTCGTTTTTCTTTTGGCAGGCAAAGCAGGGGTTGGGATTTACCGGGTCTGCAAAGTAAACTTCGCTGCACGGCTTGGCATCCGAGCCGGAGCACTTGTAAATCTCAGAGCGCATACGGATAAAGAGCCGCAGCCAATCTTGCTCGATAACTCTCTGCATTGGGTCAGTCAGCGCTTCCTTGCTGAATGCCTTTACAAACGTTTCCCGCAGATACTCAGGCAGCAATGGCCAGCGTATTATCGCTCCCCTATGAATACCCTGCACAGGTCTGTTGGAATTGTCGTTCGGGTCCCAAACAAACACGGGGCTTTCGCCGTAAATCCGCTTTTCGTTTTTAGCGTCCATACACGGCGGGCAGGCGGCCTTTCCTTCCAGGGGGTGGCTGGCGACCCAAAGCAGGAACAGCACCACCGCAAGCGAATAGGCGTCGGTTTTCATGTCGGGGGCTTTTCCCTTTGCCACTATTTCAGGCGCCATATAGCGGGGCTTACCGATGATACCCGATTTTTTGCCGTACTCGGAAACATTGTCGTTGTCGCAGATAAGCACATCGCCATTTTTTGGATTGATAAAAAAATTGCCGTCGTTCAGATCCTGATAGCTGTAGCCCTTTTGGTGCAACGCACGGAACCCGGCGACAATGTGCAAGGATGAATTGACCATAGCCGTTGTGCTTGCAAAGCCTTCCTTGCCGATCAGGAACCTGGTAAAGTCCTTGTACTCGCCGGGGCGCAGCCCCATAATATAGCCGAAAGCTTCGCCTTTGTGCTGCGTAACATCCTCCGGCCACAGGAAGGCGCTGGTCGGTTTTCCCTTCTCGATATTATTCACCAAGTTTTCGTAAAACCTTTTTGGCTCTTTAAACTTTTTCCCCGAATACCATTTCAGCGCCTTTGCTTCGCCCTCGTAGCTGACACGGTATACCGCACCCTGTCCGCCTTCGCCCAGTTTGTGATCCACCACCACTGTTTTGAAGTTTTTTGTTTTGATTGTATACCCTTTAGGTAAATCCGCCATTTGTTAGTCCTCCTTAACCATTACGGTTTTATTAAGCGCCTGCTATCAACTAAACATTAATATTATTGATATTATCAGTGCCAGAAATAATGCTGACGCTATCAGACCACCAATGGGACCTCTAGCGGGGTTATCGTTCTGTTGTGGTTTTGGCGGAGAGGGTGGAGGCTGAGGCGGGAGAATCAGCTTAGCCGCTGGCGGCGGCGTTTTTGGCTTTGGCGGTTCTGCCTGTACTACAGGCGCAGTAACAGAGCCGCCCTGTCTAACAACCTGTGTTCCGCAATAGGGACAAGCTTTCCATCCTTCTGCCAATTCCTTGCCGCAGTTTCTGCAGTACGTCTTTTTTTGTGCTTCTCGTTTTCCAAACAAGACCGCCGCCAGCAATTCCACTGTTTCCGTGCACAGCCCCAATTCCAGCCCTTCTTCCTCATTCAGTTTTTGTGCAAGAGTTTTTATGGCATCGCTGCGATACTGCGCAGAAACATTTTTTAAGGTTTGCACAAAGCCGTAATCAAGGCACTTTATAAAAGCGTTTTTTTGCGATTTTGGTATGTCCCGCGCAAGGTCAGAGAAAAACGCCTTTAAGCGCTGCGGGTCGGCAAGAATATTTTCTCCTTGCTCGGCGATAATCTGTTTTACGATGTTAAGCAGATTTGAGTTCATTCACAAACCTCTTTCTTTGTTATGAGTTTGCAGGCATACTGTATATTGTGGTGTATTAAAAAATATCGAAAAACAACACTACATACGGGGGGGGGGGGGGGGGGGGTCAACTCCTTCTACAATATAAAGGGCCGAGGGTGGAATTTTGGGAGGGGAAAAAACACACTGCTCGAACAATAGCAAAACATACCAAGAGATGATATATCACTTCCAAAAAAACGGCAAGGGGGATTAAAAAGGACATTGGGAGAGTGGCAGTTGCGGCAAACTTTTGGCATTCGCTGCCCGCAAGGCATTATTTCCAGTTTTCCATCTTCAGCCCTTTTACCCGTGCAAACTCGGCAGCGTTATTCGTAACAAAAATCAAATCTCTGGCCAAAGCCTGAGCTGCAAGCTGCATATCGTAGGGGCCGATAACTTCCCCCCGGCGCTCTAGTTCCGCACGGATTATCCCGTAAATTTCCGCATCTCGGCTGTCAAAAGAAAGAACCTCGAAAGGGGATAAAAAATTGTACAGAGCAGCACGGTTTTGATCCCTGCGCCCGCTCTTGGAAGCGCCGTATTCCAATTCCGTCACTGTTATGGAAGAAATCCTTACATCATTGGGCTCTAAGCCGCATATCTTTTCCACCACGCTTTTGGGGTGTTTGTTTATGATGTAAATGCACATATCCGTGTCCAAAAGATACATTAAAGGCCGCTCCGCTTCTGCATTGCAGGCTGCTCTCTGCCATCGGCAAAAAAATCATCGGAAAACTCATAAAGACTGTTCTTAAAAAGCTTCCACGGATCGTCGTGCGGAAAAAGGATAATGGTGTTCCCTATCTTTTTTATTATCAATTCTTCTTCGGCAACCTGATATTCTTTGGGGATTCGTACGGCTTGACTATTCCCGCTTTTAAATACCTTTACTGTTTTCATGTTTGACTCCTACATTGCGGATAGAAACCAAGTATATACCGTTGTATGCACGGCGTCAAGTTTAAAGAATCACTTGATCCTTAGCCCCAGACAGTATATACTCTTTGTATATACTAAAAGCGGAGGGCAAACAGCTATGACGACAGCAAAGGTATTTATGAGCGGCAATTCCCAAGCAGTCCGGCTTCCGAAAGAATTTCGGATAGAAGGCGATGAAGTTTACATAGAAAAAGCAAATGGGCGTATTGTCATAACGATGAAGGAAAAACGGGAAGCTTTCAAAACCGTTCTTAACGATGTATTCGGCTGCTGCCCGGACTTTGACACAAAGCCTTCATTTAACACACTCGCTTGATTTCCCAGCCATTTGCATTTTTCCAAAAAACAGGTTACATTCAACCAGTATGACAACACGCTTTCGAACCACCGCAACACTCGCCACCCTTACCGGGCTTTTGCTGACCCTGCTCGTCTCCTGCGCCCCGCGCCAAGAACCGCCGCAGAACGAAGCGGGGGTTTTTGTTGATGCGCTGGGGCGGCGTTATGCGTTAGGAGAAATGCCCCGCAGTATTATCAGCCTTAACCCGTCGGTAACGGAGATACTCTTTGCCATTGGT
>Ga0123352_10016464_pt1 | contig 11780 bp, 7 predicted proteins | sample TergutLab28metaG_FD_89700 | JGI IMG/M metagenome (GOLD analysis project Ga0123352, IMG submission 89700) | Labiotermes labralis P1 segment gut microbial communities from Petit-Saut dam, French Guiana - Lab288 P1 | ecosystem: Host-associated > Arthropoda: Insects > Digestive system > Gut ...
CAGGTTATTTCGAGGAAGTTTTGATGAACTGATTTCGCCCCCTGGCAGCCAGGGGTTGCTACTGGCAAGGGGCATTGCTCGTGTGGTTGAACCCCCCCCCCCTCCCCGAAACATAGTAATTCAGCCACATTTTCTCAAGACAGAGCTCTGAAAATTTCTTGCCATGAATCGAAAAGACATGTCAAAGTCGAGACGCGTTAGGGACCCGGAGTGTTACACAGACATTAACTCGGTCCTGGAACATCCTGTTGCCTGCTGAACACAATTTTACTGCGAGTTTCTGTAAACAAGTTGTGACAGAGGACGACAGACCATTACTCCTACCCAGGTAGAACTCGCAATGGTGGATTGTCACGTGTTTTTGTCATCTTTTGTATTACGAGACGCGTGTGTGGCTGTGGACCGCTTATAGACTTCTTTGTTCCTGTACGCTCGAAACAAAATGATGAAATACGGATGAAAGAAAGGTAATCGAATTCTAATAATCATTTCGGTTCTAGTTAGTACAGAAATTCCATCTTGTATGAAAGCGTTAACCTGTCAGCCTATGGTTATATAGGGTGGTTCAAAATCGACTTGTCGCTCGATGTTTTAAAACACAACAGTCGTATCAACTGGCAACTGCGCTGTTCTCTACAAGCAGTAAATCGAGTAAAATATCTTGATGTGTGTAATTTATGTTATCTAAGTAACTGTAAGTTTAAAGTAAGAAGGCGGTTGAGGGAAGTCTTACTGCTCCGGGCCTCGATGTTGTGAAATAGCCAGATCTTCCGTTTCGCTTGACTTTCGTACGCAGTGGGTTGCTGCGAGTTTGTTCGTTGTGCACCTGCCCCCATGCTCCGCCACGCAATAGGAATCAATGAACGCGCTGAAAATAAGTCTTTCCGGAAAATAACACTTGGGTTCGTGGCCTCCATTAATGTAAACATGAAAAAAGTGCAAAACTCTCACAACGTAAAACATTTGAAGAACGTTTAGGTATACCGAAATTTACACTGAGTTGTGTAAGCTAGAGAAAAAAGCATAGACTGTAGGGTAAAAAACGAAACTGAATGGCGCCTTCTGTTGTAACTCTTACACTTGCCAAGCCCTATTACGGCGAAACTAACAAGTTTCAAGCTTGAATTTAAGCACAGAAACGTAACGTAGCCAATAACAGTAATAAAATTTGACCATTGAAACACATTTTTCAATCTTTCGTTGTCGGCGTGCCTGTGAAGTATTTTCTTCCCCGCGGACCGTAAGGAGAATCTGAGTTATAATCCTTAAGTCAAGCCACGAGAGTTTTGTACCTTAAGCTGTGGAACAGTGCTATCCATTATATGCCGGGATCAGTAATGTTGAGCATGGGTAGGTAGAGACAAATACATAGCTGTGATTCGTAACATCATTGCTGATTTTAAACAGTAATTGCAAGCGTTCCATGTAAAATTTCGTTGAAACTTGTTGAAGAAGGGTAGGTCTTGTAGATGCGAAGGTCCAGAGGAGGGAAAAGGTTTTAAAATGGGCCTTCTCCACCATGTTATTCGAAAATACCCCCGTTGCCAGATGACAAACGTGTTAGCAGTTTTTCAGATGCAGGCATGTTTGTAGGAAAAATCTGCCTACATTACTTTGTGTGACTTCGCGTGGTCAGGAAATTGGCACTTCGAAAGACAGAAAACCTGAAACGAACAGGCCTCTTAGAGGAACTAAGCTCTCAGTGTAGTAGCATTTTACATTATCAGTTACAGAGAGGATTTGAAAGTGTGGACTGGATTCATGTGGCCCTTGGTAGTGTCTGGCTGTCTGTTAGGTCATGGATCCTGGAGTTACATAGGCCTAAGGAGCGGATAGATTCTTGAGCAGCTGACCTGCCGTCAGCTTTTTAAGCTTTATTTTCCATGGAGTCTGTAAATTGTCGCAAGAGTCTGTACAGGCCACAAGCCTCTACGCCTTGCTGTTACAATATTGCTGTACACAATTTGTTGTTTGATGTTTATTGGACCGTGCATCATTGTGGTAAATGAAGAATAAAAAACTAACTAGATGTCACTTGTTGTTTTATTGAACTCCTTATAGGCTTAACATGTTTCGGGCATTACTATGTCCATCATCAGGAGCTCGCGACTATGATGTTAATTACCACATTGGTCGTATCGTTCTTGGTTTACTGTATGTTGGAACATAATCCACTACTCCAGCCTAACAGCACCTAACCTCCAACATACAGCAAATCCAGAACGATACGACCAATGTGGTAATCAACATCATAGACACGAGCTCCTGATGATGGGCATAGTAATGCCCGAAACATGTTAAACCTATAAGAAGTTTAATAAAATAGCAAGTGGCATCTAGTTGGTTTTTTACAATTTGTTGTTTTCGTTCACACAACAGCGCCCCCCTGCGACAGAAGCAACTGACTGAAGTAAACTTCTTTGCCCTTCTAATTAATTATGTTTCAAGTTCACGCACTGTCCATTGAAATAAAACCCTTGTGTTATGAACAAGCATAGCAGTTCATGACACTTCCTGTTGCGCTCGCTGAGGAGGTTAATTTAGTATCGTCGATTGTTGTTGGTCTTGATTTTCTCCACCCCATTGAATACCGGACTAGCGTGAGTACGGAAGGTTGGGAATTAAACCAGGAGATTATGGAACATTCTCCTGTGAAAAAAGGGGGAAACGCTAATCATCATTTAGCGGCAAAATGTATTGTACGTAGGGAAATTAGTACAGCATTTAGAAGGTTATTGTTAGTGTGTTATATTTTGAACATGCGTGCCGTAACTGAGGGCATAATTGATGAAAGTAATGGAGCTTCGTGGCTCAGTATGGAAAGCTTAGACCAGTGTTTCACAACCTTTGTGAGAGCGCGGCCCGGTAAATTCTTTTTTCATAAGACGAGGGCCCGGTCCCATTAGATTTACTCGTCAGTACGTTTCCAGTTTTTTTAAGTTCATACATTAAACTAACATAAGCGTTAATAATTAATTATGGCATAATCATAAAGAGTATTAGTACAGTTATGTGTATCGTGTGGCATGTTGACAAATAAAAAATTATATTTAAATTATTTATCAATTCCAGGAGAATCTCTCGCGGTCCGGTATAATTGATGCCAGGGTCCGGTACAGGGCCGCGGACCGGCGGTTGAGAAACACTGGCTTAGACTGCCATAAAACACGTTGTAATTATTAGCCATACAGGGTGCGGCTAGGGTGGGGCGATTGGCGCGCAGCCTTTTCAGCAGAGTTTAAGGGGCGGCAAAATAAATAATTTAAACAAAAAAAAAAATATTTTCGGCTCTCAACAAGTTTTATATTATTAAGAAAAATAATTGAATAAAAATAGTGATTTTTTTTTAAGTCGGTAATTTCTGACAGGAACGGCCATTTTCATTGCTCGCCCCGGACTTCAAGAAACCGAGTTACGCCATTCTTACCACGTGAAGAGCCAAGAGTGTGTGAGGTCTGAGGTTCTCACATTTGTGACTGTGCAGAGAATTGACTTCGGCATTTGACGCCGTGTTATGTGGTGGCTGTAGCTGCTTCTCGAGACGAATTGTGTCCTGTGAAGTTAATTAGGCCGCGAACAGTTCCTCCATTACACAGAGCGCTCAGAATCATAACTCAGCATCCACCCATATATTTGCTGTCTGTCAGCGCACTGTTACAGCAGCACTTCCATTCGCCGTCTATGTTAAGGCGTAATCTTCTGTGAATATTTGTGTCGACTCCTAACGAGAAAAACCACGGCGTTGGATGTGGGTTGTGTTAGGAAGTAATGCTCAGAAAACGTTACGTTGTAACTAGTTTTCGGTGTATTAAATTAAAAAAAAACAACAAATGACTTAATTACACACACCAATACATGCAGATGTATATATATAATTTAAGAAGTCTAAAATTTACATTAAAACATTTAAAATGCTCCTACATGTTTCGGTCACACGATCATCCTCAGGCAGCATTCATTGTTCCTTGCTAAAGTTGCAACAGTACCAAAGTTAACGTGACGAAGTAATTCACTGAATGTTTTGAATTATAACTTTAGCAATGAACAATGTATGCTCCCTGAGGATGGTCGTGTGATCGAAACATGTAGGAGCATTTTAAACGTTTTAATGTAAATTTTATACTTCTTAAATAATATACAGGTTGGGCCAAAAGTAGTTATACAGTAATTAACGATATACTGTATACCTACTTTTGGCCCTTCCTGTATATATGTGCTTGTGTCGGTGTGTGTAATTAAATAAATTACAGAATACACGGTGAAATGATAAAAGTAGATGACTTATTTGTTATATCCAAAATGATAATTTCAAAATGGCGGTAGGATTGTGGATGATGCATAGGCAGGATTTGTATGGAGGAGGGATGAGCGTAGTTCAAGGTTTCTATATTATTGAATTTAATTGTGATACCTTCTTTACACGATTCTTGCTCGTGCAACTGCATATATATATATATATGTATAACAATTTACAGTGACAAGAAATTACAATTATATGTTGAATTGCCTTTAATGTGACACAGTTATTTAAAATTTGTTAAACGCAGTAAATTAAGGGTTTTTTTGTCATAATATTTATTTTGTCAGCCCTTAGAGTCTGCTTCCCGGGGTGGCAGCACTACTCAACTCCATCGCTAGCTACGCCCGTGACTCTTTTCATTGGTTTCCTCTCTATTATTAATCTCACTATTAAATTAGCTCTCGTAACCTACCATTAAAATCTCTTTTCTCGTCTCCGGCAATTTCCTTAATTTCTTATTGTATTACATAGTAACGACCAATAAGGGGTGAGTCTTACGACCTAGAAACAGGAATACTTGAATCTGATTTAGACATTTTCCATAATTCTTAGGCGGGTTCGCATTATTGCGAAAAGTGATTATTGACTTCATCGTGTCTATCTGTCTTTCAGTCTGCCTGTTCGTCCATCCGTCCACATGGAACAGATCGACTCCCACTGGCAATGACATTTTCTTGAAATTTCATATTGAGTATTTTTCGAAATTCTGTCGAGAAAATAAAAGGTTCCTTAATATCTGAAAATAATGGGTACTTTACATGAAGATCAATATACATTTTTGATAACATCCCGCTCAATTCTTCGTAGAATGAGAAATGTTTGAGACAAATGTTTTACAGAAAAGCAAACTTTTATGTTCTATTTTTTCCCCGAAAATCTTTCATTTAAGATTTAGTGTGGAAAAATATTACAGTACAAAGCCGGACAGGCCACAGATGACAATATGGCGCATGCGTATTGCATTCTTGGTAACTAAAACTACAAACACACACTCAGAATATGTAACACTTATTGCTCTTCCACTTCAACAATAGTTATACGAACGTGCCTCATTGTTACGTCTTATACGCTTTTCCTGTTTTGTTTACCTACTTCACATTTGTGCAGTGAACTGTAACAGATTTTGTTGGGTGGCTGTATTCACTCTTAAAGATGTAATAATTTTAGAAGCTCTGAATTCTATTTGTTTGAGAGAAGTTAAATTTCATAATAACGTAAATGCTCCGGTTCTTCTGACAAGTTTGTTTCTTTCTCTTCCAGGTAAGCGCTGACTTCACAACGAAAACGCCGACGGCGAAAATTCAAGCCGTCTACCTTTGTGGATGGGTATGATTGAATCTGTATCGACCCTGTCGGTGTATTGTTCAGTCCGCTGTGTACAGTGTGATCCTGAGAACTGCTGTACATTGTTTTTGATAGGTCAGGTTTGAACAGCAGGCTCACTGCCTGCGTAGATCATTGTATGTGAGTCTGGTTACCGAATTGGTTATTCGCGTAGGCTCACATCCCAGACAACTTCGATCTTCAAATTTTATACCCCTTCCGCAAAAATGTCGAAAACTTTGATCTGAGTGTCATGATATTAGTTGCTACTTTATTCTTGTAGTTCTCGGTTTATTTATCAATTATGACGCTAACGTGGTAGTGTTAAGAATTTGTGAGGTAGATGCCAGTTGAAATATGATGGTACACGCGCAGAAACCAGATTCCGTCTTTCGGTGAAACGGACGAGTCCATGTAAATCGGCGGGGGCATCAGTTCAGTCGACTACTGGCACCCGAGATGTGCGCATCAGCGGTAGTAATGCTGGGTACACCATGTTCCGAGGTAGTGTGAAGGTTACTGGCTACCTACCCCATTCGCCAGTTTCCCCTTCACTCCCCCCCCCCCTCAGGCGCATCAACGTGTGCCATCACATTTCAACTGGAGTCTAGGGATGGTTAATGCTGTGTTTACATTTAATTTCCATTCCGTATAGAGCGTTATTTTTTGTCGGATTGGTCGTTTTTCCAACTGCACCAAGTGTATAGTCCTGCATATAGAGTTTGTTAAATTTTGACGTTCAGGTGGCCGTGCATCGTGATAAATTCTTACAATAAAATTAACTAGATACACTAATTTCTCAAATTTTTTGGAATAAAACTCTACACGTTTCGGACAGCTCCTGTGTCCATCGTCAGGAGTTTTTCACTGGACACACAGGAATGATGTATGTCATACAGGTTCAGGATGGAACTGAGTTCCATCCTGATCCTGCTCGCAAGCTGTCAGCAAATGAGTTCCGTCCTGATCCTGCTCGCAAGCTGTCAGCAAACCTGTATGACATACACCATTGCTGTGTGTACAGTGAAAAACTCCTGATGATGGACAGAGGAACTGTCTGAAATATGAAGAGTTTTATCCCAAAAATAAATTTGAGAAATTAGTGCATCTAGTTGGTTTTATTATAAGAGTTTGTTAAGTGTTTCTGCTTTTTAAAACTTATTTGGTTAATATGTAAATCATCTGGCGTTAATGACATTGCATTAACGACAGTGGTAGAAAATGCTTTCATGTTTTTGAAATGTCTTCATTCTCCCACAGCGTGTACGTGTTTTGAAGCCGAATTTCATTGTTTTAAATTAATTCGCGTTTGAAAGGGCAGATAAAAAATGATACATTTCAAATACTTTTCTGCACGTGGGGCTGCAGTTATGAAACACATCTTCAGTTAATGAAAAACAGAGTTTAACATTTTGATTATGCTTCTTTAGTATGTGGAAGTGTATTTCAAAGATCTGGCTTTTGCGAGTCACGAAACAGAACACAAGGGTGAGATCATGCCCATATTTGAGGATTGATTGGGCCTGCAAATTTTATTCTTTATGACATCACGATTCAACCCGCAACGGATGCTTTGTTTTTATGTTATGGCCAAACAAAGAGAGCTTTCTGGTTGGATATACATTATGTCCTTCTGGTTATTCTGCAGTATTGTTCCTGCTCCTGCTGTCGTTATTTCTTTAGATGTCGTCGGCCGTGCGATGGCTCAGGCGGTTAGTCGCATGTTTTTCCATCGCCGATTCCCGGGTTAATTCCAGAACTAGACTGTGTGGGGTTTGTTGTGGGCAAAGTGATCTTGAGATGTGTATTTATGAGAGTGCTTCGGTCTTCCACCGTCAGTATTATTCTGCCAGTGCTCCCTGCACATTCTTGCATCTGTTAGCGGTGCTGTATATTCTCAGCAGTTGACAGCGCCGTTAATTAACATACTTAAAAAATCGCCCAGCTGGTGTCATTATACGGTTCATTCACGGATCAGATTAAAAGCTCTAACACGTGGTCTCAGATTTGTCGGGATGTCAGGACACAGTTGAGATGCACGCAAAATTAATGTCGACGTTCATAGCGCGTGATTTTCTTTGACTATGCTACCATGAAATATGTCATTTGTAACGCCGTTATTCTGAAGGTATTCTGTTATGTCAGCAGGGTAATTTATCGCTGACACTACGAATATTCATTCAGTGGTACACCTGTGAGTTACATAGGAGTCTTAGAAATAAGATAACAGACAATGTGTTGCCGAGTACTTCATTTTGAAGTCGACGTCGGCTATGTATGACACTTGTGTATATAGCAGACAGTACGTCGGCCCTCTGCGTAGTTGCCATTGGCAGTTAGTATTTGTTCCACCCTGACGCCAAGGCTTGTACCGCGGAGTAGGATAAATCAGTGTCTTCTTCTTTGGCCAAGAGGTGACAACTTGCTTCACGTCTGCGCCTGCTGAAAATAGCTTGTCGGCCAGGTGCTTCTTAAGGGGTCAAAAGAGATGTAAATCACTGCGAGCGATGTCGGGGTTTTAGGGACGGTGGTCCGTATCCTCCTAGCTGTAGGGCCGTAAACATGCGTAAATCCAGCTGGCAGGACTAGGGCCTGTAAAGTTATGTTTAATTCAGAGTTACGTACAACTGAAAGCACATTTATCCTAAGTTAGTTACCGTAAGCTGATGAATGATGCAAAGCTTCCAGATCTCAGACAAAATGGCCTTCTGCTTAACAGTTCCAGTAAATTCATGAATCTGCTTTCTCGAGCATTAGAGTCAAATCACAGTTTTACTCGTGCCTCAGAGATAATCACTGGAATCTTGTTTATGGCACAAGTTATCAATCCTGCACCAACATTTATAAGGTTTTTGGGAGTAAAATTTGTCTTTGTGTTCGTCATGGAAGCGTATGGCAGAGCGGAGGAGTAGCTCCTCTTATTCTAGTTGAAGGTGAGTTAACAGCTTCGTGACGCCGTTGTTGTAGCGTCGGGGAAAGAACGCCCAGTACACAAATGGCAGTTTTGAGCTCATGCGGTATTAATAGGACAGGACCTGGAATTTGTAGCGGGAAGTTATTACTTTGAATTGTTTTGTCACAGGTCCATTTTTTCCCCTGGCACTTTTTCCCTTGAACCAGCGGCGGTGTCCACTGCTCATGTTTCAGCTTTCAGACTGCAGTACCTTCCTTATTACGTATAACGTTTCCAGTATTGCTGTCTTTTGTAGTGAATATATTGACTATTTTCCTGGCATTGTTTTTGGACTTTTCTTTAAACCTTTTTTTACTATTCTGGTGGTTCCATTTATTACCGGTACAATCATACGTTTCATGTTCCACATTCGTTTTATCTCTACACCTAAACTCGTGTGGTTTAATTTCTTTTCTACTCCTTTTGCGTGAAATTTCTGTCCACATTATTATTATTATTATTATGTGGGCCGAGATGGAGTAGCCGGTATAGCGACTTGCTACGGGCTGGACGGTCCAGGGATCGAATCCCGGTGGGGACGAGATTTTCTGCGCCCGTGCAGACCGGCCAGAGAGCCCACCCAGCCTCCTACTAAATGGGTACCTGGCCTCTTTCTCGGGTGTAAAGCGGCCGGGTTGTGGCGTTGACCACCCATCGGCATATAGTGCCGAAGTTAAAAGAAGAGAAGAGATATGCCTCTACTCCTTCTGGGCCTTCATGGCCTGTTATAGAGTGAAAGTTACTTTAATTTATTGTTGTTGTTGTTTTTAAACATAGTGGAGGTTAGCAAACATAAACTCTTTGCTTGCATTTGGTTTATGACACATAATTAACCACTGGGGTTTGAATATGAAAAAAATATTTCTGTGGATTAGTTTTTTGCTTGCTAGTCCTACGATACAGACTGAAGGATTCGTCGCAAATCATGAGCTCTTCCCGGAATATATAGTTATATGTACCATCTGCTCGTCAAACAGAAGTAGCCCTCATGGAGGATTATTCGAAATTCAATGTCCTTTCCCAATTGAAATGTGCACTGAAGCTTGCCTCCACTTCCTTCGTTATTGTCTAGTCGTCCCTATTGTCTCCGGGTCTGCCATCACATTCCCCGGTTTTACGTTCGATACGTCTCCGCTTGCTTCGAAACATGTATAAGATGAATTGTCTCGTAAAATTGTACAGTGCTCATGTTGCCACATGTATTTATATTTGAGAAACCTTTAACGGAATAAACAGAAATTATTCGGCTTTAATTTGAAACGAATTTGATCAGTTGGCAAATTGGTTACGGTTTAAAATAGGCGTATATGTGGTGATATTTCGACGTCATAAGTCACCTTTAATTCTAACAAGTCACAGGGAGAAGGATATTTCACGTTGTGTTTCAATAGACACTTAATAAAAAAAATTTATAAATATATTCGCGGATCTTTTTTCATAAATATATCCGCACAACGGCCTGTCAGTCAGCAGTTCACAATAATTTTTCCCTCGAAACTGCAAAGACCAACACTTTTGTACATTTTCACTCGAAGTTGTATTTGCTGAAATAACAGAGTATTGTTGTTGCTGTCGTTGGTTTATGTATTCTGTTTCCTTTATTTTTATCGTAACATGCATTTTTTAAAGTTGGATTATTGATGGTGTCAGCAGAAACAATTATTATGTTTGTCGTAAGATCTTTGGTGTGTAAATACCTTAATGATATTTGAAAGCGGTTTTAGTACACTTAATCGCAGTAGTGAATAGTGGGAGATTCTTGTTATTGCAAGAAAAATTAGTGTTTTAAAACCACAGGTTTGACAGCGACGTTGGTTAAGTTTGAACTATTCTGGGATGGTGCGCAATTTCGACTGGTAAATTAACTGTTTACAATTCGATACGGCATAATATCCAAGAAAACATGAATCGTCAGAGTGGCGACAGTTCGTAGCCAGGAATGTCTGGTCCTTTTGGACAGATGACGTTAGATGACGTTGTAGAAAAGGGACAGGGAATATGATTAGGGTAATGGCTGAAAAAATGCGACGTGCGGATGGTAGTGTGGGAAAGTGTCTAGATACGTAAATTTTAAATGTTTTTAATGTTTTGCATAATACGTTGATCTGAGGGATTTGCGATGCATCGATAACAACGATTTAATCACTGTGCTAAATTCACTGCCACTCGATGTCTGAAGTATAGGTTACGACCGCGCCGTTTACATTGCACTGAATAGCCAGAAACCGGTTAGGTCAGGACTTCAAAAGCTTTTAATGAGTGGTCCTCATGTTCAGATATCGATGTGCTGGCCGCATGAATTTTTTTTTTATCGAAAACAGTAGTGAAATATAGCCTATCAGTTATTCAGGAATATAGTGAACAGAAAATACCGGATTTTCTTTAAAAAAATGTAGTTTGACCAGCTTCATTCGTACGCAAGTGCACAGTTGTAGGTCTAATGCTTGTCACTTGCCAGTTTTGACGCATTCACTTATAGTGGTAGAATATGGCTATAGAGCTGTTTAAAATTTTTGCGAAATGTTCATAAAAGGGAAGAATTACGTAGCATGTTGCAGGCCGTTTTCAGACCAACGGTTGGAGTTGTGATGTAAATTCAAGTGTTCTTCTCAGCACTTTGTTCTCAGACACCCTCAGTTTGTGTTCTACCTTTCGGCACTTCAGCATGCACCACGAACGAACGGAGCCGGGATAGCTTAATCAGGAAATTGCGGTACTCGCTGGAGGACCGAAAGGTCGAGTTTAGACTCCCTGCAAGGGGTGTATTCTTCTGTGTCGACAGCGTCTAGACAGGCTGTGGGACCCCACCTAGCCTCCTGTCCAGTGGGTACCGGGGGCTCTTCAGTGGGCATGAAACGACCACTTACCTCCGTATTGTGCTGAGGTTAATACCTCAAATCCTCCATTCGTGTTCGTGGCACGGTGCTTGGTCAAGCACATTCACAAATCCACTTCTTGTAAGAATGGATAAAAACAAAGCCAGTGGTATGTGAAGAAGGGGGACGGCCTTTTCCCTCTGATGGTTCAGGGAACAAGAAGTCACAGGATGTGATAACTAAAGTGGGAAACGGAAGAAGGTGTCACGTGATCCAGTCTGTAAAACAGTCCCGTTACAGGCCTGGAGTGGCCCAGAGGGTTCCAGGAAGTTAAGGTTCCCAGATTTCGTGACAACGGCACAGGATGGTGGTAGGTTGTCAGCCTTAC
>Ga0123352_10016465_pt1 | contig 11779 bp, 10 predicted proteins | sample TergutLab28metaG_FD_89700 | JGI IMG/M metagenome (GOLD analysis project Ga0123352, IMG submission 89700) | Labiotermes labralis P1 segment gut microbial communities from Petit-Saut dam, French Guiana - Lab288 P1 | ecosystem: Host-associated > Arthropoda: Insects > Digestive system > Gut ...
ATTGTTCCAAAATAATTACCAACAAGATGACACTTATGGACTATCCTTTATTTCACGGTTAGTCGTCCTTCACTCTACATGTTTCGAGCTTCAGGGAGCTCATCATCAGGAGTTCACTTTTTTCTGTACAGGTAGTCCCTGGCATACTGTGTAATCTTTTGCTGTATTCACCCGTTCTCCTACGTGTTCTGTTCCCGACTGAATACAGCAAAAGATTACACAGTATGCCAGAGACTGCCTGTACAGAAAGAAGGTGAACTCCTGATGATGAGCTCCCTGAAGCTCGAAACATGTAGAGTGAAGGACGACTAACCGTGAAATAAAGGATAGTCCATAAGTGTCATCTTGTTGGTAATTATTTTGGAACAATTAAAATGATGCACGGAACAACGAATGTAAAATTCAGAAGATTCTACGAAGCATCACTGGTAATGTTTCTCATTAAGACATTATCACTGCTATCATGAGGCCGTGGAAGGAAGACCCATAAACTCACACCATCAACATCTCTTGTGTATTTTGCAATGTTCCCCTCCAGGTATTTGACTCTTCTGTACATCAAAATGTCGGTGATCATAACTTTGTGATATCCTTCACTAATGACAAGCACTGTGGGCTGGTTCACATATCAAGAGGCCTGAGGCTGGTGCAACTTCAGTCATCCCCTGCATACATGCGATTATGTTCATGTTGTGTTTTGCTTAACACGTATAATTAGTGAAATCAATTTCCGTTTAATATCTCAGTGCGTACTGTTCTGAACTTCTTTCATCAGTGCAGACATGCAGCCACCATGGACGAACACATCATCCGACCTTATACAGTCGATGACGCTGTTCTCAATTTACTATGCCTGCCTTGGTGCCGCTGTGTTCGTTGCATCCTTCATACAGGTAAAGTTGCGGTAATTTCTTAATTACTTAAGTGGTCTCTGCCTCAATTTAATTTTAGCTTTTGGGATGCAACTGTACTGTGTACTGAAACTGTTACAGCGCTTTGTGTAAATATATGCCTACAGAGTTGTATATATATATATACATACATATATATATATGTGTGTGTGTGTGTGTTTGTGTATGTGCATACACACATACACATACATACATATATGCATACATCCATATATACATACATACGCACATAAAACATACATACATATATAGATACATACATACATAATATACGCATGCGTGCATTCATGCACACATAAGTACACACATACGTAATACATACATACATACATAATACACACATACATACGTACATGCATACATAATACATACATACATAAACACATACATACATACATACATAATACACACATACATACATACAAGCATACATAATACATACATACATACAAAAATACATACAAACATAATATATAAATACGTACCTACATACATACAAACTTACATATATACATACACACGTACATACATACATACAACACAATATATACATACATACATGCATACACACATACATACATACAAACTAAAAATGCAGGCGTTCTGAGTCAACACACAGCTTCACTAATTAACAAATGAGCTACACGTTTCGGCTACTGTTCGTAGCCATATTCAAGGCGATCCCAAGAATTTACGAAGAAAGAAATAATGCAACTGCAATATTGGTCGGAAATCTCGGACCTTACAATGTGTTAAATAAAGTAAGATATTCACTAACGCAATATGTATGACTTTCTCTTTATTTGTAAAAAAAATCATTAACGAAAATATGTACTTACAGTGAAGGGATAAATTCTTCAAGCTCTTCGAGAGATTGTTACGTGGACTTTTTACGCTTTTTACAAATTGTAATTCTAACAATTTGCTTGTGTAGAGTAAACATCCTTTTATTATTAAGCAAATTGCGTCCAAAAGTATTCTGTACTTCACTGTGTAATTAAAATAGGCAAAACAGTATTGAGGGTGTCCGTCTTGCTGATGTGGTACTTAGACTTAAATACACAATCTGTTCCACATAATTTAGTAATCATTTGATGAATATAATTCTTCAATTTCAGATGATTAGCAGAGAGCGAGCCACAGGTTTTTGTATTTAAAATCCCCACTACGTATTTATGTTATAGCCAATACTTAATGGTTAATGTTGAGAATTTTTCATTATACATTTCTTTATATTCTGTTACCTATATTGATCGACAAATTATCGGCAGCAAACAGAAATTATGACACTAGTGTCATCAGCACTGTTATAGGTTCTGATGAGGTGTCTGTGTAGGAATTTTATTTATAAAATCGAAAGTAAAGAAAAGTAAGGGCCCCAGAATTCATCCCCCACCATAAAAAATGCTGAACCTTATAATATAATTTTCAAGTTGTCCAATGTATGCATTTTTTGGGACAAGATACTCAGTTGTATTTCGTCAACCAAATGCATGATTTCAACTACATAAGAATATTAGAATATCCGACGTGTTTCGAGAGGAATGCCAGTTTTTTAAAAGCAGTTGCCAATGACGAGCTCTGTTTACAAGGTTCTTCAGTCTGTTGTAGCTTCGTTATATCGAAAAAATATAAAATGTACAACTTTCACAGATCTTTAAAAAACATGTGGCTAAATTCTTCTAAATTTCTCACATAGTTAGCACTATATATATTTGGACCTCCAGTGCGTTATCTCAGTCCAGTATGGATCGGGTCCCTGTGTTTTAGCTGAGTCGTTAATCGATGACAGCAGGTTACTTGTCCGTCTGCGGTAAAAAAAAACTGAAGACCTGAACATATGTGATGAACTATTGCGCATAACCCTTTCAGGTATTTTCTTAAAAAAACCCGTTAATAGTGAATTGGACCTGTAATTTTTCATACAAGTTTTATCACTTTTTTGTGCAGTGGTTTTACTATGGAGATATTTAGGCGGTCGGGGAAAAGAACTGTATAGAGTGGCTACAAATATAGATTAATGAACAACTACTTTGAATTTTGCAAGTTTTCTTAATTTTAATCTTTGTTTCGTTATAACGTTATAAGTTGAGGGACTTCATTAATACTTTTCATCTCTGTTTTGATTTTTGAATAACTGGAAGGCCAGGAAAATTTGCAGGGTATTATTCTGTCAAAAACAGTATAGAATCTTCTTTCCTCTGCTCGTAAATTAAATGTTTAGCAGCCGTTAGAAATAAATTAATGAAAGCACCAGGCCGGTCTTTTGGATCATTCAGTTTTTTATTGTTTATAATAAGGGACACATCTTTTCTGGTGAATGTAGTTCTCCTGTTTCTTTATTTAAATGTTCAATATTTTTTATTTTATTATCTAATTTTTCTTGAAGTGTTCTGAAATATTGTCTTTTATATCTTTTACGGTTTTATTCAGGATTTTACAATAGTTCGTGTAGACGGGATCATTACTCTTCCTGCTGAGTATATATCGATTCAATTCACGTTTGAAAGATACGTTTATTTTTAAGCTTAAGTTTCTGTGACCGTGCATCGTGAGCAAATTGTGAAGTGAGAGAGAAAACCAACAAGATGCAACAGTTAGATGTCTATTATCAACATTTTCTCAACATGTTTCGGGCATCATTATGCCCATCTTCAGGAGAACAAGACGGATGTTACTGCATGTGGTCTGCTGGATGTGGTTGGTAGCGGTTGTGTGGCGCTGCGTTGCAGGGTGCGAGCACTGTCGAACAGTAACCTTCACAGTGCTCGCACCCCACAACGCAGCGCCCCATAACCGCTACCAACCACATCCAGCATAACCACCGCAGCACACCACAAGCAGTATCACACGGTCTTTATTCTCCTGAAGATGGGTATAATGATGCCCGAAACATGTTGAGAAAATGTTGATAATAAACATCTAACTGTTGCATCTTGTTGGTTTTCTCTCTCACTTCACAATACGTTTATTTCTTCCGAAATCGTTCTTTCTTTTGGATAGGAGTTTGATGTTTATTTTTAAAACCTGCTTAAAAATGTTTATAAGATATGAATTAAAGGAATGGGTCGTATCATTATCTTTACAAAGTTATTCCCATGTTCATCTTGTAGAATATAAAGATTTATTATACTTTCAGTATTAATTATTTTAGTTCTCTGTTTCAAAATTTCTGTGTTTGTGGCTGCATAAATATTATGACTTATAAGGAACTGAACATAGTCCGGTAGGCCATTTACTGGGGGAGGCGTACAAGATGGATTTAGTCTTACATTTTCTACAAAATAACATCAGTTTTCAGTAACCCTGTCGTTCTGTCTTCTTATTGCACATCCGCACTGTGCAACAAATTATGTGTTGTCAATAATTGGATTAGTAGGAGTTTTTGGTACCTCTCATTTAGATAAGCTGCGTTTGTGTCAACTAAAATTAAAACCCAGGTTTTGGATTTTTTTATCATGACTCGACAGCCGCGGTGGGTCTAGGTCTCCTCGTTATGGAGGTTTCGAGATCACACTCAGTCGCACCGTACTTGGAGGACTCCTCTGCACGAATGATTGACCCGTCGCAGAGACCTCTACCTAACAATACACAACATTCGCAAGGGACATCCATGTATCCGGCGGGATTCGAACCCGAAATACTAACAAGCAAGCGACCGCAGACCTGCGCCTTAGGTCACACGGCCAACAGTATCAACCAGTTTTTGGGTTATGCAGATAATTAAGAGTACCAGGTAGACTTCATAAATTAAGATGTCATAAAGGACCTTGATACTCACTTGACATATAAAGCAAAATGCTTTAGTTTCAAGCTGAAATGTACAGATTTACCAATCATGACCGACCTAAGGTATCAATTTTGCTGAAGTAATGTGTTGTAATAAAAAATACAGAACTCCCTTCTGTGTATTTTGTCATCAGAGATTTGTTCTTAGTTCATGTAATTCGACGTCTTGTTCGGAAATCCTGATACTTTCTGTCCAAGCAGGATAGTTCAAGGTTGCGTAAGAAGGGGTTATCCACAATCTGGTTTATTGTAGACAACTAGCAAAACCCGTAATAGGTAAAGCAATCCAATTACAGGCCTGGACAGGCCCAGAGGGTTCCAGGAGTTTGAGGCTCCCAGATTTCTAGACAATCGGCACATGAAGGTGGTAAGGTTGCCAACCCTACACACCGGCCGCCTTAACCCCCCAGGAAATAATCCTGGTACTCATTTCTGTTAGAGGCTGAGTCGACCCCAGGGCAACAGTGCGGCCAGAAGGATTATGTCAATGAAAAATTCCAATGACACCATCGGGAATCGAACATGCGACCTTCCGGCTTGTAGCGCAGTGCCTCAACCAACTGCGCCACCGCTTACCCCCAGAAAAACCCGTAGACTTGATAATTCTATTACCAATGTGTTGTATCTGACATTTATTAATTCTTTATTTGAAATATTGTAATGGTTAAAAAGATTCACAGATGAGTAAACAAGGTACTGCTGGCAAGTGGAAACACAGAACTTTTGAAAGCGGCGAATACCAGATACAGGTTATGCCTTCATACAACGCTAGATTGTAAAATGGATCCAATGTAAGGGAAGGGACCACTGAAGCCTCCCGTAGCATCAAATGAGAGTGCGGAGGGTATTTTGAAGAGACAGGTATTAAAGTTCCATTCAATTTATTCAATCCGCACTGTCACATGTGTAATAATGGACATGTCAAACTCTGTTTACAATCCATATTAAGATTCTAAGGCTTAAATTCAGTTTACAGTCAATATCTAGACCCTAAAAGCTCATAATACATAAATAAAGTGCAGTATAATACACTGCCCTAATATCAACATTAATTACAACGGATGAAGATGATCAATAATAAAGCTCTGAAACTTTTACAATCCACACAAGATCAGAACGACATATATTCATCAACTGAATAAAAAAGCATGATACATGAGAAAATGCGCTATTAAAATAAAAAACGATTGTAACCAAAAAATCATTACAAGTGGTATTTACTTCAGGGATTGAAAAGATCTCCTGTCATGATTCTTTATGTAATAATAACTTAAATTATTCTATACTCCCTTCAGTAAACTGTCTTTTCCTGACCTTTATGGGTCCTCATTTTACTTATCAACATTTGTGTGCTATATTTGTGCTTGGTGATCAGGTTAACCCATCATATGCTACATAATGACGGACTGCTGGTGTTCTTAAAGTTGTTGTTCAGTTTTGCCTGTTGGACATATGATGCACACCTAGCCAACTGCTCTCTCTACAACACATTCCTACACAACATGACATGCTGCCACAACACCTTGTTTGCAAAAACAAATTAAATTGTGAATATTGTAATATAACTTTAGCAAGGAACAACAAAGCTCCCTGATGATAATCTGACAAAATCGAAACATGTCGGAGTGATTTTAAGTGTTTTTAAAGTGTTTTATGTGAAAGTTATGTAAGTGCAGTTGTTGTTTGATAATGCAAGTAATCCAATAATTTATTATTTAAGCTCTGAATATAAGGTGAAGAATGACACTGAATTTAAATCCTTTTTGTTGCCTACTTTAGTGTCTACCATAGTTGTTTCCTATTAATACCTGTCCATAACAAATCATCACTTCTTGTTACAGGTGGTTTCTGAAGATTTTTAGATGATGTAGGGACTGCCTCATCTTCATTCAGTCCCCATTCTTTATTTCCTTGGCATTCAGTTTCGTCGTGACTATTCTTCAGTCCTGTCCTTCCTTGGTTCATTGTCTTCTCCTTCAGATGCCCCATGTTTATTTTCCTGCAAACTGTGGTTTTTCTGCTTTCCTAATTCATGACCTTTCTTCCACTTCAATCTGATTGGTTATTTCTTTTTTTAATTTAAAATGTATTTTGTAGTAGTCACCATTTTCTTTGCAGCCAGTCCTTTCCCTTTTGTAGTCATATGCAACCCATGCTTTGTAAACAGATCTCCATCTGGATCCACCTTTACAAGAATTGTATTTTCAAAACTCTTCATCTGTTTCAGTAACTTTCTATTCAATGCTTTCCCTTCACTGTTCACACATGGATTCATTTCTACATCACATATATGTGGGACACTCATTAGTATCACATTTGTAGGGCTATTTTTACTAACAAATATTTGCATATGATTAAGGCCATTCTTAGTCTCATTTTTTCCTAAATTTTTTTCCTCCCCACACTACTAATGGATCTTTTTAGTCAGTTTTTCATTGTGTTCTTTTGCTGTATTTGTTATAGTCTCCTCACCTGTTCCTAGCTTCACCCCTGAACTTCAAATGCATCCAGGTTATATTTTATATTGAATGCACAGCCTATTGCATTACTGTATGGAGGTACTGTAGGGTTGTGTTGGATTGACAACTACAGTACCACACACACATACATAAATATTTATTAATGTCAAGGTTTTGTCGTACAGTATGGCGACGACTTAATGGTCGTGATATAGTTGTGGTCTGCAGTAGGGCGTGTAGTGTGAAGAACCTGCCGGATCGGAAGCCGACTGGTCCGCTCGGTCGGCTTCTCTGCGGTGTGATGTGGAGAAGCGTCCGGTCAGCCACGGGAGATGATGTACCGCTTGATGTACGGCTGGGCTTGACCTGAGAGCCACGGAACCTCGGCAACGAGTGGTCGGTGCAGTTGTCTGCCGAGGGCTACTTGCTGTATGCCAGGATGAGCGGTGGTGTGCCCGGTCCACGAGGCATCATGGCCGGGCAGTCGGGCGTCATGTCTCCTGTCTTGATGTAGTCTTGCAGAACTTCCTTCTTGATGTGTCGTGGACAGTTACTCCTTTCCGAATTAACTGCTTTTCGCTGGTCGGATGGCTTCTTTTATACAGGTCACTGCTGGTCAGCCTGCTCTGCCTTTGGCTGGTTGGCAGAGCTGATGGGTGTGGCTTACAGAAGGTAGTTCCACTTGTTAGGGGCCGTTTCCTTTGTTTGTGGAAGTAGACAGAGAAGGAGGGAGTGAGAGAGTGGTTTGCTGTGTTGGTTAAGCTGCTGCTGACTTAGTCAGAGTTGTGATTGGAGTATGGACAGAGGAAGGAGAGCTGCAATGTGGGTGTCCCCACATCTGTATCAGATGATTACAATTTGGTGTTCCTTCTTTTATAAAGTGTTCTTTTGTTTTATCTTTACTCCCAATTGTTGAACCCCCGCTGATTTGTTAGCCACTCTCCTGCATCCATTTCTACTGCACGGTAGATCATAGCTATTTTTTATAACAGGTATCAGATGTGTTTGTGTCTGTCATGTATATGAAATTTTTTTGTTTCTTCCAGCCACTATATCTGACTACTTTGTTTCACTCTCCACTTATTTTCCAACTAATTCATTCAAACTTTTCAACTTACCGAAAGAATGCTGGTTTCCATCAATATAACTTCCTTCACTGTCTGCCTCAATGCTGTGTTCAGAATTTGGTTTAATTCTGCCATATCAGTTTTAAGGTCTTCAAGTTGTGCACTTACTACCTTTCCTTTAGAATGCCATTGATTACTTTTAGGAGAGATTAGTGTACCAGTTGTGTTACCACTTAACCATCTCAAGAAAGAGGGCATTTCCCATGTATGTTACATAACAAAGAGGACATACCATGCAAAAAGGTGAAAAGAAGAACATATAAAGAGTCACAATTTTATTATGTAAAACTCCTCCACATTTCTCTGCTAGAAGTTCTTTAAATTATGAAATTCCAAGTGAGATGTTTTTTAAGTGTGTTCTCCATGGAATTTCTGCACTGAAGTTTTCCGGGATATTCTGAAGGTCAATGACTCTTTATTTTGACTCAGATGATAATAATGTAATATAATTATGTACTTCTTAATATTAAAAATTGTAGACTTTTTTTTAATTTTTAGTACCATTAAAATATGGAAAAGTTTTCAGAAATAACAAATAGTAAAAAATCCAGATATTCTACAAATTAAAAAAAACACAATTTATAGATTTCCCTCAATATGCTGGGCAACAGCTTCTGCTGCTTCATTTGATTGTTGCTACACTTCAATTAACTTTGACTGTAAACAACCATTTGTTCCAATCAAAATACTGGATTACAACTGGAAACACCTTCACAGCATTGTGGCTCTTGTGTCTGTGGCAACTCCACAGTACGACACTGTGTTATTTTTTAACAACTGCATTATGTTTTCAATAGCAGGAGGTGCAATTACCAAGTTAATGATTGCCTCTATCTCTGTCTGTGCACTTGAAAATCTGCAGGCTATTTCAGAATTTGTAAATATTCTTTTGAAACAGAACAGAAGCGCAGTCCGCTGTCTTGTAACTACTATGATGTTTCAAGGTACCCCGTATAAAATGCAAATATGCCTTCTGTTGCTAATACAGCATCATTTGATTTGCTTCACACAGCAGTAAAAAGTTGTTACTTTTGCTGAACTCATTTGAACTGTAACAGATTTCTTATGCTTCTCGCATTCCACATTGGCTTTAAGATTAAGAGTGCCCTTGCCTGCCACACAGTATTGACAGAGGCCAAAAACTCAATATTTGTAGTGTAAAATTATAAAATTGTTTAGTCAGACACAACTCTTAATTTATTAGAAGCCTTAGCTGTATTTCTAGCTATATGTTTCGGCTCATATACACAGGCATCTTCAGGGTAGTTTTTAGAGTGGTTTGTCCTGTATGTACAACTGTTGGTTCTTTGAAAGTTATGAGATCTCATATTACAAATAGTAATTAAGATATATGTGGTAATTCTATATTAAATATTTTATACAGATAAAATTCGGATACTATATTTTACATATTGAGTATTTGCTTTGCATGTTGGATGGAAGATCTGATGTTGATATCTGGTGGTGACCTTTTTGAGGGTGAGGTGTTCACTATATGGCCAATGCAGATTCGCCGTGGTAGCAATGGCATTCACACAGTAGTCATTTAAGTTTTGTATGCTTTGTACAAAGCTGCTGATAGTATCACCTTTGGTATATTGAGTGCAGGGATATTAGTGCACTATTTACATGGGTCTGTTATGATTCCAGACGTTATGCTGGGAAGTAACCTGTGAACGTCAGGTAAATCAGCTTCGCCACATCTTCTTTGCCCAGATTTTACGTCAAGATCTTAGCTGGTATGATTGTAACAAAGAGGTTGATATTACCACCAAACTGTCTGAGTAAGTGTATTATTTTATTTTATTGTTAAAATTCCAAGTGTTTCTGCAGATAAAGCACAAATGCACGTGACAATAAGGTAAAAGTAAATTGTCCTTCGGTGCCCTACAAGGCGAGTTTTTTACCCTTTCCTACCTTCCATGTGAAAGTGGAGTTTTTTGTTATTCCTGCTTTGTTCTGTAGTAATTTATCCTGGGTCTGCTGTTTTCCTCTTTACAAGTCCAGACCCAATTCTATGACTCATTCAGGGTTGTGAATAGCCATTTCTCTCTACCATGATGTATGTTTCCCTCTTCTTCAATACTACCAGGCTCCAATATTGTCACACTTCATGTTGCAGAAGGAAAGAGTGCATCCTGTAGGAAATTGGTATCACACAAAAACACAGAGTCTAGTAAACAACAATGTGAATCTTCATTGTTGTGCAGACAAACATACATTTTCAGTGATCCAGATTATAGTGTCTTTGCATGTGTGCATGAATATTGTAATTTCGCAGCCTGGCACAGGATTTTCTTTGAGAAGGAAATAGTTAAGAACTTTTTATTCTTATAAAAACCTACTGGAACCTTTCAGTCTATTTCACATTGTTATAGTCTCTTTCACTGCAGGGAGTTTTAACACTATTCCATATCCACTGCGATATTTACCACAAGATTTTCAGCCAAAATTGTATAATCATTTCCTTTTCTTCCCATACATGCTACACAAGATTTTCCATCTGGAACCCTTTTAGCATTTACCTGGTGATCTAATGAAAATACGGTGAGGAAACTGCAAAAACTGTGATCACAATCTTTAGAACTCCACAAGTTGTATTTAAGATTCATACAAAATCTCATGTGGATCTTCATGTAATATCTTCAATATTTTTGTCCTGTTTTGAATGAAAACTGTAATTTGTTGAGAGCTACTAGTGAAAATCCTCATAATAAATTTAATAATGGACATTTTCCATGAGCTATATTACATACATAATACTTAATACCTACTTCTTGCATAATGTTTTTATTTCTTAATTATTGCTCTGACATATTTCGGCCTCAGTTCTTGGCCATCTTCAGGGGGCTCGTGGTTTCTTTGGTGTCACCTTATTTGATAAAAGTTGTCATCATTATTTTATTTGGTTATTCAGGTGGTGTATAATATCTAGTGAAAATCCATTGTTTCTTGCTATATAAGCAACCAATCACGAACCTACTAAAAAACACGAATCTTAAAATCACATTTTATACAACTAATACAATATATATATATTACAAACTCAACAAGAGAAAAAAGATAAATACCTTCACAGGGGTACTTACAATATTAAATGTCTCATCTGCAATAAGACATACATTGAACAAACAGGAAGAAATCTGAACTTAACGTATTGGGAACTGAAATTTAAAAAAACCGTCTTCTCCTTTTCACTCTCATCTTTATTGAAGCTTGAAATCCTTCCTCACAAGAGAAACCACAACTATACATCGTCCATATATATTACTCCTCAGCCCTTCACACCCGGTTCGGGTAAACAAGCCTTCCGTAATACGAGAGGGTGCTGATAAGTCCTTAGCCCGACCTACTTCCCGTTGAAGTAGGACGGAATTGATAGCGTCGTTGGAAAGAGGGGTCTGTTCATGTGCCGAATTGCAAGTATTTTCTTGTTACAGAGGCTGAAAGGAAGCATATCAGGCGACGCGCGCGATTTCAACAACGTGGAGAC
>Ga0123352_10016467_pt1 | contig 11778 bp, 7 predicted proteins | sample TergutLab28metaG_FD_89700 | JGI IMG/M metagenome (GOLD analysis project Ga0123352, IMG submission 89700) | Labiotermes labralis P1 segment gut microbial communities from Petit-Saut dam, French Guiana - Lab288 P1 | ecosystem: Host-associated > Arthropoda: Insects > Digestive system > Gut ...
AAAAAAATTTTTTTTTAATGAGGAAAAAAGAGGATTAAAAAAAAAAAAAAAGGGTGGTTTTTATTTTGAAAAGGAAAAAAAAAAAAAACAAATCTTAGGAAAAACAAAAAAAAAAAAAAAAAAAAAAAAAAAAAAAAAAACAGCAGAATATAGATTGTTAATGCACACTCTACAAGCAGGAACTTCTTTCAAGTTGCAAATGCTGTATATGTACTGTATTTATGTGCATACACATGGTGTCCTGTCTTTAACCCTTTGGTGCCAGAATTTTATCTTTCACGCCGGAATTAAATCCCCCCCCCCATCCACTTTAATGGCCGTTCAGCCATTTAAAGGGCTCACTGCACGACATTTATATATGTCGTTCGGCGCCAAAGGGTTAACATCCAAAATGTGGTACCTATTTCAACCAAATTTCATTGTGAATATTCAACATTTTACAAACTGCCATTACACTTCCAGTAACTGCAGCCTCATAATTCACACACTTTTGGTACCATTTATTTTCACCACTGGTATTAATTTGCTTTTTGTGTTGGGCATAGTTATAACTAGTAACAGGATGGATGACGCTTCTGTGGACAGTATGGAATCTCTTCACAATATTCTGACATTACATGTTACTTAGGTTATATTTATATACCCATGATGACTTAACACCTCACACAAAACTTGTAGAGTGCAAAAAGCAGAATTTTATAGCACAAATAATAAGTCATATTGTTGCAACTGTTACAACAACAATATGCACTTTTTCTTTCCTGATTTATGTAATGACAGTCTTTCAAATGCTTACTTTATAATGCACAGCATCAGATTTTTCATAATTTGTAAGTGAGAAGCACATACAATGTAAGATATTACTGTAACATTTTCCTGAACAGAGCAAAGAAAATTATAAAAATTATTAAAGGACAGTTGATCAGGTATGAATGAGGCATGCTAAGCACTAAATTCAACAGCAATATTATGCCGAGAACACAGAGTCTGAAACTAAATAAACAGTGAATTTCTCACTGACACCACATGTGGCAACTACAAACCCATGTATTGCTCACGTTTCTGGACAGACCCAGGTCTCCTATGGGCTTGTACTTTAATGATACAGCCCCTGTCAGTAAGGTACTGGATGTCCACAGTGCACAGATGTAGTAGCCATTTGCAGCAGTCTACTCCAAAATGTAAATAATGTGAAAGTTGAGTGTGCTAAATGGTCCAATAAACAAGATGATACATCTTCACAGATCAACAGATTATCAACAAGGATCTTACTGACATTTATTTCTGCAACTTGATTTCCTCTTTCAGTACTGCACTCTATGGTATTCCCTTTCCAAAAACAACTACTTTTACTGTAATAGCTGACAGAAAGCATAACAATGACTTCTCTCAATTCCTGATTCATGACGATATAATTTACAATATTTTTTCTTGTCCAAACAATCAAACTGAGTTAAAGTGAATTAAATACATAAGGTATAAATTTACCTGATACTTGACTTTGCCAGCATAATGCCTGACAATAAACGCTGCCTCTCTCCTTTGAGGAATTTCATAGAAGTTATTTTCTTTATGGACAGAGTTGAATTTCTGGAGCAGAGTTTCATTTGTCGCTCCAGGAAAACTGGAAGTAATGACAATGTAAGTACATTTACTGACCGGCAAGAGTGTGGATTGGATTTTAATGAAAAATGAATTTTCTTGACAGATTTTCTAAAAATACCCAAATATCAAATTTCATGAAAATCCATCCAGCTACAGCAGCCAGGCTGTTTCACGCAAACACAGACAGACATGACAAAACTATTGGTCGCTTTACACAATTTTGCGAATGCACCTACAAATGTTTCAGACAAAATCTGTAAAGAATATCAAAACTCATGTTTTATGTACAATAGATTTGTTTCAAAAAATCATACAATTTATGAGGAAAGTGGAAAAATATTGTACAGCCAGACAAGCCACAGACAATAATACAATGCATAAAAGATACTGGATGACTAAGGCATGAATACATGCACACACTCATAATATCCAATACTTACTATTGTTAAGAGAAGTACAAACATTTTTAAGTGGACAACAGTGCAAAGGAAATCACTTGTCGCATTTCCATGGCAACAATAAACATTTTTATATTGTTGACAGACACATGTATGACAACAATAAAAAGGGAACACACTGTTGCAGTTCCATGGCAACAATGGTTACACAAATGTGACACAATGTAATATCATACATACATAGTCTTATCATGTAGGAAAGAAAGAATCACCTGAGTTGATACTGAGGGAATTTACTCAAAAGTGCAATAAGAATCCTGTCCCCCTCATTCCATCCCCATACCTGAATCATTTTTTTAACATGGCAATCATACACAAAGTGTTTATTGCCATGTTTTGTCACAAGAAACTTTTTGAACTTGTTTTTTAGCTGCATAGAAATTTTCCCATTCTTCAAATGTAAATGTTGTATGTCCAAGAGTGAAATTCTTGCACTGGCACTGAAACCCAGAGCACCTGAAAAATATGGTGGTGTCTGTGGGTGTTCAACAAACAATTAGGTAAAAGAGCATGTACACTACAACCATAGTAAAGGAAATAATTCATAACTTTCTTTTTTAGAAAACAACAAATGCTGGGTAATTGCTGTGGTGCAGTTTTTAAGCAGATCGAACACTGCAGCTAATACACTGTAGATAATCCATTACTTCCCATTACAGTAGGGTCTTGTTTTACGACAGGGTTACATTCTCGAATATTTGGTCATAAAGTGAATCATCATAAAATGAATACTATTAAATGGTTTAAATTGAGACAGGTTTTTGGGCCAAACAAATAAGTCAAATAATTTTAAAATTTACAATATTTCTTTACATTATGACATACAATTTTAATTTAATGAATTAGGTATATAGAATATTACACAGATAATTGAAGAAAATTCCATCAAATCACTTTTTATTTTGCTGAAGAAGGCCCAGACGACATCAAAAAAGAATGTTTCATAAACTGTTTTGATTTTTTCTTCTTTTCTTGTAGGATTTCATAATAAGGGTGTAGCATGGCTCTTACACTCCTTTTTACTGTAGAGCTGTGTTCCCAGTCAGGGTTGAAATCACAAAACTTTTCAGCTGCCATATTTATAGTGTAAAAAATATCAGTAAATTCCTTCATCTGCATCTTTGATTCCACAATCCCCCTCATCTTCAACTTCCTACCACTGTTCAATCAACTGTTGGGCTAGGTCATAAAGTTCTTCATTGGACAGTGGCTGGGAGAGGATTGGATTACTCTAGATCAAAATAGGATTCACTGAAGGCAAGGTATTTCTTGACTAGCTAAGTGACTACCAGTTTCTCATCACAGAAACTGCACTGTATGCCTATATCATACTTTTCTACATTATCTCTTAAGTAGGACATTTTCAGAAAAAATTAACATAAATAAAATGGGTGCTTTTACTTTCTCTACAACTTTTGTCTGAAACAGTTTTCATTCTAAAAAGAATTCAATGAGAAATTAACAGAACTGTCCACAGGTCTTCATGTAAAGTACCCATTACTCTTGTCAGATTTTAATCAAACTTGAATTTTCTTGACAAATTTTTTGAAAAATTCCCACAATCAAATTTCATGAAAATCCATCCAGTGGGGGCCAAGTTGTTCCATGCGGACGGACAGATGTGACAAAGCCAACAGTTGCTTTTTGCATTTTTGCAAAAGTACCTAAAATGATTAAAATTTCTGAGCAAAAATAACAAAATTGAATTAGTGTGTTATAATTTTAAAACTGATGAAAACAACTACAAAAAGCCTAAATTACTGACAGGTATCAAATAAAATCACTTCAGCCAATTTTAGATACTACTGCTGATTGACAGAAGTGATGAGGAACACCTGATGACACTACTTGGGTGAGAGGCTTGGGATTCACTCAGCAATTATATTACATGCCTGATTTTAGAATGTACTGTATTTACTCAAATGCAAGACAAAGTTTTTTCCTAAATTGGGAACTTAAATATGTAGGTCATTTTAAATTCGTGTATGAAGCGCCAAACCAGACCACGTCCAAGCAGATTGCTCTGAAACGGACCATGTGGAGCTAAACCAAGGCCTGCATTGCCAAATCATCATGTGATATCTGCGTTCTTCTGAGATATTATGCAGCATACGGTGGTAATTCCTTACAGATGTTTTGGTAAAACCTAATGGTCCCATCTTCAGGGTCAAGAAACCCAAAACAGAGAACATTACATGACTGAAGTTAACTGACACAATCTTCTTTTACGAGACTTTGTCCATCACCTAATTTTTTATAGAAGCACCTAACCTGGTTGCCCCTCTAGATTGAGTTTTTCTCAATCACAGGGCAACAAAAAAGCAGTAATGTGTTAAGATATGTACCTTAGAACAGATCTAGTCCACAGGTAGTAACAGGAAAATGGCTACTGAAATATTACAAATAACCTACAAAGCTCAAAAATAAAACCTGGAACAATACACAAACTAAAAACCATAAAAACAGGTATGAATTCAGACTGATTAGACCACATACATGACTAAAAAATTCTGAACACATGTATTTAAATTATTAACACCACTAACACCATCTGTGGAGAAAACTCTGTACCTTTATGGGTTCCAGTAATTTCATAAACCAAGAAACACAAATGTAGTATTTAGTCAGTGTGGATCATAATGGCATGGCAGCGTTTCTCACCAAAAGTAAATGTGAAGAATTTTAAGAAGAGCTATATTTCCAATGCAGTAGATGAGAATGATGAAGGTATGTTGTGGAATGAGAGTAAAGAGGATGGGGATGTTAGGAATATGAAGGCACTGACTGTGGAGATGGTAACAGTGACACTGATTGGGGAAGGCAGATAGAATCCGACTTGCTTTGTGCATTAAGTGCATGAAACAGTAAAACATTTTTCTTAGCAGACATCTTATTTCTGGGGGTGATCTTAGATTTTGATAAACACATTTTCCCTTGGCAGACATGTTTTATTTGGTGGGCTCATCTTGCATTCAGGCACATACAGTATACCAAGAAACGTACTTATCCTACACTGACCTTTGCCAATCTTGCCAGCTTAAAACAAAATAATAGTAAATTAAAATTTCTTAACATAGTAAGCAGCCTCTAGTAAGTCTGGCCCTGCCTGAACTGTTGACTAACTCTCTTCCACATGTAGGATGACAGACAATCTACACAGGCCCTCAGTTATGTATGGAAAAAAAAGTATTTGTAAAAAAAAAAAGATAAAACAAATTATAATCTTAACTGGACACTGATACACACTCAAAGGCACAACCAATTGGAAATGATTTAAATAAGTCTGGTACCAATGCAAAGAAAACAGAGTTACACTTAATCAAGTGCCCACATAGTTGGCAGCATATGTGGTATCTTCTTTCAGAGTACTTTTACATTTTTGCAGAACCTACTTTTCACAGAAGGAATGAAATCATGTAACTGTACAATGACCTTATCTGATGGTTTCCACTCAGAGCTTAGTGATAATTATCCTGTGTAACTCTCACAAAGCTCCAACAAAAACTGTGCAGTTCAAATGATTGTGGGTTTTCATGGCAGGCATTATTCGATGGTCTTCTAGATTTCAAACCATGCACAATAATCTGCTGTCCTGACATGCACCCATCTGAACCAAATTCAATTATCCTGAACACAGGCAGCTAATCTTCCTCCAGAAATCATAACATGGTGCAAGCACCCAGAAGACATCACCAGATTTACTTTTATCATTATTTAGACAGGAACCTAATTCTTGGGTGTTTTGTCTAATTTGTTAAGTTCAAACTTAATTTCAGTACACTCACTTGCACTGGTCATCCAACATACATAGCAGGCCACTGGGTTTGCCTTCTATCAGCTGAAGGCATGCCGTATTGTCCAAGAAGGCAATGTCTTTCCACCGGATACCTTCCTTACGATATTCTTCTTGTTCATACTTGAAAACATGCTGATTGAAATAATACTGCAGATGCTCATTAGCATAGTTGATACAAAACTGTTCAAAGCTGAAAAGGGTAGAGAATTGTAATTTAAAATAAGATTCTTGCATCACATTGAGGCAATTAAATCATTAACCCCTCAAAAGTTTAAAGAAGAGAGTTAATGGAGTCTGTAAATACAGGAACACATACACAAATTTTAATAGCATTGTAATATATGACACATTTTCAATTTTTTTTCTGTAATAAGTATGACAATGACAAAGCTTCAAGCACGTACACCTTGTAAATGGCAAAATCTTGGATCCACAACAGAACCAGTATAAAAAGTATTATGTAATTATTACTTATAAGTTCTACCTCTCGTCTAATTTTCCTGATGTACAGAGAGCTACGAAAGTTGTAAATTATAGTAATACACAGTGTAAAACAACATGAGCTTACGTTCATGTTACCACAACAAAGACTCAACCCCTATTCTGAAAGATATCAGTAACAGTAACACAATGCACCCTATGAATTGAACCACAGGAGATGGTCATTCCTTGGTTTGGTACCCTATTTACTCTTATTAGCACACTCACAGTGAAAGAAGGTGTGAAATAAAACCATACACACACACACATATAACACACACAATATATCTATTCTAATAGTACTTACAACACTTCCTAAGCTGGGATCCCAGAACACAATATATTAGGTATTAACAAGCAATCTACACAAGTAATATAATGAAATGCTACCAACTCTGCCAATTCTTAATATCAATATTCTTCTCAGTTTGTTGTGGGAGGAAATGAATGTGGGTTCCAGTTTCTTGCAACCTTCACCAGTCGTACAGTGAGTTGCAGTTCTGCAACCTCACACGTCGTACGGCACAAGTTGCAAGTTGTTGCCCAGTAATACTCCTTCCAAATTCAAATCTCCAATCTCCCAGCAGCACTGTCACTTGTTCCGGACCACCCACATGCACTCATACCACTTTTGTACCACTCAGGACAATGTGATCCTTGGGCGAAGACCTAAATATTTATACATCATGCCACCTCTTCGTCTTATTTTTCCAGACAGTTTCGCGTGGTGACGCGATCATTCCTTTGTTCTTAGTTATGTCTCATATTGCATGTTCCCCCACTCTGGCAGAGGTTACCAACTACTGCAGACTTTGAAAAACTGAGCTGCGAGCACGGTTCAGAATATTACTAACAATAAGATACCAGACACCTTTAAATATCCACAGCAATCTCTTGCAAGCATTCTTTTAACTGCAATTAACACTTACAAACACAGAGGTAGCAAGACTTCTAGATTCTTTAGTGATTACCACAGCATACATGAGCACTCTTCTGGAACTATATTTTACAATTTATTCATATATATAAGTATTTCAAATTTTTAATTTTATACAGCACATGTTATTGTAAGAGATTCTAATTGGTTGTAATGTGTATACTGTAGGTGTTTCTTTGATGAAAGCACAAGCCATGAAAACTGCTCAAACAAAGTGTGTCAGCTACATGAATGGGAGATACTAAGAAACTTGTATGTGTGGCACTGATGGTGTACATGCTGTTAGTACTGCTTATCAGGTATATGTTCAAATACATACACCTTTCAGTTAAGTTTAAATTACCTGTTGCATAAGCCAAAATCCTCAAAACCAAAGATATCAAGAACTCCTATTGAATTCCCCTGATGGTCTCGAAGTGTATCCTTCTTGTAGAGAAGGGCATGGTTCACTTGTAGAACAATCCAATCAAACAGAGCTCCATACAGACACTTTGCCATTGCATCACGAGCAGCTATAGCCTACAGAACATGAAATTTGTTTCAAAGGAAGTCACGTTAAATTCTGTCTGCAAAGAACGGTAGATGAAATGTGTAACTTTTCAAACTCCTGAAATTCAGGTACAAACTTTCAGTGAACTCTTGCCTAGGAAAATACAAGTGCACAGTGAACGCATGAAATGTCAACAATTTTAATGAAGTACTGTTCAAGAAGTACAGGCACAGGAATGAAAACTGAACTAGCTGGTAGGTTACATGATCTAGTTTTTGTGACAAACACTTCAATGGTTTACAGTTGTTCAACAAGGACATAGTGAGTAGCCTGATAAATGGGACCTGTGGTTTTACACAACATTTGCACTTGAAGGTCATGTACAGAAAATGTTACAAAATGCATATGAATTTTGTACCAGCAACAGACGTTACTTTAGCCGTTAACGTCCCTGTTTAATAGAGACCATCCACTGAACACAAAAAATGTAAGTTTGTTATTTTATTTTTGTCTAGGAAGAACCTGTGATTCAATATTTTTCCACTACTGTGGCCTGTTCATGTAGGTTGCACTGTTGATAGCCAACCTGCCTTCCACCACAAAGTTAATAACTTTGCATACTTAGTAAGCCAATTATAATATGTTCTGTATATGTTCACATCTCATACACAGAATGGTCAAAACAAAACCGCAATAAATCATTTGAAAATGTGTCAAATCTTAAACATTTTGGAATGACACCAACAAATCAAAACTGTATGCATGAAGAAATTAAAGGCACACTAAATTCAGAGAATGCTTGCTACCAATTAATCCAATGTAGTCTTCACATTTTCTATCAAATTTTGCTTGTTCTGTTACATGGATGTGAAACTTGGTCTTTTTAACATTATGGCAAGGATGCGGATGAAACTGAAATATGTTTGAGAAAAGGGAGCTGGAGAAACATATTTTGGCCTAAGAGTGAGAAAGTATTAGGAGAGTGGAAAAATTCTGTGTGATGTGCAGCCTCACCATTTGTACTCCAGGCCAAAAACTATGAGGGTAACCAAACAGAGGATGAACTAGACAGTACATGTAACACGTTACGGGATGAAGGAAAATGCATACAAGGTTTTGATGGTGGGGATACTGGAAGGAACCAGTCCACTTGGAGAACCTAGGCAAAGATGAGAGGATAATAATACAATTGGCCTTAAAAACCGAAAAGCAAGGCAGAGACTGGATTAATCTGGCTCATAACAGAGACAAGTGGTGAGCTATTGTAAAAATGGCAATGAAACTTGGGTTACATGAAATATGGGGAACTTCTTGAACAGATGATAAACTATTAGCTTCTTAAGAAGGACAGCACTGAACAGAGTCTGTTTCCTACTTATATGTACACTCGGTCAAACAAAAATCCATCGGCCTGAAATTTTCTAAGTCCCGAACCGGAAGTGACGTGTGGTACAGTTACTATGATAATTCGAGTCATTTCACTTTCCCCATGTTTGCACATTTGTGGTGTTTCTCTGTCTTCCATTCATTACAATCAATCACACCGCGTATATATTAACTGAAAACAACAATACATTTGCTTAATTTGAAATTGAAACATTAACTAAACTTCATTAACTTTCCCAGGCATGAGGCTAGCTAGCTGTGCTGCTAGGGATGGATGAGGCGATTGGACTGTTCTGTTCTTACAGTCAGCAGGCGTAGCCCAGGCAGTTGAACACGTGCTAGCAGTAGCCTTCGGAAACAAACTATGTTGGATGGATTTTTGTTCAACTGAGTGTACAACTGACTAATACAAAGTGTAAAATTTGAACTACTAAGAAGTAATCTGAAATTAGCAGTAAATGTGTAACTTATTCTGCATTGTACTGTTCTGAGCCAATACAAATGGCACTCAAAAAAAAAAATTGTTACAGCTTAAATTACTCACTTCAGGCAGCCTGTAGTTTATCACAAGTGTTTCTCCAGATGCTCTGGCCCGCTTTGCTGTTAGCGCTTGAAGAAGTGTCTCCTGCTTGACTCGTAGCAATTCAGAGATGAGAAGGACTATCTCAGCATTTTGTACTCCCACTGCCTCATCATGGTGATATGCAGACTTGCGAGGTTGAAAATCCACATTTCCTAGAAGCAAAACAGCTGACAAAACAGCAAACAGTCGCCGCTGTTTCTCTGGAGTGAAACCAACCATTTCCATTGACTGCTTCAGTCGAGAGAACTCATAGTTTTCATCCACATTGTCCAAGACGTAGCAACCACTCTATAAAACATACATTTATATTATTAGGATATGCAACAAACAATTATCTCCATGACAATACCTCCACCTTGCTGAAGGCACATTTTTGCTTGCTGACAGGGCATCAGTGAACTCAAAACCTATGCTGGTGACAGCATAGCTGCTGGTAATGTCACCCATGCCAGTCAGATTCTTACTAAGTTTTCAGACAAAGAGAAGGAACCCAGCCCTCCAGATCAGAGATGACTCCATGACCAATCTCCATAAAAACAAACATACTGAGAATCCTCAAACTATGTTACCTGAACAAAACCAACACAGAGGACATAGCAAACAGAAGGACATAAATAAACCACTTCTAGCAATGAAAGAGCTTTAACAAAGCAGCAGAAGACAACCCCCAAGGATGAAAATTAGAGCCAATGAGGCGCACAGTCAAGGCAGTCGAGGCCTGAACTTGGCCATAATACCAGAGAAAAAGGAAAAAATAACTGGCACAATAACAAATTTACGTATCAGTCTATCTTGGCACTATTCAAGTTTGTGACACACCTTGTTAAGATAGTTGTAGTCTTCAATCTGCTGAAGATGCAGCAAGTGTTTCTCCACTTCAGATGCTCCTGCCAGCAAGTAGTAAAATACATGGTAGTTTCGTTCATTACGTCCCTGCGAGCATATGCGTGATTTCTCGAGAAGGTATTTCTGAACCACAGCACTGTCAACATGCACAACAAAAAAAACTTGCATTAAAATAATTTCAATCAGTATTTAAAATTCCTCTTCCTCACACTGTCACAACAAATGTTCATTTCATAGCTTCTGATTATGTTTCATCATTTGACGTCCAGTCCCATTTTCAGTTAGCCCAATTCTGTCAAATTTATAGATAATTTAGAAAGGTAATGTCCCTGTGCGAGCCATCAAGGTACACAGGGGAAGGTGAGGTATACCTCCACCCATTCTTAACCTCAGCACTACATGGAGGTGAGCTGGCCAGCCTCATGGTCCAGCTGCTTCAACCCTTCAGAGTGGGGGCATTTAAACCCCAGTTCATACTGTCATGTGGGAAGGTTTTCCTATATGGCATTTAAATTTTGAGCTAAATTGTGCAGGAGTCTATTCAAAATAATGTAGTCTTGTTAATAGTAGTTGGATTTCGATGAAACTTGAAACAAAATATTTAGGAATGTCTAAGCTTTTCGAATATCCCATCAGATCTTACCTTAAAAATTTAACTTGGTGTGAAATGCCTTGAAACGTTCTTCAACACATAGGGCTGTTTCGCATTCGGGGCACCAAAACACAGTCTCCTTCCTTGTATTGTTTTTGTAACACACTACACACCTCTTTGTTGGCCTGGTCTTTTTTTCTGTCAGTGGTATTCTTTCTGGAAAATGTCTTTCAAGAAGTCTTGGCACATTTTTGTCTGTGGAATTATGGCCTTGAAATTTTCTGACACTTCCACTTCCATGTTCAGTGAGTAGTGCCTGTACCAGTTCTACTCTGAATTTAAAATGGTCTATTTTGGTCTGTCCTGAATTTGCATGGCATATTACCATACAGTTTAGAACTGTAATATTTAGTAATCTCCTAAACAGTTTTATGTACCATTTACTCATTTTCTTTCTTTCCAAAAGATAGGGTTAAAGAAGCTGGTCTTTTAGATCAACTCCACCCATGTTTTCGTTGTAATCTAGAACTGATACAGGCTTTTGCTTTTCCTGTCTACATTTTGTTAGCTTCATTCTTGTTTCCTCTCCATGGTAAGTTGAAATC
>Ga0123352_10016468_pt1 | contig 11778 bp, 8 predicted proteins | sample TergutLab28metaG_FD_89700 | JGI IMG/M metagenome (GOLD analysis project Ga0123352, IMG submission 89700) | Labiotermes labralis P1 segment gut microbial communities from Petit-Saut dam, French Guiana - Lab288 P1 | ecosystem: Host-associated > Arthropoda: Insects > Digestive system > Gut ...
GCTGTGGGGACCCGTTGCGCTGACCACGTGACACCCCTCTATCCGCAAAAGTTGGCACTAACTTCGCCGACCGGCGGCGGCCGCTCTGTCGGTATAGTTCGCGTGTGGACTAAGGCCACGGAGCTTAGTTTAGTTCATGTCGTGTGAAGTTCTCTCCCACCCCATTTCACTCTGACCTTGTGGGTGGCCCTTGTCAGAATGGCCTGGCTGATGATCAGTCAACTGTACAGAAATAAAGTTGGTGTGTTTCATCGACCTTTCGTGCCAACGGAACAAACACCAAAAAAAAGTCGAAAACAGGAAACTGGACAACCACCGCGCAGTGCAGCAGATCTTTGGAATATCGGCTAGTTCAGTTTCCAGCGGAGTTGCTTAGTCTTCTCCGAGTGGCGTTGCAGTTTTCTGTGTGCGCAGCACAATCCAGTTACACTTATTCAGCTCGGTCTGGCAGAAATTCTTGGAAGTTGCAGTAGTGATGCTGTTTCCAGTTCCCTTGGTGTGCGCTCGCCCTTATTCATCCAGCAAGCAAAATGCATTCGCCGTATCGTATTGTCATCTATGGCCTGTCTGGCTGTATCAGATTTACCCACATTATCTGATAAACAACGATTTTCGGAAAAAGAAGTTATTGACTTAAAATTCGTGTTCTGATCTTCCCTACAAATTTTGTCTGAAACGTTTCTCATTTCAAGAACAACTGATTGAGGTATTATCATTAATGCGCATTGGTCGTCATGTGCACTACACATTATTGTTGTCATATTTTAATGAAACTTTCATTTTCGTGACAGATTTTCGAACTACTCAAATATAAAATTTTATGAAAATCCTTCCAGTGTGACCGAGTTTTTTCATGTGGAGGGAAGGAAGGACGGACGGACAGACATAGAGGTACGGCAAAGCCAATAGTGGCTTTTCGCAGTTTTGCGAACGCTCCTAAAAGAACCTTGCAGAAATAGAGTGGGAGGGCTTAGAGTTATATTCATTAACTCAACACAGGGAGAGGGCAAGAATTCAGACGCACAATCAGAATATTTAATACTTTTGCTCTTCCGCGGTGGCAGTGTCGGCGGTGGCGGCAGTGGCGACAGTGGCGGTGGTGGCGGCGGGGATGATGATGATTGGCACTTCATTTTATTAAAGTGCAGGATTAAAAGCGGGGGGATAATTATGGCACCGACACGAGAACATATATGTAAATACACAAATACACGGCACAGCACAATTATTTAGGCAAACGAAAACAATTCAGACACAAGGTGAGGCAAGTGTGAGTGCTGTCTCAGCACCCTATTAAATATAAGTTTCCAACACACTGCAATTTTTCAGTAGGCGCTACAAAAAAAGAAAACAAACGAAAAATAATTGCACGGTGGATCCACAGGGAAGAAGAAGGAGAGAAAAAGGGACAGAATTAGGTAAGTGTCCAGTCAACACCTATGCTGACTGGACACTCGGAGAAAATTTGTTATGAAATTGCATTGCAACAAAAAATTGCGATTTGTGACCAAATATACTCTGCTAACATAAAATCTGTTGTAAACTGTGATTGGTTTTCTAATCATGCCCGCGCCTCTCTGGACCAAATTGGCTGCTTTCACGCATCTAGTCGAAGGGCAGTTTTTCATGTAACACAAAAATTAAGCGAGTTTCTATAATTACGAGAACGATTTCAAAGATGTGCAATGCACAAAGGGACGGACAGTTCTGCAGACCAGTGTAACATGAATAAAAACAGCATCACGGTATTTCCTTCTGACTTGGAGGGCGTGAAATTAAGGCTTAAATCCTGAAACGCGCCACCGTATCAAAAACCTTCATATATGACGGGGGATGGTTATGGCACATAGACACAGATCGCCGCTGGGCTCTTTAAAGCTTTTTGTTTCCAGTAGATTTAATAGAACTCAAAGTAGCAAATGCCTTCAAGTATTCGGGCCTAACTAAGGTGAAATTTTGAAGATGATGCTAATAATTCCATCAAGCAGAATCCTATTGACAACGTAAATAGTTGTTGAGGCAATCAAAACATTCGTCGCTCATAAGTGGAAACCGAGCGGTCATTACCGTGTCAACAGGGGCCAGTCAGTGGTCCCTATCCTGAACCAGTGAATCCTTCACACCTCCGCACAACGTGGATCAATTTGAATGTCAGTACTTCGTCTTTCCTTCAGACTTCTAGGCAATAATGTGTATACCTTTCTCATCCCCCATGCGTGCTACATCCTAAGTCCATGTTCATCCCATTCTTGTTATTCTTGTTTATGCCAAAACGGTTTATAGTCCAGAACATCTAAACTGTGACTGGTGATAGTCTTCAAAGAGACCTATACTAAGGTCTTTTTTCCTGTCGTGACTTGACAGCCATAGTGGGTCTACGCCCCCTGTATGAGGTTCCTGCATGACACTCAGACACACCACATTCCGTAGAACTCCTCTCGACGTGTGATATGCCCTTCGCAGAGACTTCTACCTGACCATACACAACACTCACAAGAGATACCCCGGAGGGATTCGAACCCGCAATCCCAGCAATCGAGCGGCAGTACACCCACACCTTAGCGTGGCCACTGGGATCGGCCATACGAAGGTCCGTACTCTCATATTTGCAGTAGGGACCTGATGATGACTGACGATATTCTTCAAACAGACACACAGTAACGTAGGTACGCTTATATTTCAGTAGAAACCTGAGGATGACTGATGATAGTCTTCAAAGAGACACACAGTAGCGTAGGTACTCTTATATTTCAGTAGAAACCTGAGGATGACAGATGATAGTCTTCAGAAAGACATATACTAACGTAGTACTCTCATATTTGTAGGAGGGACCTGACGATGACTGATAATGGTCATCAGAGAGACACATGTTAACGTAGGTACTCTTATATTCCAGTAGAAACCTGACGATGACAGAAGATAGTCTTCAAAGAGACGCGTACTAAATTAGGTACTCTATATTTGCAGTAGAAACCTGACGATGATTCTTGCTTGAGATTATGCATGTGGCTGGTTTCGCTATATTCAGCTAAGGAGCACAATAAGATAGCTTTATCTGCTGCCGACTGTTACATTTGAAGAACCGTCTCCCTGCACAGTCATGACGAATACATGCCGTTTTTGCTTATTATGTGTATGGCCTACTGCGACGTCTGTTAACGGACACTTTCCCAATGTGCTGGCCATAGACCCCGAGTTTCTTTACATTTATTAAAGCAATCACATTCAAGTGATTACACGGTGTAAAACTTGGTCTGTCAGTATGAGTACTGTATGTAAATTTAAGATATTTGAAAACTAGTAATGAGTATATTTCGACTTAAAAGGATGGAAAAGAAAGTATATCTACACCACCGTCGAGTATACTTTAGACGCGTTTATTTTACTGTATGGAGGTGAATCCTTGAGGAACTAACAGGCGCTCCACTACTGAAGAGATTTTCCGCCTTTTACCCCATCCGAAGTTTAATTACCGTCGTCACAGGACCCTATTCTAAGCCAGATAAATTTAATCAACACCATCCCAAACTACCCCTTTGACATACACTTTAATACTGTCCTCTGAACTACTCATAGCTCATGCGGTCGCTAGTAATCAAAATTATTTTCTGATCTTGCCAAGGCATGCTTACGTGCCCCGTCCAAATCATCCTTGGTTTGGACGTCCTTGTAATATTTGAATGATATCGGTAGCACATCAAATTAGGAAATGGCCGTGTCTCCCCAAATATTTTCCAAAGAACTAATCATCATCCATTGTATAATTTGAGGCAGTGCACTCTGGCTATTTTCAATTTCCATAAACTGCAAACAAACAGATAAGACTCGAAGAATTCTCCCATCCTTACTAGAAAGAGCAAAGCATAGGCTATTTCATTTCCAACGACTTTCTCAAAACTTTGTTTGAACGTTATGTCATTCGTGGCCACCTTGACGCCTTACAGTTTATTTTCCTAAAATTAGAAATGCCAATAAGATAGGCGCGTGAACTTGTCAGGCAGGAGCACCACTTGCTGGAGGGTCCAGCAATGACGTATGGTCCGTAATACGCTTGGCGACGACAAGAAAATTAGAGATTATGTCCCACACATGGACGTTCACGGAATCTATGCTTCAGTAATAACGTTCTTCACAAGCATAAATATAATAGTAATCATCGTGATTATAATAATATTTCATCTGTTGGAGTAGTAGTATATTAAAAAATCCTATGAATTATTGTACCGGGAACTTCTTGCAGTTCTTAATTTCTTTCAAGTATTTGTTCTTGAGAATTGTGCTCTTCTGGGTTATTATGCAACGTAGTGGTAATTTCTTGACCCTTGAAAATGGGTCCAATAGGTTGTCCCGAAACGTCGGTAAAAATTACCACTACTCGCTGCGTAATAGCCCAGGAGAGAGAAGTTCTCAGCTTCTTCGCGGCGGAAGCCTGTAATCTTGCATGTATTTGTTCCTGTTATGTACGCACCGTATAACACAATTGATAAGTACACAGCCTAGCTGTTTTGACCGGTGGACTTGGCAGATGTGACACACTCCGCTTCGTGCTCATCCACTTGTTACAGATTGTTCTAGACGTTGGCAGAGGGGGGGGGGGGGTTGGTTGTCCAACTGTTATAATAACGGGACGGTGTTGTAATAACTCAAACAGTACCAGGGTTCGCGTCTAGATGCGTGTTAGTTAAGTCAGCACTGCTGTTAGGTAGTAATGCCAAGCTATTTGCACACGTTGCGCACAGCAGTTACACAGAGTGGACCAAAAGTCACGCCTCATATGGATTCGTTCACATTGGCGCATCATAGGGTTCCGAAATGTTTCTGAAATGTTTGTGCTACAGTAGGGTTTTTACTAGGGTAACATTGTCATGAGGATAGGGTATATACTCCCAGATGAATTGTAGTTGGAATAAGTAACATGGTAAAATACAGTGCAATTTATGTTTCATAACTTCAAATGTTTAATCAAGGATTTTGGGTTGACATATTATGAATGAGCCATGGTTATAATGTATACACGAGAGAGCATTCTTATAGCTGGGATGAGCAGGAGGCAAGGATGTTGTCCACTCTACGGCGAGCAATCCGGCGTTAAAGCTACTTCCTGTATATGTTCCACCAGATCTGACACTTAAAACTCTGAATTGTGTTTACATTTTTTTTATGTGTCCCGTATGAACTTAATTTTATATGGCTATTATTTAAACGAATTTCACGCTTCAAACGGTTAATCACAAATTCAACATTAACGCTCTATGAAGTAACTGTAATCGTCTTCGTCTTCTTGTGGGATTTATTAGTTAAACGACCGAGTAATTTGGATCTGATTCCCAGCACCGACATAATTTTTTTTCTGCTGTCCGCATCCTTCAGACCGGCCATGGGGACCTACCCCATTCGTGTCCAATAAGTACGGCGGCTTGTTGCCCTGGGTAAAGGGGTCGGGAAATGAAGATAACCAATCATTCGCCTTCTAGGACTGAGGTTGTGGTAATATACCTGTACTCCACCTGCACCTTTGCGAGCTTTGCTGAAAGCAGCAAACCGACAACTATGCACTTTTCTTTTACCTGACCAACTAACTTGAAAACTTTTAACCAAATATCGCAGTAGAGTGGACACCATTTCATATTCGGGAAGGACCGGATTAATGTCTCGGAGAGAGACCAACTATCTCGCGTCCTTTTGAAGGATCTCCTCCCTTCCCCTTGACAGGCACTAAGAGAGTACCTAAAATTAGGCCACACTGTACAGTGTGACTGAGCTGCTAACAGCCTCGCTAAATGAACAAGACAGAAAACGGGGTTGACGGAAGTGTACGACAGCAGTGTACGTTACTGTACAACAGAAATGCACTACGCATGCGTATCAGGAACAAGAGGCGATCCTTGGCGACCGGAAATGCCGTGGAAGTGAGATAGATAGCGCACCCTGCGGTCATGCACACCAACACCGTTACTCCTGATTCCCAAGAGCAGCGGATTCCACTGTGCCACTACAGGATGTTTCGAAATATATCAATCAAGTTCCACATAACTATGTTACGTATTGAACAAAAAATGCTTCATTCTAGTTTGAAATTACTTACAGTTTATCTTAGCGCGTGGCATCCCCTCGTGTTTACTAATACGAAACAAAGATAAATTTTTCCTCAGTCGACACAACTAGTGTTTATTGGTGAGCAAACATCTATTGTTTACAATAAATTGTTACGCGTTTCGGCTTTTCCACCAAAGTCATCATCAGGCTCAACCAATGCAAAAGTATCCATGGAAAACCTTATTTCGTACATAGTTGCAGTTCCAGTTCCAGTGTTGTAGTCAGTGTACTACTGATTAACTTCTTCCCATGCTGCTTTTGATTTCAGTACACTTTTGATGTCGGTGTAGTTCCGTGGCAACAGTATTTTGTTTGTAATGTCGAAACTATGTAATTGTAATTGTTGATAGGTGGCTGGACACGTTTCTGTCACATGTCTTATCAAACACCAAATAAGTGGAGAATGTAAGGACTGGCGGTTGTAACCGATACATCACGTGCACAGTGTGTGATGGGTTTTCTTAATGAGACTGATTTGTTGGGCTCGGTTTCTTCTGGAAACTAAAATATTGCGTCATGTTCTGCACTGTCTGTAACCTTTTCTATTGTCAGCCGGTGAAAATGTTACTAATATTCAGTTACTAGACGGCCCTCATACGCTTCGACGACCTACGCCCATTGCTTCAAGGTTTTCTCGTAAACAATGTACTTTGCAGCTGTAGACCATGAAATGTAAGCCCAACTTATGCATTTTCAGCATTCAACAGTCTTGAATAACAGTTTTGTGCCAGACATTTATTTGGGACAGTTTTATAAAGTCTGCTGAAATTACAACGGAAAAATGTGACAGTTCCCGTCTCACAGATGGCATTCCACTGTCTTTCGTTAATATATTGCAGCCCTTAAGGAATCCTGCGAAATTAGTGTGTCGCTGCATATGCACGCTGTGGATTTGAACATTTTTCTAAAAAAAAAGTCAGCTCAATAGAACAAGAAGCACTAGGCCTACCATAGAGACACTTTTTTACTGGCGAAGGTTGAGGCTGCAACATTGATTATAGCGGTCGTAGATCTTGAGTGCTTCATGTTTTCGGCAATCACTGCCACCTAGCCGGCGTATACAGTAACTATAAGAACGACCTGCCTCGTGGGAACAGAAACACGACCGTGTTGCAAAACGTAGGTACTCACGAAGCCCTGCATGGATGGATGGGTGGGTAGGTAGATAGCTAAATGCTTCAAATTTCGAGTTGGTTGTTGGTTATCTTCACCAAGTTTTCGTGATTTTCCTTAGTCTGTCCAGCTTAAAGTCTTGAGGTGCTTTGAAAGACGCTACGACCGTCTTGGATATTTTACATTAAATCTAGTACATTTTACATTAAATCTAGTACATTTTACATTAAATCTAGTACATTTTATCTTAACTAACCAACTAAGTCCACGTAGCAAGTCTTTCTTGAGAGGCTGATTTTCGGTCATACGCCAAAGAAATTTTCTGTCGTCTGTGACCCCAAAGATTAATTACAGATTTCACACGATCCCACTATTATATTCAAATCAGGCTGGATTTAGTCCGTGTTCCCAACCTAACACGGACTAAATTGGTGTTAAAATCATATTTACGCCTATGTCTCCCTTATGGCTTTCCGATTCGTTAGGTTTACATTTTCTCCTCATCACCCTCTCTTTATGGTCATCATTTAAGATAAGAGACACACCATTTAGTCTAGTAGAAGCAAACCGAAGATTCAGAAGAACTTGCTGCCTCAATCATCTGGAGGGGGCAGCAAGTTCTTATGAAACATCGGTATGATTTTAGAAGACTCTGCGGCGTCACATGCCAGTAGAGAGTACTGTGCATAGTAATTGAAGCGAGAACTTTAATCCCATAAAGCTGCCTTGTTGTTTAATGTGTTGTTTCTCATACCTCTTGTAACTTACGTAGTTGAAACATCTGCGTTACAAAAACAAAGATTGAGTTTGTGGAATTGCTGTAACCAGGTCCGACAATTGCTTAAAAATATTCAGTGCAGTTTATACATGTAAGAGAAAAAGTTCCTAGTGCTGCCTGTTTAAACGCGCGGGACATTCCAAGAGATGGCATCGCTGTAGCAGTAGGCGTGCCGGTAAGTGGCCATCATTCCGGCGTCTATGTATAACGTGCCGTCTAGTTAATGTGTGGCATTCACAGATGGCATCGCTGTAGAATAAGACTTTTGCACTTAGGATAGCGCATGCCCAATTGAAAGAGCCTTTATTTACGAATCAATTAACCTGCTAAATAAAACAAGTTGAATACTAGTTAATAAGTCATCTGTTTCTGAACTTTCACCTCAGCCTTAAACGTCTTTATTTAATGAACTTTACTCGCGTAATGGAGAACTGTAAATAATATTTTATGCCTTTTGTTGCAGCATGCATAACACGCTGCATCTCCAACCAAGATAAAGCGATGCGCTTCTTCTGTTGCAGATTTCCTTGTAGTTCCTATGATCTCTGATCTTCTAAATCTCCACCACGTGTACAATTATTAGCCTGTAGCGTGCGTAACATTACGAAACAATTGTAAAAATGTTGATCTAGGCCTCAATACGTATAGTTTGACCTTGGACTTCGTGAGGTTGTTTTCCAGGATGCTGTGTCTTGGTATTTTTTTTTTTATTCTTATAACTGTTCTCATTACATTTATAAGTCACCGAACAAAATGTTCAGTTCTCTTGGCTTTTCTCAGGGCATTCTGTCCACACATGTCGATAAAGCGATTTGTGAAGGACGCACTGTTACAGGTCTATGTGAGATTTGAGGTTTTGCAGTGGCGTCTCTCTCCTTGGTGGGTCACGCTACACTCTACTCTATTGCCAGTGGGCCCGAGTTCATGTTACGTCGGTGATATGACAGACGGCCGAAAGTCGCAGTCGAGTGATTATAACTCCTTACTTGTGAGGTCCGGGGCTCAAATCTCATCCCAAAGCACGTCTGACAGAGTTTTTGTGGTTTCCTCCCTTCCTCCAGGCAAATGCAGATTATCCCATGACCGGTTCCTTCCACATTCCAGTTCTTTTTTTTTTACCGTCATATTATCATTCGACGCTGCATAGACCGACTTACTTGTAGCGTCGTAAAATAAAGCAGAAATAAATACGCACAAAACTGTGAAAGTTAGGCTTACTGTTTTGTGGGTTGATGCCATGTGGTCTGACAGATATATGTTGACATGTAAAGCGATAGTATCTGCCTTCATCTTCAGGAACTTAACTAAAGAGCGTTTTAGAATTCTTGTCGAAGTGCTACTAGAATATGAAAGAAATTAACGGCTCATTTTTAATGACAGGCACTATCTTTTAACATGGCGGGGTTAATATGCTTTGATAGGCCACCGGAAGTTGCTGCCTGTTGCAGCTGGGAAACCTATTTCTGCTAGGCCTATCCCCACATCCGATCAACACACCCCAATGCAGCCTTCGCCAAAGTTTTGGGGGTGAATAATGGGCCTAAGCTTTCATCTGCTAAAAGACATGCCAATTCAAATTAATAGATTACTAGTAGCTTGCACATTGCATTTGGACATCGGTAGATTTTCCAGAAACATTGCATATTCGAACCCACCAGTACAAGATGTCACCCATATTAACACCTTAGCCCCTCACTGAATGACAGATGAACACAGCCATAAACATTTAGAATTCTTTGGCGCCGGACAGAGATTTCGTTCACAGGATGGAAATCACCAAGTTCTTTGCGATAGTTGACCTACAATTAAGACATTATTATTTTAAATTTCTTGGGGGTAGCCAGAAAGCTCTTCTATCTGAAGTTCAGTTTATTGCGAGGAGAATACCCCGATTACCCTTCTGTTTTTTTGGTGGCAGGAGCAGATCCAGGTTTTGTGGGATTTAAAGCTTTTTCAATTTTGGGGGCCCTCTTTAAGAAAAAGAACACAAAATTAGAATAAAAATGAGGTACGTAAGAGAATATTATTTAGGGCTCTTCCCAGGGCCTTGGAAGGGCCCCGTGCAAGTGAGCGTCCCTGAAGCTTAAGCTTCATTCGCTTTACGATAAATCATCTCCTGGTTGGTGGTTCCCGCACAGAGACGGTGGGCAGTGTGGCTGTTTGTAAATCTCGAGGGAGAATACTCAGAACATTTATTTAAAAGACATCTACGTAGGTCTTGATTTATAATCATTCTACAAATATCTTGTAAAGACATACTTACTTACTCCATGGTGCAGAGTCCTTCTTGAGAAGCTAACTGGTTTGCAGCTAGTCAAGAAATTCCCCCGATTTCCCGGAACCCGAAGGTTCATTACCCCCCTCACAAGCGTCCGCCCCCTGCTGCGCGATGCTTCCCCTGGAAACACTCCCCCCCCCCCGGAGAACCGAGTGGGGGAGTAGTTTACCTCCGGATTGTTTTGTCTCCAGAGTAAGCATCCCGCCTGTGACTGTTTCTTAACATAAGTGTTTTACAGGGAGGGGTTGTTAGCACCTCGCCCAAACCCCAAGCTGGAGGACCACCCCTCGTCGGCTGCCCGCGACCGTTTATTCAATTTATTCGCAGCTACCCTCCTTATCGGAGGCTGTTCCTCTATCCGCAACCTGAGGACGCGCCATGCGTGGTGACAGGGACCCACAATATGGTTGTAAAGACATACTGTTGGTAAATAAAACGAAGGAAATAAACCTGATCTAAACTACACGTACGTTGCAGAATAGAACCATATTCTTTTTACAGGTTAACAAATTCCTGTCTTCCCCATATTACTTTGAATTTAGGAACATACTCTTACTTACTTATTTACTCCATGGTGCAGAGTCCTTCTTGAGAAGCTAACTGGTTTGCAGCTGGTCAAGAAATTCCCCGCATTTCACGGAACCCGAAGGTTCACCACCGCACTCACAAGCGTCCGCCACCTGTCTCTATCCTGGGCCAGCCCAATCCAGTCCATATACCCACATTCCACCTCCTGGAGATCCATACTAATATTATCCACCCATCTACGCAAGACCCTATACACTCCCTCACCTCACTCGTACGCGCCACATGCCCAGTCCATCTCATTCTTCTCGATTTTATTGCTCGCACAATATTGGGTGAGGAGTTAGAAACATAATCTAGTGGAGGTTATTACACATTTCCAAATAAGGAGTTTTATACATGGTGCCGTGTTGAGTGCAGTGTGTTTTTACGGATTCTTTCGCTTTACAACATTCACCCAAGGTCTGTCACTAAAACTGTTTTGTACGTATTCTTGTGAAACACAGAAATTCCTTGCTACATACAAAATCTCTCTCCGTCTGTGTGTCTGTCTCTCTGGGCGACAAGAAAGTCAGTTCACAATGCTGACTGATGTAACGTAACTTCAGATTTACAGTCGGGTCAGAGGAAGTATAAACAAGGAGGTTGGTGTTAAAATCCCCCCTACCTATAGGCGTACTGCACACGTCCCCTTGTTCACCACCAATAAGAAATGTGGGACAAAGGAGAGACAGGTCAAGATTACAAGTGACAGCTTTTATATAACAGTGGCATGCACGCAGAGCGGACGTGGTTGGTGGTCAGACGGATGGCGGAAAATCTGATTTCATTCTTTTTATTACCCGACTAAAACTGAGGGCGCATTACTACCGTTGTCCGTGACGGTGGCTCAGAGACGGTCTGGATTCGACGGCGGGGGGGGGGGGAATTTTTTTTTAATAATATCAAAAACAAAAAAGTAAAAGAAAAAAAGAAAAAACAAAAAAAA
>Ga0123352_10016469_pt1 | contig 11778 bp, 8 predicted proteins | sample TergutLab28metaG_FD_89700 | JGI IMG/M metagenome (GOLD analysis project Ga0123352, IMG submission 89700) | Labiotermes labralis P1 segment gut microbial communities from Petit-Saut dam, French Guiana - Lab288 P1 | ecosystem: Host-associated > Arthropoda: Insects > Digestive system > Gut ...
CGTTGCGCTGACCACGTAACACCCCTCTATCCGCAAAAGTTGGCACTAACTTCGCCGACAGGCGGCGGCCGCTCTGTCGGTATAGTTCGCGTGCGGACTAAGGCCACGGAGTTTAGTTTAGTTCCTTCTACGCACGACGTATATGAGCACCATACGGCAGGAAAATTGATGTACTGTGAAAAACGTACTTGTCAAGTGGAATATTAGTGCACGTTCTGTAAACGAAGTGTCCTACAGAAGCGAGAAGCTAATCTTGCACAAGTTTTTTTTTGACACCAGCAAAAATATCTTAAAGCCGATCCCTTCCAGTGGCCAGTAATTGTATAATTATTACCATTTGCGCCAGTGTTTGTCAGAGTTTCTAGAAGGGAACCGTTGGACAAATATGTTTCAGGAATTGTTCTGCTAAGTCTCCAGTGATGGTTGTCATGATACTGACATTTCTTTTTTTCATTTGTTTTGAGTTTAGTGGCGACGGTTGGAATTTAACTACGGACGTTTCAAACGCTAAGCTGGTACATTGCGACGTCTGGTGACCTACTGTAGGTGGTAACTGTATTTCATGTGTTTCTTTTGTTTCCATAATTCCTTGAGGCGGAGTTTTTCTTCAGCAGCGGTTCAGGAAGATTCATTACCTTGTTCTCAATTTCCCACACTGGTCCCAAGTTTGAGCTGGCTTAATCCACCCCGCACCCTCATGTTTTAATTCCGGTACTTCGTTTGAGTATTAACTTGCTGTGACGCCGTTGTTTCTAAGTGACTAGTTTCTCTTTGCTTTCCGACCAATGTATGTGCTTGTTTTCTCAAACACCGTAAATTGGTGTTTCTTCCTTAAAAGTGGAAGACATAATTTAATATTTGCTCACAAAAGATAAATTGTAATGTTGTGTGTGTTAATCTTTGTGTTGCCAGACAGGAAATAGCAGTGCTGAAGATCTCATTGTCTGAGTAGTCCCGAGCGTTCACAAAATTTAATCCGCGTATATCCAAGTAGCATGTTGTACTGACTTGCAAAGACAGGAAATTGTAATTCGGCTTGTGATTCCTACAGACGTAGTGCTGAGCTACAATTTTGCTTGGTGTCTGTGTTGTTTGTTCTTGTCGTACAGCGTAATGTTTTGTTACGACACAGCTTCAGGCGCAGAGGTGAATCATTCGAACTTAATATAATACGAGAACATGATAAGGTACTGTAGTCAAGCGATTAATTATTACCGAAACAAAAACATCATAGGGAACTAAATAAGTAAAGAATGGTAATCTCGAAAATGCAACAGGGCTATGTTCCAACGAATGCTCTGGGGAAAGCCTCATGGATGCCTGGTGATTTACTTAGAGTTCCTATAATCTAATTTATCTGTCTGGTTGATTTATTTTGGATACTAACTTGTTATTTATGTAAGTGTTTGAAGGTCGTGCGAAAGCTGAGGCCACTAAACCCCAGGCCTTTCATGTCCGACGTATGTGTTAGGTTATAGCCGTTAACTTAGTGTCGTTCTTACCTATTGCATCCTTAGTCTACTTTCCTTCGTAAACTATAACACTAGGCACTTGAAATCATATTGACGCGTGAATGCGTTCATCCACCCGTCCGTCCGTCCGTCCGTCAGTGTATGTGCGTGTGCGTGTGTGTGTGTATGTCTGTATCTGTAAACTTTAACCTAGTATATTCATGCATGCAGTTGTGAACGTTATGTCACTGGACGATACCACATCGCCGTTTTTCTTTTAATTTGCGGGAGTCGGGAACAGAAGGGCGGACGCGCGAACTTGCGAAGCGGAATCGACATTAGCAGTTCTTTCTTTTAGGTCTTAAAATGACTTATTTATAACGGCCGTGGCAAAACACGTCAGTTTGTTCAAATCATGTTCCCGTACGGTAGCAAGATGGGGCCGTGGGAAAAATTTATTTAGCCTTCTGTTATGTATTGATAACTAATTTGCCACTGGAGCTAGGAATGTGAAATTAAGTGTGGAGCTAGATCATGGGTCCTCACAATACGTATAAAATATCGTTTATAAGGAAACAGATAAGGGTGACTATGCGAGACGTTACAGAATGTGTACTTAAGTAACAAGTTCTTTTTTATAAAATTAAAATAAAACAATAATACTGATAGACCCGTAGACTTGGAAACCTGCACACCAGAAAGAACAAATCACTCAATTATTTTACCAACCACTGCACATATATAAATTTATAAAATTTACACATTAAAACATTAAAAACGCTCCGATATGTTTCGGTCCTAGGACCATCATGAGGGAGCTATATCGTCCTTACTAAAGATACACTATTAAAAGTCATATTAATTTCAATATTCCAGTTGGGTAATGTGGCAGCATGCTGCCACATTACCCAACTGGTACAGCGAAATTAATGTGACTTTTAATAGTGTATCTTTAGCAAGGACGATATAGCTCCCTCATGATGGTCCTAGGACCGAAACATGTCGGAGCGTTTTTAATGTTTTATAATGTGTAAATTTTATTATAAATTTATATATGTGGAGTGGTTGGTAAAATAATTGAGTGACTTGACAACATGCACGGTATAACAACGAAAATAGAAAGAACAAAATTCTGAATTTTTCTCTGAACACATGTTATAAATATTCAAATGGGAACGCTCTTAATAATAAAGTTCACGATAGACTTGATATGCATATAAATTTTATTGGCGATCATTCCCGTTGTTAAACAAAATGAAACTAACTCTTCCATACATATCGTAGGCGCAGTTTATGCGTGTAGATTATTGTAACGTGCTGCCACCTCCTGCTAATGCCTGAAGAGTAAACAGTTTACTGAAGTTTTCTTCTTTCTTTGGACTTTGCTCATCGTCTTGCAGTGTGGGTGCTGCGTTACGGAAGCCGACTGTGCTTCCGTCTTCAGGTAAGGGAAAGCACATTAATCTGGTGGCTACCTTAGATAGAGCTGTTCTCAGTGATTTGGCAGCGACAGAGAGTGGCTCATTCGAAGTTCACGAGATTAACGTGTTTACCTGAATACTGAATCGAAGCCGACTTCCGAAACATATTACTTACATTTAAAGTCCAAAGAAAGATAATCGCATTAATTCATATATAGTCGTCAGAGTTGAAGTATGCCTAAGTAGTTCACATATATTCACCAACACATGCACGCTTTTTTAAATGACACTATAAAACTTTAATTTGTTAAAATAGTTAAAATCTCCGACATGTTTCGGTTTATATTTAAACCATCTTCAGCGAGCTATTAGTTCATGCTAAAGTTACTTATATCACTTGTTGCTATGATGGCATTGTGGTAGCATGTCGTTCCTTGTTTGTGATGGGTTCGGATGTTGTAATTACTCTTCTCCTTGCTTTACTGTGTCTGAGCGTGTGCTGTTTGGTATGATTCTTGTTATGTTAAAGTTTTATAGTGTCATTTAAAAAAGTGTGCATGTGTTGGTGAATATATGTGAATTGTGACAATATGCACGGTGAAAAACTGAAAATGTGCCTAAGTAGGTTGTAGTATCCGTATTAGGTGCACTGTACAAGAAATTCTTGTATAGTTAGCCTAGTGTCTACTGTACGTGGAGTAAAGCCAGAATGAATGAATGAACTGTTCTAATAGTAAGAAAATTTAAACCTTGACACTATATTTAGTTTCAGCAGATTGGAATTTGTGATGTTCGTTATGTGAGCTGCTGCTGTTCACATCGCGTCCTAATCTGTCTTGTACCACTTAACATTCCTGTACTTCCTTCCTGTCATACCTTCTTGTCCCTCTGGATTCTTGCTCGACATCACGAAAGTCGGTTTGTACGTAATCTGTTCCCTGGCCTCGCACGAATAGCACATGTCGATTGTGCTGATTGAATGTTAAGTGTGTGATAACACGACATTGTCGGTAGGAATGTTTACATTCCGTTGGTTTCACGTGCGAAGTCTATTGTTAAGTAAATTTTAAAGTTCTGCGTGATTGAACACAAATTAAATGCGTACTCTGTGGCGTTCACGTTTTCCGAACACGTTTTCTTTCACATTTTGAATGCTGAGTACTGGAACCGAGGTTGCGGCATATGCGTTACTTGTATAAACTGCGTATACATTTTGCCGCTGTTGGGGGCGAGATTTTCCATACCAGTGTTTAACGGCCCTGGGGCCCACCCAGCCTTCTATAACAATGGGTATCGGGTAATTCCCGGGGGTAAAGCGGCCGGCGCCTTGCATTAACCACCCACCCCATCTAGCGCCAAGGTTAAAGAAAGAGTAGAGTTATACCTCTATTCCCCATCTGGGCCTCCGTGGCCTGTTCTAGGATGAACGTTTTTACGTTTTCCCTGAAAAATTTTAAAACGACCATCTGTAGCGAGAGTTTCCACAAAGACTGTTCTGTTGCCCTTAATACGGACGTTCTCTGGCTTTTTTTGCTAAGGGTCTAGACTGCAATACCTACTGCAGAATAGGTGCCTTTCGCTCCCGTGTATTGCTGAAACCTCGTGATCCCATTTGTAACTACGAGCATCGACTGAAACATGACGACAGTGGACAGGTTTAGGCTTACTGATTAACGCAGATTTATCCCTACGAATCTTCTTACTGACTCGTACTCTATATATCTCGCTTGTGAATGAAAAGGGTAAAGGCTGGATGGCCGAGGATTTGTGGCTCTTTTCTCGACATGGTCGAGAGATTTCATGCTTCTCGAAAGCATCCATGCCGTCTCTGGGACCCACTGACTCCCCTAATCAAGGAGTTCCGGGGGTTCCGCCCTCGGGGATAAAGCGACAAGGACATGTACTTGAGCACTCATCTCCATCTAATGCCGAGGTTAAGAATAAGTGGATCTACACCTCCTCTCTTTCGTATGCATTCATAGCATGCACATGGAAAGTTTTACCCTTTCCTTTAACGGAATTTCTTTAGCATACGATTATAATTTACTATATCGCATCCTAATTAATTAGTTAATTAAGTGGGTAACGTTTTTCGCCTGTCAGCATACGTGTAACACCTGTTTAATCGGCGTGACTACGTATGGCCATTTATTAATTTTTCAAGTGTTGTAATGTTCTTCCCGAGTTCTCCGGTCCGCGGTCACGCTGGAGTAAAAAATAATTTCACAATTTTGATCTAACAGTAAGTGCTTTGCAATACCGATTTTTGTTAACAGTATAGCGACGTTCGTAAGTTTGTTGGCTACAGGCTTTAATTCAGTATTCATCTAGGCTCCCCATTGTAGACATTTTTGTACTCTGCTCCACTGCTGTCCAAATTTACAGTGCCGTTTAAAACAGGGCATCGTTTTTGGTTATTGGAAGGTATCGTCGCCTACAGTTCCAATTGTGAGTCAGAGAGCAAAGTTACTCTGAAGTCAGATGGACCTTGGCCTAATAAGTGCCTGTGCAAGACATAATATAAGGTTGTGGCATTAATAGTGACTTAAGGTTAATTGAGGCTGTATTGCCGCACGTTAAGAGGAAACTTCATGTATGTGTTTTGTAACTGGAAGCCAAACGAATGAAATGCATTGTGGGGCCTGTATGGGGACTGCGTCACCTCGGCGTCTGCAGTGTCTGTCACCGACTTAATTGGTATTACTGAAGCTTGATTATTGTTTTGCCAAAATAATGTGAAATAAACCTAGTGACAGTCTGGGTTCCTTGCTTAACCTGTAGCCCATTGTAAATAGCTAATAATACGAGTATTGTGTTCCAGTTTTGTGCACGTTTGTTTAACGTGTCATGATGTACGTTGGCAACCTAGCACTGTCACCTCTATACGAAACACACCGCGCATAGTGGTCGAGTTAATAAGACACCTGCTTCGTATTGGGGAGTCCCGGATTTTAATTTTCGGCCGGATGGTGGCTATTTTTTTTCTAGGTTTTTCGTGATTTTCGTTAGTCCCTGCAGACAAGTATCGGCATACTCGCAGTATCGAAAACTAGACCACAGCCCCTACGTTATTCACTAATAATCCTATCATTCATTGCTGTATTATGTGAATTCGTATAGAATATGCATTAAATACCTCCAATAGGTAGGTAGATATACAGATAGATAAATAAATAAATAAAATAACTTTCTGAAGATGCTTACATCCGTACTATCGGAACGATCAACTTCCCTTAGTGACGTCTTGAGATACTGTACCTAAATGTATGACGTAAATGAGTGAAGTATGCTTAAATGATTTTCAGTCGTGACGAAAGCAGCTGAAGTTTTCCTGTGATTGCGTTGTTTTATAAAGAAGGAACTTGGAGAAACGCCAGAATAAATAGTCTGAACATCATTCTCTTCAAATGTTCCGAGCATATAATCTTACCTGTTACAGTTTCGTAGAATTTTTATTTTTCTACAAAATGATGTTTCATTTTATTTTTCAAATATTACTCTTCGGTTCTCTTCTTAGCAGTCATTTCGTTTCCCAGAAAGTCAACTTGTCCCTCTAAACGTGTTTCCCAGTGTGTGTGTGTGTGTGTGTGTGTGTGTGTGTGTGTGTGTACAGACATTCGCATACTTTAGCCTGGTCGTTTATATTTAACGTACCCTTCTGACTCCTGTGTCATCTCGTGCACGGTGCTCTTTGAGTGTGGGACAACTGCTACGTGCTACAGACATCACAATTTGTCTCTGCATGCTATGAAGTGATATCACATCCCTCTGTTTGTGTTGTTTCTTACCTGTGTTTTGTATACTGCCTGTCTGTTGCACTCAACCCTTCTATCTCTTTCTCACAGAACTTCGAATTATGTAGGACAGGAAATGTGGTACGTTTCAATGAACCTGCTGGTTGTCCTGGTCTTTAGGAGATGTGAGTATGCGATTGCCGTTGCTATCTGCATTTTAATTAACCCTGCTTGTTTCTGTATTTGACACACGTCAGGTGAACTGAACGAGAGATATTAAACCAAGGGTTGGCGCTGTACTATGCTGAGGACACTTGTTTTGAAATGGGGTTCATTGAAAACTGTTTTAAAGGGAACCTAGGAAAAACGGAAACCTGCCTTTAGCGGAAAACGTTTTAGAGTCCCGAAGATCCAAACTTCAGTTAGACATACCTTTATTAAACGGAACCTTCCTGCAACGCAAAAAAAAAAAAAGTTACCGCACGGTTTCATTGTAAGCAGGTTTCACTGTATTTTATATTTTTGTACTTCACTGGTCACAGACTTTATTTATAACAGGTACAGAATTGTTCCTGCAGATGTACTAGTTGCGTTACATACATGGGTGAAGTCAGAAATAATTCTTGACGCACAGTAGTTCCTTAAATGTTAGCCGTATCGAAAAAAGGCTCGAAGTACTTGTTCTTCACCACTTCTACGTATGTGTCGTGCACTGTTTTGTTTGTGGGACGTACTGTTAAGTAGGTGGATAAATGTCTATTTGACCTCCGTATAGTGCGTGTGTAATACTGAAAGTACATTTACCAAAAACTGAGTTCGCCAGGAACTTGTTGAGGTCGCCAGTACCGAATTCCATTCGAATTCGCTCATTAGGTTCGGAAATAAAATAAATTACGGACAGGCACCTGTTTGTGCGTTTTCTTCGTTTGCCCTATGCATAGAACGCATAAGAAGTCAAGTTTATTGGAACATTTTCATTTGCACATAGCTTGACTTAAAATGTCTGCTTCCGTGTTTAACCATCAAGCTCCGAACAATGTGGAGTGAAAGTAAGCTACGCACATTTTCCACCTCAGTACTAAGTGGATGTATTTAGCTTCACGTTCCGGTCGCTTTACCCTAGGAGAATTAGCACTTGCAACCGTCCATTCAGTATGGTTCTGTTTTACCGACGTCTTTACTGAACTTGTGCGTCACCACTTGTTAATGGGGTAGTCAGACATTTGGACGGACCTGCTTTCGTTCCACCATTTGTTCGTCCCCAGCAGCAGTTCCGTGTAATCGACGAACGGATTTGGTATCGGAATTTTACTACTCCAAACAGTGTGTGAAAATGTTAGAATTTTAAGCTGCGACTGTGAAATACGCGTTCTGTACTTGCAGAACATTCCAGGCAATCAATACTGGAACGAGCCAAGTTATGTTTAGCACAGCGGCTCTACCCCCTGAACATGGTCGATCACGGGGCTCGTGAGTTTGCGTCTGACCATCCCAGTATATTGAAAAGAGCAACCATATAGTGGCCTTGACGCAGTAACTGGCTAACCACGTCGAGCAGAGTATGATAATGATTGGCATCACCATACGAAGGCTACATCTGAACGTAATGGTGACGACATATTTTCGACGCAGCCATTCGATGTAGGAATAAACTTGTATTCGAGATGTGGTTGGTTTCGAAATTCGGCCAAATTACAGCAATCCTGGCTGAAGTTTTTCGTCATTTTCCGCTATCTCTTCGGGCGAGTTGTGGGGTAAATGGCAAAAGTAAAATCGTCCCTTACACGCCGTGAAGGCAAAGATTAGGAGTAGAGGTATAGCTCCATTCAGATTCAACCTCGGCACTAGACGGAGGTGAATGGTAAACATCACGCTCCTGACGGTTTATCCCAGAGGGATAACCCTGATATCCATTGAAGTGGAGGTTGGGTGGGCCCCAGATCCGGTCTAGACGTGTTTGGAGAAGAGAAAATCTCGTACCTGGACCGAGATTCGAGCTCCGTTCCGTTCTAATGGGTGTTGCTCCGCTGAAATATATCACAGGCATCTCTGTACCTTTTAACCATTCATCAGCTCTTATCTCACGAGTAGGTATGACAGGTGTGAGGAGTTTTTATGCAGTTGCCGGGCTGGAATATTTCGGAGTGACAGCGGGCTAGACGGCATTACTGCAACAAGGAATTACGAACCGAACTCATATACCTTACGTTCCTCTTGCTTAGATTTCTCGTGCTGCACGTGGTGCTATTGTTATTGTTAATTCTGTCATTGCGAAGCACGTACTGCCCAAGCTCACATTGTAATATACGCCCGGTTTGTTGCATTAACATCGGAGTGTCGCACTGTTTATTTGTTTGTTGTTGCTGTTGTTGAGATACAAACAGTATCGCTGTTATTATGTGATAGGGTCTGCTGATGGTACGCCTACATTTCCGTACGAAATTCCACATTCCGAGGGCTAAAGAAAATATTTGCACTGCCCCCTCGTTGTTTTATATTCTACAAGAGGACCGTTTGTAGACTGTTGTGTCTTTTTCGGAGTTTCGTTATCTCACGCCATTTCAGGACCCTAATTTGTTTCCTTGTTACCTCACAAGCTCGCTTATGCGCCATTTCTTAATACTGATGATTAACCCTTTGGCCCTGGAGCTGGACATTTACAGTTTAGCACACCATTTATGTAAAATGTGAATATTTTATGAACCAAGAAGGGTAACATTAGGAAATACACGATATTTTGTGGAGGAATAAACGAAGATGGCGAGAGAAAGTCCAAAAAAATAATTAAATATTTTTGTTGACTAAATATATAAAAAGAATAATCTGGGGAGTAGCGGTACGTCTGTCCTATATATAGGATGTATGGTGCCTAAAGGTTAAGGAGTTTCATGTGCGAGGTTGGTTTGGGTTTGTCTCCAATGGCATAATATTCGTATAGGGTTTTGTGAAAATCGTTTAGATAATTTAAGCGGCGATTCCCAAACTGTGGGCCGCGGGATATTTCAAAATATTAATTTTTCTTTCAATTTATGCGTATTATTATTTTAAACGCCCTCTCAGTTAAGGCAAATATTTGATATTTGTTTTGACCTACCCACCTAATAAATGGAGGTGTTCAGTATTTATATTGGCCTAGGGGCGCCGTAAAAAACTGATGAGACTCTAAGGGCATCGCGAACCGAGAAAGTTTGGAAACCGCTGAGTTTAAGATTTAAACCGGGACTCACACTTGTAGCGTGGTAAGCTCGTAACCTGGGCTACTCTGAAGATCCAGGTCTTCTGAGATGTTACGCTGTGTGGACTGGTAAATGGTTGCCGACGTTTGTGACGAGCATGCTGCCTGTGTCTTCAGGATCTAGAGGTCTAAGAAGGGGAAGAAGACTTCCTGGGCTACTGGACCCTGAATATGGGGGAAACACTGTCCTCCGAAACGTCTGTAACTCGTTACCAATCGACATTGTGTAGAACCCATAAGACCTAATTAGCATCGCTGTTTAGAAACTCAGATCACACTTAGACTACTTTCTGTCCGTATGGAAGGAAAATATGTTAATACGTCATTTGTTATGTTTTGCTGACCGTGCATCTCAGTAAAATCTTAGTAATTAACCAACTTAATGCACAAATTCTTATTTTATAATAAAGTTTATTATACGCCTATACATGTTTCGAGCACTATGTGCTCATCATCAGGAGGTCAAAATTGTATTATACAGTATCTGGTATCATGACACCTGTAGGTGGCCGTCCCTGTGCAAGGGACGGCCACCTACGGCCACAATACAATTTTGACCTCCTGATGATGAGCACATAGTGCTCGAAACATGTAGAGGCGTATAATAAACTTATTATAAAACAAGAATTTGTGCATTAAGTTGGCTAATTATTAAGACATCATTTGTTAGTTACTGGTTATTCGTGCTGATTGATAATAGCTCACACACATAAGCTGTTGAGTGCTGTTCTGACGACTTAACGTCACCTGGATTGGGAAGCAGTAGGCTTTTCCATATCCAGTTTCAGATATAGGCTAGTAATAGAGTACAATAGCAGGTTGTTGTACCAGGACCCCAAAACGCGCATTTCTTCCAGAAGTTCGTTTGTCGTGCAAGTACAATACATCATCTACCTTGTGTATGAGAAGATGAAATTAATAAACGCCCGTATTTTCAATATCTGAAGATTGTTGTTAGTCGCCCTGAATCCTGTGACGGCCTCCTCCTGTTAGCAGTGTGATTCCGTTGTGCCAGACATATGCTGTCTGCAGATCGGGGAAAATTTTATGAATGGTCGATAGGTAATGATTTGTAAGTTATCAGCCCAGACACGTTTAAATTTCGTGTCCCAGGATTTACCTGGAAAGGCAGGAAGAAATAAAGAAAAGTCTTATGATATTCCTTATTTAGACGGAGATTCGAACGAAATACTGTTCTGGGCACCAGCCGTCTCGGTTTGTCGGAAGTGTTCAGGTTAACAGCAATGGCTGACGCATCGGGAGTGTACGACGGGGTGCTGATAAATCCTTAGCCCGACCTACTTCCCAATGCCGTAGGACGGAATCGATAGTGTCGTTGGAAAGAGGGGTCTGTTCATGCGCCGAACTGCAAGTCTTTTCTTGTCACACAGGCTGAAAGGAAGCATGTCAGGCGACGCGCGCGATTTCAACAACATGGAGACGCGAGCTGTCATCAAGTGTTTTTTCCTGCAAGGCAAGGCGCGGAAGGAAATTCACGCCATTCTGAAGGAAACATTAGGGGAACATGCACCACCGTATGCCACCGTCAAAAACTGGGTGGCCCAGTTTAAACGTGGTGATTTTTCCACCTGTGATGCGCTTCGTCCTGGACGACCCAAAACAGTGACCACCCCGGAGATTACTGATCAAATTCACAAGCTAATCTTGGAAGACCGCTGGATTTCGGCTTAATCAATAGCTAAGCAACTGGGCATCTCACGTGGGCGGGTTGGGTCCATAATTCATTAAGATTTGGACATGTGGAAGCTCTCCGCGAAGTGGGTCCCGAAATGCCTGAACGCGGATCAAAAGTGTTAACGGTGCCAGTCGTCTGAGCAACTTTTGGAATTTTTTCGGCGCGATCCAAATGATTTCCTGTCGCGATTGGTGACCATGGACGAAACCTGGTTATATCACTATGACCCGGAGACAAAGCA
>Ga0123352_10016471_pt1 | contig 11778 bp, 4 predicted proteins | sample TergutLab28metaG_FD_89700 | JGI IMG/M metagenome (GOLD analysis project Ga0123352, IMG submission 89700) | Labiotermes labralis P1 segment gut microbial communities from Petit-Saut dam, French Guiana - Lab288 P1 | ecosystem: Host-associated > Arthropoda: Insects > Digestive system > Gut ...
CCGTTGCGCTGACCACGTGACACCCCTCTATCCGCAAAAGTTGGCACTAACTTCGCCGACCGACGGCGGCCGCTCTGTCGGTATAGTTCGCGTGCGGACTAAGGCCACGGAGTTTGTTTGTTTGTTTGTGTGTCAATAAGGACATTCGTGACAACCTGAAGCCTCACAAGCACATAAAATCGTTTTCTGTTAAACAGAAAAATAAATTTGATGTTTGTGTGACCGTGCATCATTGATACAATAATATAAACAGCCAGATAGATGCAACAATAATCATTTTATTAATAATTTCAAGCAGCTCAACATGTTAGCGGCCAGCAGTAGACTGTGTTTACAGCTTGTGGTACACAGTCTACTGCTCCTGAGGATGGGCGAAATTATCGCCGCTAACATGTTGAGCTGCTTGAAATTATTAATAAAATGATTATTGTTGCATCTATCTGGCTGTTTATATTACAAAAAAAAATAAAATACTTTCTGATTTAAGGCGTTCCACGAATAATATGATTTAGTTGTAAAAACAAAGGAAAAATATGTGCATAATAAATAGTTTTGGCGAAGAGATAGACATTAAATCATGTAAAAATACCAAGTACTTAATTAAGCCTGTGGGCCGGGTAGCTCAGTCGGTTTAGCGACTGACTACGGGCTGGACGGTCCGCGATCGAATCCCGATAGGGACGAGATTTTCCGCCCGTCCAGACTGGCCCTGGGGCCCACCCAGCCTCCTGTAAAATGTGTACCGGGTCTTTCTCGGGGGTAAAGTGCGGCCGGGGCGTGCTGCTGACCACTCACCCCACTTCTAGTGCCGCGGTCATTGAAGAGTAGAGCTGTACCTCTACCCACCTTCTAGGCCACACCGTTTACCTTTTTACTTAATTAAGACTACAGTTACGTACAAATTTACAGTTTTCAAAATCTGGAAAATTTTTATTCGCTTTCTTATGGGTTTTGATATCGTGCAGTCTCTGAGCTGGTTGCGATAAACATCTCATTCTCTATTTTCGTATTAGAACGCTGAAAATGGAGGTACCAGCAACCTCCGCAATTTTTGTAATTAGCGACGGTATTGGAAGTTGCCATAGTTTGAATCTAAGACTGGATTGATCTGACTCAAGATAGGGACAGGTGGCGGGCACTTGCAAATGCAATAATGAACCTTCGGATTCCATAAGAGGCGTGGGAATTCTAGACTAGCTTAGGATTTGTTAGCCATTCAGGAAGGACTGTGCTCCATGGAGTTAGTTAATATCATCGACAGGGCTTCATATAGAAAACTTGAATCTCAGAAGATGCAAGGCTTCTGGGATGTGCATTATTTAGCTTTATGGTATAACATCCCGAAGAACAGCGCAGTAAGTTTACATAAAATGTAAAAACTGCGATTAAAAATAGGTACGGTGAGGTGCAGCTGGTTGATGCACTGCAATACAATTCGGAAAGACGAGTGTAAAGGCGGCTGGAGCGTAGAGCTGACAACCTTATCACCTTCGGTTGCCGATTATGTAGAAATTCTGGGAGCCTCAACCTCCTGGAGGTCTAAGGGGCTGTCCAGGCCTGTATTGTGATAGCTTTAACTTCACGTTTTTTACTATCAAAAATAATGAATCAGTACTGACAAAAACCGGGTTTTATCAGTTACATTCAAAGACGCAAAGGAAACTCAACTAACAAATCTGAAATCTAAATACCACGTAAGTCAGGAATGATAATTTGGAGATACAAGCGAAACACACTATAAGAAACTAATATAAATAACACTGCACAACTATTGCATCTGGGTTTAATGTTTGTTCACTGCTGGGCCAATTAAAAGGAGAATGCAAGTGACCATAAATAAAATTCCTTGAAGACAAGAAAATCCGGTTCTACGAACGACGTTCTGATGTCACTGAACTTGCATCTACATGAGCCAAACTATTCTTTTTTGGGGATTGTTTTCAGTAAGGTCGAACAAAAATAACCGTGTTTGTACAGCTTTTTTACAAGTTGTTGAGCTGCTAAATACTTGTCAATTACTCGGTGCTACACAGAACCCAAACAGCAGGGGACGTCTCAACATAATGCCGCAACGTTTAGTTTGATTAACGATCAAATCGTTTACCCTAGCGCCTCTTCCAGCTCCCTTCTCTCTCATATTAACAGAGAGAGAGAGGTTCAGTATGTTATCTCATAATAAATATGTCACCTTACTGTAACTCACCCTTCAGGAGTAAGGCAAGGGGATGGTACGGGCTATTACATAATGATAGACTATCTCAAGTCCTGGTGACGTATTTATGGCGGTTAGGGCTATAAATTTCTAAACTCTGGTCACTGAAGAACGCCTTCTGACGTGCGAAGGGATTTGTAACAGCAGTGGCAAGTTTGAGGCCATAGAAGTATGTATTTCGCTATATATCACAAATTATAGCACCTCCTTCAGGCATGAGGGGCATATAATTCTTTCTGACAAATGAAGAAGCTAACAGGTAGCCATGATATTAGGAGCTTAGCATCCTACACCACAATATTAAGACTCTTCATTTGTCAAAGTTGCAGACACTAGTTATCATTCCAGATATATTATCTTGCAGCGGGAAAAATTGTTACCTCATAAAGCATCAAAATTAGTGGACATATTATTTAAATATTCAGCCCCTACCTAACCGACAATACACAGTGTTTCTCTTATAAAGGAAAACCGGTTAATATTACCTGGAGACTCGTTAAAAATTACACTTTGAGGTGGGACGGTCGGGAGGATGGGACATTTTCTAAACGTTAAACATGGTGATTCATGCACACTGCTGTACATAATGCATAAATTCTGGGTCAGCAATGAGGTATTTTTAGGCATGTAGGCTTCTGAAAACATGCCGTTAGTGTCACCTTTTGAAAAATTAGCAGTAACTCACCTTTAAAGGGCTCAAGATCTAATCTCAGAATATCCTTAGGAAAGAAGTAAATTGCGTTTTGCCGTTTTCTAATACAAATTTCCCGCGGCCTGTTCAATATAACCTTCATCATAACTAACGTGTTCCAAATACAGCTGACGAATTTAAAATAAAAAAAAAAACCCAGTCACTTTTCATCTCTCGCATTTTTTAAAAAATATTAAATTTTATAACCCAAATTATCATACATTAAAAGCTACTGAACATTATTTTGCAAGAAATGAGAGTTCCTAAGAGACCACAACAGTGCAACTTTCAACGCATGTCAGCATTACTTTAAGATGGAAAAGTAAGAGAAGTCAACAGCTGATATTACCTGGATAAAATATTTTACTAAATAACTATATATAATATACAATTACTTTTTTTTAGAATATGATCTCAAATATCGTCTTTGGTTACTTAGAAATTCTAGTTCGTATTCTTGACGTTCCGAATCCGAATTTTGGCCTCTTTTTAATGGTTACCTTCAGTCCTTACAAGCAATGCTCCAATTCAATTTATGGTCACACTCACCCGCTCCATAATTCCCTTCTCATTCACAAATCTTACTTGTGTCGGCGCGGGCTAAATTCAGCTATTGACAAAAGCCTGTTATATTCTTTCCTTTGGGTGATTCTCCATTGTCTGAATTTTATGTGCCGATGTTTCGGAACACTGTCTGTTCCGACTTCATAGGTCATGTGAACAAGAAGAATTCTTCCTGCTCACACAACCTATTAAGATGGTACGTAGTGTTCCGAATTGTCGGCACATAAAATTCAGAAGACGGGGAATCACCCAAAAGCAAGAATACAACATTCACAATACGGGAAAAGTTTGAAATCAAAAACCTTGTTAATTACATCACTAATGAAACAGAAAAATTTCCAATTATGATACGTCAGACCTTTCATTATCTTCAGGAATTTGGTTCGCGAACTCACAGTTGCAAACATGGAATTTTATGAGTTTGGGGTTGGAGGTTATAAAATGTTTTGCGTAGAAAATCGGAAGAACGACGAGACAGACAGACAGACGGACACCGTTATTGAACTTTTCTTTGAGAAGGCATGAGAATTTCATTGGAATTTTAATTCACACATGCCTTTCAGGACAGTTCATTTGGATCCAACGATTTAAAACATACACAAAAGGAAAAGGGAAATTCATGTATAAGACCCAATTCTAAAAAGCGAACATTCTCTCAGGTAATGGAGAAATTTCCCCTCTCTTAGGGGACCCTAAGGAATGCGACCGTTTTCACAAAACTTACAATTTTTCACATCAGATACATAAACTGAGTAAGAACAAAAATTAGTAAACTTTGCATACCAATTTTGTGAAAAACCCAACTTGATGCACAACTTATTCTCAGCATATTTCGTCAAACTTTACATGTTTCGGGCTTATATAGGCCCAACATCAGGAGGTACAACCGTATGTATACATCAGTTGGTACTTATTATTCTTTTTAGACGACTGTTTGTTGTACAATCCAACCAGGACAACAGACAGTCATCTACAAAAGAATAATAAGTATCAATTGTTGTATACATACGGTTGTACCTCTTGATGATGGGTCTAGATACGCCCGAAACATGTAGAGGTTGACGAAATATACTGAGAATAAGTTGTGTATCAAGTTGGGTTTCTTTACACAGTTATATCGAGAAGCACGGCCAACGAAATTTAAAAAAAAAACATTGCATACCAAAGTTGAGGGTAAAACTTTTCTCTCTGAGTAATTAATTACAGACATATTTTCGTTCAATATTTTAAGACATTAGTCTATGTCAGTCAACTAGTAATGATTCCATAATCTATAAGCTTGTAGGAAAATTTGCTACTGCCAACAAATAATATTTTTAATAAATACGTATATGCCCACAATTATTTTAGAGCTATCCCATGATTTAACCCACATATGACTATTTTCTTGATCTTTATGTTTAGGAAAGAGAGTTTGTTAACCTTAGAACAGTTTACACCAACTTAGCACTTGAAGGATGACTCGGCATGTCACCCTTCTGCCCTCCTAGCGTCCTGCTGGCTTTAATTGAAGGCGATCTGCTCTTGGGGCGAGAGGTGGGGCGGAAATGAATAAGTTAGACAAGAAAGATTTTATGATGGATTATAAAATTTTATAAAAATTCGAGCTCTAGCTGCAACGAAATGAGAGCTTAATCAAGTCTCTTTATGTGCCCAGTTCGAAATGGAAAGAAAAACCGACTTTTCGCAAATTTCTTGAATCCACTAAAAAAAGGGTTACCTGTCTTTTCAATAACTGCCCAATTTCTCGATTACTATATTACGTTTCAAAGATACTGATTCAGTGGATTTTCCTCAGTCGATTAGCCGCAGCAATACGTAATTAAAATCCGATGTTTCTTGGTTGCATCAACCCTTTAATGGTACAGAACTGCCTTCAGAAGATACAGACTTAATTCACTTTCGCCTGAAAGTATCGGTATCAAGATACAGTGTAAACACAGTTACAAGCCAGTCTAAGTATGTAAATGCTTTCAACTATTCACACTACGATGTATTAAGGTCTAACTTCCAATGTTGATGGATTTGAATTTAACCCGTAATGGATTACAACAATGATGATTACCTCTCTCGCTTGTTCACGCTCGATTAATTTAAAGGGACTACTGCTATTTGCGGCATGGATTACCGTTGTATAAATACTGCGTAGTGTGTGTGTGTGTGTGTGCGCGCGCGTGTGCGCGTGCGCGCGCGCTTTTGTAGTACTGTAGTCAAAGCGTAAGCCACCACATTATGCAGACATTAGTAATGACTGTGATGACATGAATTGTCTTGCAGTGTGGCAGTATATCAGTTGGTCTTGTGTGAAAAGTGAAGTAATAGTTCTGCACAGTCAAGAAAACAAGAAACATATTACGTAAAATAAAAACGAAGGAAACATAAGCGAATTGGTCACATCTCGCTTAAGAATTGCCATCTAAAACACATTATTCAAGGAAAGATGTTAGGGAAGGGACAATGAGGAAGAAGGCGTAAGGCGTTTTTGACCCACCGAAAGGAAAAAAGAAAGTATTGGAATTTGAAACAAGAAACACTATATCGCACTTCGTGCAAAACTCACTTCGGAAGAGTCCATGACCTGCCCCACAACAGATTATGTAGTGATCAAGACGGAGTTTTATGTTTATTGGACCGTGCATCATTTTGATAGTTGAATAAAGAGAGACCAACTTGATGTCACTTGCTTCATCATTTCATTATTTAATGCTCAACATGTTTCGGATGTTAATACATCCATCCTCAGGAGCTTGTGACTTATTTGTTGTGTTATTTCATGGATTGTATTGCTCTGGTTCGATGTGTGTTGGTGTTACGTTGTGGTTTGGCTGGGGTGGTGTGGTGTGGTATCCGGATACCACAACAAATAAGTCGCAAGCTCCTGAGGATGGATGTATTAACATCCGAAACATGTTGAGCATTAAATATTGAAATAATAAAGCAAGTGACATCAAGTTGGTCTCTCTTTATTCAACTATGACGGAGTTTCTTTATCCTTTGCAATCAATCAGGAAATTTTACATTTTTAATGTTGAAGAAGAGTTTACTGTATCACGGAGTACTGAGCGAAGATAAAATATTTTTGTCCCTGTGTCTGCAATGAAGTGATGTAGGGCGCAGGGGTATAGCTCCATGCAGTTTTAACACCGACACGGGATGTAAGTGAGTGGTTAGCGTCACACCCGCCCGCCCTACCGCCTTGGAAAGAACCTCGTGAAAATTTGATTGCGGGGCTCGTCAGTTCCCGTTGACGGTGTTCAATTCTTGGAGCTGAAGAAAATCTCTTACCAAACGTGGGAAGCAAACTGATATTCGGTGTTCTATCCTGTGGCTTAATCAATAAAGAGAGAGATTTTTTGTAAAAAATTAAGGAAATAAACACTTAGAAGATTTATAGTAAAAATGTAGGGCGATATCTGTAGAAAATATTTCGAGAGATAGAAACACGAGGCTACATAATCACATGCGCTTTCACGTAGATTTGTATATTTGGACAGTCCGTTGTACGATCTGTGTCAAATTTTTAGTCAATCCATTTACGAAATAAAACATTATGTTTTTAACGTACATGTTTATTTTGCCAGAATTGAGCTAAGTCGACGTAAGAGCTATGATTACCTGGAGTGTAGAAATTCTTGCCTTTGTCTAGGAAGTGTGTCATCCCCGTTGTGTGTGTGAAACTAGGAAAAGGTATGTAGTCAAATACAACTGTGTCACTGAGGTGTATTTAATGACTATGCGATGGAAACAACTACATGTTTCGGCCTGTATTGGCCATCATCAGTTTGTCTAGGGAACTTAAGGGCTAGTTATATGCATGATGGCCAATACAGGCCGAAACATGTAGTTGTTTCCATCACATAGTCATTAAATACACCTCAGTGTTTAAGTTGTGTTTGACTACTTACCTTTTCCTAGTTCTTGCCTTTGTCCTTTTGGGAATGTTTATCACATTGTGGCTAAGACGTAAAACAATCAATATATTACACATGAACTGCAAAGAGGTGAACACGAAAACACGTGGTCTAAAAGGAATGTAAGGAAACTCGATACAGCGAGGAAAGCTAAGTCTATTCGTGAAAATTTCATAAACAGGATATTACGTAAAATTCAGCTGTACGTGAAAAACTGGTCTCACAATTTACTGATTTGACTGAAAAAAGGTATCGAGTAAAGTAAAATCATACAAATGTGCCAGAAGGCATAAAAATATTTCGGCTAAAAGAAAGAAATGGAGCTGTAAGCATAAGTTTTAACACTATGTCTTTTTTTTTTTTGCAACTAATGTGGTGATACCGAAGGGAATTAGCCCGAAGTAGAAGGCGAATGGACCATCTCTGTCACTGCGGACGTAGAACTCCTTCCTTCATGTAATTTTGAACGTGGGAAACATACCGCCTGCTTCCAACTTTTCATGAATCCTCTGCTCCTATCTTTACATTATTCAACTGCAGGAGAAAAGCAACACAACAAATGTAGAGGCAAGAACGTGGAGTAGGAAGCGTTCTATTACAACGGGTTTAACAATGCAGTCACCTTGACCAGTACATGCTGACCTTTGTATTGGGCGCTTTCGCAACATAACGAAAAGAGACTATTACCTTCGTCATGTCTGTCCATCCGAACGCATGGAACAACTGCGCTCCCACTAGACGGAATTTCATCAAATTTGATATCTGAGTATTTTTCGAAAATCTGTCGAAAAAAATTCAAGTTTCATTAAAATCGGACATCTTTGACATCTGTGACATCCGTGATATATGTGATATCTGTGACAAGTACTTTATATCTAAACCAATACACACTGATGATAATATCTTGCTCAGATCCTCTTAGAATGAGAAATATTTCAGACAAAAGTAGTAGAGAAAATAAAAAACAACTTTATTTGTTCTGTATTTTTTTTTAAATCGTACCATTTATGATATTATGTGGGGGGGGGGGGATTGTACAGCCGGAGAGCTTGCAGATGAAAATGGCTCATGCGCTTTTCACGTTCAGTACCTAAGGCTACAAACACGCCCTTTCGGAATTTGTAATACTTTTGCTTGTCTACTGCAACAACGGTTGCTGGAACGCGCCGCAGTGTGAAGGCAAACGTATATCGACTGTCTTGTTTCACACAAAATCGTAATAAAAATTTCATTTTAAGGGATGATCCGATAAGGAAAATTATATTTCATTCTTGTTTTTTAACTCTCGCCGTGTACTTAATGTTGTATGCTTTCTTCTGGGTAATTCCTCCGTGTCTGAATTTTATATGCCGTTTCGGAACACTCTGTGCGTTCCATCTTCATACTTACCCGCTTATGAAGATGGAACAGAGTGTCCCGAAACAACGGTGTATAAAATTCAGACGCCGGGGAATTACCTAGAAGAAAGCACACAACATTATATTTCACGTTGATATAAAATTTTGAGAAATTTTAGCAAAGGCACATTGGGCCTACTAGGCGAAATATTCAGTCACCTAGGGTGGCAACATCGGGTGAAAAAGGACAAGAAGAAGAATGAATAAGGCACTTTGACGACTGTGCACACACAACTGAGGAGAGAAACAATTATTTCGTATTGTGCGTGCAGTGGTAGGATATGAGATGAATAGTGGGGTAAGGGAGCGGCAAACCTGAGCCTTGTCTAGGACCGCAAAATGTTTGAGCACGTCTGGACCTAGACTAAAACTAGTCATCTCATTGGACAAGGCTAAATTCTCTCATTTTGTATTTCAGTTTCCTTCAAAATCCTCAGGACGAATGAACCTGCAAAACAAATCGCTTAAGCAGTCAAACACGTTTTTGACTTTAGTCTGAAGTTCAAAAGGAAATCTTCACAGTCTTTAGTATCTTACTAAGCATATAAGTAACACGCTGACATAATATAAGATAGTCGTACAAACACCAGACAAATCATACAGAAGTCACACAAGGCACCATCGGGCAACCTTGCCTCGTAGCTTTTCATACCTAAGTCTAAGGCCAACACGACGCCAGGTTGCATAAGATCGGCGACAGAATTTTGGTATTTGTTATTTTAAGCCCCAAATTGACATCTAGTGTGGGAACCTTTTCTAAATAATGCTGGTATTATTACAATTCTGTGTATGTGGAAGAACACAGGCCACGTTTTGTAATAAGTCACTCCTGAAAGCATGAGCAGTGTTACTGTTGCGACGGAAGGACCGGACGTGATAGCTAATTTGGTTGAGTGACTTCGCTACTGACTGGACAATCGAAGATTTGGGTACAACTCTCTTAAGTAGACAGGGCTAAGCTGCTGGTGCAAGGCTACCGGAAATTGAAACTGACATTTCATATCAATATATACTATCTCTACCTTCGTTTAAGTATATATGATGTGGTGAAAAATTAATCACATGTAAGACTTTTCGTTTTTATAGATTTGCAGAATGGTATACACCCATGCGTGCTACAATCAAAAGAATAATGCATATAAATACATACTTCAATTGGAAATAAATTCTGCGCAACAGATGAAATGATTTTGGCATTTGTTAAATAATAATAATAATGATTATTATTATTATTACAGATTGCTCAATTACACACATTGTTTCGCCATACGTATCTTAAAATCTCACCTACTCTGTCAGAGCTTCCAGAATTTTTAATTCCACTCCCTTCCATAGGGATGTCTGCTGTAAATATTGTACATTTCGATGCTGCACGTGAAGGGTAGTAAAATTCGATTTCTCCCCCCATGCAGTTCGTCTAGTCATGCTGTCTCTGCAAACATAAGCAACGTACAACACTTAAAATTGTTTTGACTTATAAAATAAATAACAGACTCTGCCATTCCTATTTTTACATAAATCATGAATTATGAATATTTCCTCTTCACCATCAACACAACTACTTCTTTTATTATTATTTTGTATAAATGTGTGGCTATACGTTTCGACCAAGTATATGATCATCTTCAGTCCATAATAACAACATTCAATTCAAAATCATAATTTCAAACGTCATTTAGGATGACTGAATTTTATGTTGTCCGAATGGCCTGAAGAGGAGGATATAATTGGTCGAAAAATATAGCCACTCATTTATATAGTATAACATAATTAGTTGCGTTGATGATGAATAGTAACAATTTATAATTAATGCGATACGATGAGATGTCCAAGATAAACGAAATAAATCATAAATTTCTTAAACAAACCTAGAAGAATGTAACTAGAAATGAAGACTCGTTAATATAATTACCTAGAATTAATATGTAACCAGGTTTGCGAAGATGCGTAGGCAGTGCATTCATTACGTCGTCTGTCTTCCGACAGGTCTTCTTTCCAAAACTGGTTTTCCAGAGAGTGCGATATGGTGCTTCCCCGTTCAAATTCCAGTATCCACAGATACTTAAACGTTACACAGTTTCACGTGAACTCTGCCACTACACCAACACGACAGTGTGCGCTCTAATGTTGAGGAAGTAAGCATGCAATGGAAAGCAGCAATGGTGGACTGTTACGGCAACTGTCTAGGAAATATTTGTCAGTGCAGACTTATTCTTATTGTATCGCTAACCCTTTTTCAATGTGTGCAACAACGTGGCATGAGGAAAAATAAGCAGCAGACAAACAATCCAGTTATCAGTTGGAAAATGCAGTAATCAGGCTAAGTTAAACCCACACCAAATGTTATCTGCAGGCGGTAGGACGCGTTACAATGTCGAGGCGAGGTTCGTATTGGTGGAGTATCGTTGCGTGTTGACATGTTGACATGTTGACAGCGAAGGAGGGAGGGGTTTCGTTTCCCTCACATGAGGGTTGAGTGACAGCCTGGTGGGAGAAGGGCAGATTCTGTGTAGCGCTTTTTAGTAAGCAGATGTACCGTACAAGAAAAGTACATTAAAATCGAGCCATTTCCTGAAATTTCGAATTTTATTATTTTCACAGAACATAAAACTTACCCTTACACAAAGAGGCCCAAGTCATGAAATATATCTAAAATAAAAGTCACGTTTATACGCAAATGAAATTTATCTCTCTGCAAAACTACGAGCTGGACTATCGGAATTCCAGTCCTGGAGGGAATAGTGGGTTCCTATTGGCTCTTGGCCCCAAAATTCTCTTAGCAGCTCCATTATAATTCTGAACCACTGGTTCAGCCTACACTCGGATACCACCTCACCAACAGACAATCCCGCTACATAACACCAGCACGCCTCAAGTCACCCTACACAACGCAACAAATAGTCGCAAGCTCCTGAAGATGGACGTATTAACGTCTGAAACATGTTGAGCAGTAGATAATAAAGCAAGTGTCATCTAGTTGGTCAACCTTTATTCAAATATCAA
>Ga0123352_10016472_pt1 | contig 11778 bp, 7 predicted proteins | sample TergutLab28metaG_FD_89700 | JGI IMG/M metagenome (GOLD analysis project Ga0123352, IMG submission 89700) | Labiotermes labralis P1 segment gut microbial communities from Petit-Saut dam, French Guiana - Lab288 P1 | ecosystem: Host-associated > Arthropoda: Insects > Digestive system > Gut ...
CCATTCACAACCGAACAAAAAAGCCGGAAACCGCCCCAAAAAAAAACTAACAAAAAAAAACGCAAACAAACAAAAAAAAAAAGCAGAAAAAGAATAAAAGGAAAAAGGAAACAAAAACCCCCCCCCCCCCGCCCAACCACCGGAAAACTAAAACAGGAGAACCAATACAACCACAACGGATATAACAAACAGGAACCCAATCAGTGAACAACGGTCCCAGGAAATAGCACGCTAAGACACGTCACACACTTGACTCCAATATAGGTACAATAGTGTAATAGATGTCACGTTATATACTGTATATTCTCGAATATAATCCGCAACCGAATCTAATCCAAACTAGTTTTTGTTAATTTCTTAAACGAAAAAAAATATTAGTTCGCAGTTCTAATCCGCACTTTTCCTTCAATCGCGCCTTGCCTACAAGGCAGACTGATTGAATAATATTGGGTATTACCAATGCTTTAACCGTTATCCGACTAACGCGCTGTGTGTGAAGTGGCCATTTAACTGCCAGAGGTACAAACGCACAGCAGCTGATTAGCGCTGCGGCCATTTAAATGCTTCGTACATTCATGTAGATGACGGCGAGTCTGACGAATAAAAAATTATAAATATGTTATATAATATTATGAATAAAATAATAAATTATTGTATTGTTCTTACGGGACGTACAGCGAATCTACCAATTTTCCAAAATCCAGCTCACGATAGAGAATTTAATCCGCACGCGATTCTAATCCGCATCTGATTTTTTAGCCCTCTGAAACTGTAAAAAGGTGCAGATTAGATTCGAGAATATACGGTACATGGTACAAATCACAGCACACATTGTGAGCCATCTGGGATCCCAAATGCGCGCAGCCACATTGTAAAGAACTTCATGGTTCTTAGCTTAGCCTGACCATGAAATTTTAAGTCGAAACGTGTCGCTTTAACCTATGCTTTTATTATATAGTTGTGTTGACTGAAATATATTTATATAATAAAGTGAATATACAGAATCATTACACAAAGAGATGACTTCGTTCAAAAAAATTAAATCCTAACGTCAATTTTTCGGTTGTGCCACTATTGCATTCAGTGCGCATTGTGTCCACTGTTTATAATGTCCATGGCTTCAATTGCCTGTTCTTGTAGCCTACAGCAGGGCCTCTCAAGCTGCGAAATGGCGTGGGTTACGGCCGATAAACAAGAAAGAACTGCAGCTCTCGAATGGCGCGATTTGGACAGCTGCATAAGGGAGACAGCTGACGTAAAGCAGCGCAAATCCTCATGGCGGTTGATCGCTACGGATAATGCCGTCTTAGACTGTACGGAGGGAAAACGAAGAAGCCGAACAGCACCTAACCACTGGAGAAGAAAGAATATAACATATTTCAGCTGAATAGAAAAGGCCTGAATGTTGGGATCTATGCTCGTCTGGGATTTTACGCAGCGTAGAATCGTAATTCAGTACGGTAGTTTCGGAACAACCTATCGGTCCCATCTTCAAGAGCCAAGGAGTGCAAGAAGACACCACTTGGTGTCGAGGCCAAGAACGCAAAGATCTGCACGTCCAATACCCGAAACTTCTTCACGGCCAGCAGCAACTTAAATACGAGGCTTTAGCTTGCAAAACTCGTACTGCGGTTAGAATGTCTGCTTTGTGTATGTGTGGTGTGCGTGTGTGTGTGTTTGTGATGTGTGTCTATGTGTGTGGAGTGTGTGTGTGGTGTGTTGTGCGTGTGTGGTGTGTTATGCGTGTGTGGTGTGTGTGTGTGGTGTGTGCGTGGTGTGTATGTGTGATGTGTGTGTGTGTTTGGTGTGCGCGTGTGTGTGGTGTGTGTTTGTGGTGTGTGTGAATGTGTGTGTGTGTGTGTGTGTGTGGTGTGCATGCGTGTGGTGTGTGTATGTGTGTTGCGTGTGTGGTGTGTATGCGTGTGGTGTGTGTATGTGTGTTGCGTGTGTGGTGTGTATGCGTGTGGTGTGTGTATGTATGGTGTGTGTGGTGCGTGTATGGTTGTGTGGTGCGTGTTTGTTGTGTGTGTGTGTGTGTGTGTGTGTGTGGGTGGTGTGTGGGGTGTGTGTATGTGTGGTGTATGGTGTTTGTATGTGTGTGTGTGGTGTGTGGTATGTGTGTGGTGTGTATGTGTGTCGTGTGCGCGTGTGTGTGCTGTGCGCGTGTGTGTGGTGTGCGCGTGTGTGTGGTGTGTGTTTGTGGTGTGTGTGTGTGTGTTTGTGGTGTGTAGTGTGTGTGGTGCGTGTGTGTGTGTGTGTGTGCGGTGTCTGTGTGTAGTGTTTGTGGTGTGTGTGGTGCGTATGTGTGGTGTGTGTGTGTGTGTAGTGTGTGTGTGTGTGTGTGGTGTGTGTTTGTGGTTTGTGGTTTGTTGTGTGTGTGTGTTTGTGGTGTGTAGTGTGTGTGTGTGTGGTGTGTATGTGTGTGGTGCGTGTGTGGTGTCTGTATGTGGTGTTTGTGGTGGTGTGTGGTGTATGTATGTGTGTGTGGTGTGTGTGGGTGTGTGTGTGTGTGTGGTGTGTATGCTGTGTGTGGTGTGTATGTGTGTGGTGTGTATGTGTGATGTGTGGTTTGTGTATGTGTGTGGTGTGTGTTTGTTTGTGTGGCGTGAGCGTGAGCGTGTGGTGCGTGTTGTGTGTGTGTGTGTGTGAGAGAGAGAGACAGAGAGAGAGTGTGTGGCATGTTCCGGTTGGAACTTTGGGCCCGAAGACCTAACACTGTATCTGAAGACTTTCTCCTTCAGTCTTGATATGAAAATTCTAAAAGTGTGTCTCTGCCTATCTATAATCCAGTAAATTCCTTATCTGTACTTCATTCACGACTACTTTTTCATCTCATTCGATGTTTTATTTTCTATGCGCGGTAAAAAAAGCTTAACTCTTTAAACCCCAGTGATCAATTACGTACCATCACGTATCACAACAACGTAATTTGAATTTTACCCGTAGGGTGTATTTAGTATTTTAGATGTCAATAAACAACAATCATCTACCTGAACAACATTCAAGTATTAGTCATTATAGTTGAGAAAAATTCTGTTCTCTATGGAGCAGAAACTGAATTCTGAAATATAATTTAGATTAACTGTAATACATCAAAAAGGCAAAATCTATTAGCACACTTTCTCAACTTATTAGACTTAAACCCATCTTACAAAGCACAGACGACAAAAACTCTAAAGGTTAAAACAGGATCAGTTCATTACGTACGAAAGAAATCATTTGTAGGATTAAGAATTATGGACATCCTGTCGATCTGAAAGAATATTACGTACTACAATATTATCAAAATAATTACCAAGAGAGATCGAACCTCTACGTCTCTGTTGTCCCGACAAACTGTGTGCACTGCTCTGCCGTCTGGTTGGCAGGCAATCGTCTGCTTATGTTACTAAAATAAAACTTGCGTGTATGTAGTATAAAATCACTCGTATGTATCGTGCATGGAACCAGTCGGAGTGCACGTGCAGTTAGTGCTGCAGCAATGGGATGCATGGCGCAATGTGGCTTGAACCTTATATCTGCTAGAACAATGGAATGTGACAGCAGAGCGCAGTTCACAATACCAAAGTTCTTAACAACAGATAACAGAACAGAAAACAAAAATTTCTCCTGGGAAATGAAACCCTTTAAAGTAACAGGGATGTTTATCCTTACAGATCACAACTTAAGATTCATCTTTGTGGGCACAAAAAACAAATTACAAGAGTAAAAACTTGACCCTATCAGAAACTGAACAGGACGTTTATTCTTGCAATTTACAACAGAAAAATCAGCATTGTAGAAAACAAAATCATATTACCAGAATAAAAGCCCCGACCTCATCTGATAACACTAACGCTGGTTGCATAACCCCACATCGAAGCTCAACAAGGGATACGACAGTGAAACTATTCCATTAATCTCCAATCGCCACAGCCAGCGAGGCTTGAAGTTTTCACGTTGTAGTTGAGGACAGCGTTCTTCTGGGTCATGAAGCCGCACCACTGGTAAACGGATCCTGAATTTTCGAAGAAAGACAGAGTCTTCATCTACAAAGCCTAGTAGTCTTCTCGGTCCTATGTTCCTTCGCAAGGCTGAGAAACCTTTATGCAGTGACGTCATATACCAGAAGAAATGGAAGTCGTGTCCATCACTACACTTCAAAAACCAGGTCAGTCTTATACTACCGTCCCCCTTCTGGGTATCCAAGTACCCATTTTCGGACAGGTTATCCCACAAAATTCTGTACGCATGCCAAATCCTTATCAGATTCATCACGGCCTACTACATTTTACCGGCCTTAAATTATATTCGTTATTACTGTATTTTCTAATATCCTATTTCCTTTCCCCACGAAGCATGACTATGGATAGGATATATATAAGAGCCAATCACAATAGCGGGTTTAATTTACCTTGCTTCCTGAATCTTCAATTGTCACTTGGTAGCCCTAAAATTTCTGTTAAGAATAAAGACAGCCGTATATCTTTGTTACGTATTTCAGTTTACCCAAGAAAAAATTAGTATTTCGAAGAAGGCTAATTCGACTATGTAATTCGACTATGTGACCCGACCGGAACATTTCGAAAAGCATGTGAATGCTGCCGGTCCACACCAAACACCTATCCAGGTTTATACTTTGTTGTGACTGGTTTGCAACCTGGCTAAACCACAAACAAGGTGTAGTTACGTAGTGACCATATCCCAGCGTTTCAGTTCGAACTTTATCAAAACCGCTTTGTTGTAGAAGGCACGGATTGTACGTATTGCGCTTCGGAGGGTGTCTTTTTGCGACGGATCGTCCGTGGTTTTCAAAATTCCAGCCTGATAGTCGCAGGGTAGTGTCTTGAAATTTGTTTTAAAAACATGCTGATAAAAGCGGGACAAACAAAAACAATATTGTTTTGCATATGTCCTTCACGAAGAGTGGCACAGAAAATAACTTGTTTCATTAAACATTCTTAACAATTATAAGGATAAAAAAATGAAAGTAACTTTCGTTCTTTATGATCCTCAACTTCCTAAGCAAGGTCTGAAGTTTGCCCGTTTGTCTTCCGTAACGGGTAGCTTTGAAAATGAAGATGAATATGAAACTCTAGCTGAATGATAATGACAGAAGAAATTAGAGGTACTCGGAGAAAATCCTGTCCCAGTGTAACTTTCTTCCAGCACAAATCCCACACGAACAAGCACGGGTTCGTAACCGGATAGTTGCGACGAAAGGCCGGCAACTAACGGTCTCGGACATGGCACGACCATAATGTGAAAGGACTTTCGTGTACAATGCTGTCCGATACTCGAAACAGCCATGTTTTGTTTGAACGTCCCCAGGATTCGTTGGCTTGTCCTTCTGATGAGAGCAGTATAAGAAACGAGTAAGGGACATGGTAGGAATGTTATTGACAAGTGGAAACGTACGCAACAAATTCAAACAGTGCCACTTTGTCCTCCACGACAAATCGCACATGGACTGGCCACGACCCTCGGCAGTGAGGACGGCGGCTAACCGCCCGAAAAATGGTGCGGCCGGAAAACTAGAATTAAATTACCTTATACTGAAATACTACTGAACCCGTTGGCCGCGCGGTCTGGGGCGTGGGATTGCGATCGCACGCTTGCTGGGATTACCTGTTCGAATCCAGCCGGGGTCATGGATATCTGTCTCTTATTAGTGTTTGGTGTTGTCAGGTAGAGTTCTATGTGACGGACCGATCACTCATCCAGAGGAGCCCTACCGAATATGGTGCGTTGAACTGGGTGTAATCGCCAAACCTCGGCGATGAGGTCTAGGCCCATTAGGACTGTCGAGCCATGAACCAATACACACACACACACATACAAATATCTATTTCCTTCCCCTCACAAAATACAACATTTTCCAATAATTAAACAAGGAATAAACTCTATTCTAAAAATTATAAGCAAAGTTTTCCAAATAAAAACAGTCAATTTTTTGCATAATAATGAGTAGTATGATGTTTCTTACAGTGATCATACGAAACACATTCGTGCTTGATATTTTGTTTCCAGTTAATATACACAATATCACAAATACAACTCATAAAATCTAGCGAGCAAAACAAAAGTCTCAAAGTAATGTTCTAGCTGTTATCCTACTTATTTACCAAATGAGGAAAAATGAGGGTTTTCGGATAATCGTGATGTCTGGGTGAGTATGCATGCGTATGTCTAAATTACAGTTTTCAACAACCTTAGAATTTTCAGTAAACTTCGAACGCACAAAATCCTACTGGAGGACACCCCAAAACCATAAATATGAACTTCCTAAATCACTAATTACAAAACGGCGGTAGCGCAAACTCGTGATGCCGGAACACTGGGCCAGCTGTTTTAGAGCTTCAAAACCATTACTCAATTATCACACCAACCACTGCACATATATACAATTTATAATGCTGCCACAACACCCAACTGGTACAGCGAAATTAATCTGTGACTATTTCTAGTGTGACTTTAGCAAGGAATATATAGCTCCCTGATGATGGTCTTAGGACCGAAGCATGTCGGAGCGTTTTTAATGTTTTAATGTGTAAATTTTATAAATTGTATATATGTGCAGTGGTTGGTATAATAATTGAGTAACTCAACAACATGCACGGTGTAACAATGAAAAAAACTCTAAAACCATGTCAAGTAAAAAGACCTTCATAAAAACACGCAACTTGTGTTAGGTTTCTTTTTTTGTCACCAGAATGTAAAATGACAAGCTGGTCAACATGCGAACATATTTTTGTTTTGATTTTACGGCGTTAAATAATGTTCTGGAGACAGATGTGTGAAATTTGGTACCGAACTTTAAAACAAATATCCTTTAACGACAATGCAGGGTGACAATCACAAACATTGCGACCATGCAAAACTTGAACTTACAACCAATAAACATAATCTGTACTTTAGTAACCATATTTGCATAAGGTTAGAATAAGAAGTCATAATTATACTGACAGATAGGAAAGGCCATAAATATATGCAGCAGAAACGAGGTTTTGAATTTCGGTGGAAACTATTTTTTATTTATTTCATAATTTTTTTAATCACTTCTCTTCTGTTAAAAACCCAATTTCGTTTATGCAACATAAGAATTCAAGTTATTCTACAGAACTCTCTACATCCCTCTTAAGAAAATTTAGATTCTGAATCCAATTGATTATTGAACAATGGTGCGAGTTGCGAAGTTTCTACTGGGAGAGCAGAGGGAGTAGAAGTGGTTTTAGTTGTGAACGTAATGTTCACGGCGGGATCTTATAAGTATAGGGGCAGTAGGAGGGAAATGGGGTGGTCGAAAAGTGCACATCCTTGTCAAGGAAACTTTGTCTGTGATAAATCACCGAGTTGTGGCGTCATCAGCTCGTTAGAGACAAAGAAGACAGCACAGGAATTATTTTGAAGGATGAGATAATTTGAGATAAATTGTTACCAGAAAACAGAAAGGAATGATAAGAAACATCTATAATTAAATACACAGAAAAGAGCTTATTAAATTAAAACTGATGGCTTCACACTATCCTTTAGAGATTATCAAGTTAACCAAGCACTGTGCAATACTTCTTAATCTATTTTGTTCAAATGGTGGATTACCTAACTGTGTCTTCCATTTCCAGGATGTCATTTTTTCTTGGTCTTCCAAGAGGTCTTTTCCCCCCTTTCTCTGTAAAATGAAATGCTTGGTCAGAAGCCTTTCATTTTACGTTCCATCGCTGTGTTAAAATCGACTTTTTCCTGTAATATAACAGTTTATTTTAAAAAATCTGTAGATTTATCATTTCCTGATATTTTCACGGGTTTTTTTGCGTCAAATCGTGTAACTGTTCTTATATTTGGTTTCTACTGCTTATACTCAGTTTAGATACGGTTTCTTTAACGTCCATTTCCGTAACACAGTTAGACACTTCCATCACTTCAAACCGATTCAAGCACTTTCCTTCCTTGCTTTTTATTTTAGCATCCTGACCAAGATACCACATAAATCCAGCAACCTGCTACACTCTTTCGCAAAATCAAGGTGTTTAACTGTTATGATGTATTCGCTCGTTATTACAATATGACATTGTTTCTAGTGCGTATTGATCTGTTCCTATTTTTATTCTAATAAATTATTTTCCTTTGATTTAACCTTAAAATACTAACTAATTGCACACTATTTTAATACACTTTGTAAAACACTCGCAAAAATACGTAGGTCTAATCCATTAAAATATATATCACTCCTACATGTTTCAATACTAAAGGATCATCATCAGGAAGTAAATGTTCCTATTTATGAAGTTATTGAATATTTCTGATTTTTGTTGATATTAAGAAATATTCAATAACTTCATAAATAGGAACATTTACTCCCTGATGATGATCCTTTAGGATTGAAACATGTAGGAGTGATATATATTTTAATGGATTAGACCTACGTATTTTTGCGAGTGTTTTACAAAGTGAATTAAAATAGTGTGCAATTAGTAGGTATTTTGAGGTTAAATTGATAATATTGCACGGCAACAAAAATGAAAATATTTTCCTTTGAGTTTGTTTTGATTTGTTGTCTGTTCAATGATTTAAAAGGTACAGTCTTAACGAACTAGTTACTGGGCGTAATGGGGAACTTCAACAATAGCTCTTCTCCGTCTTAACTTACTGTTTGATTAGCAAAACCGTAACAGCTTTTGCAACGGTTAAACCTGCTCACGCTTCTATTCTCATAACTCGTCGTTGCTGGTGATACAGAACTAATTTTTAATCAATGAATTTCGAACCACAATACTGTGGTGCTATACAGCTCAAACCCCACATCCTCTATTTTGATCAAGCAAATAAAAAGCTTTATGGCAATAACTCACAATAATATTAGTGTTCCAGTTGCCAAAAATGGGAACATTTCATGAAACTGCAGGGAGATGATTTTGAAATGTCTGTGGTTACATAAACACATAAATAACAGGAGATTCCAGGAACTAAGTCCTCCAGTATAAACCCACAAGACAAAAAGAAAGTGGGGGGGGGGCCGTTCACTAGAAAGCCACAAGTCACCAACACAGGAAAGGGAATGGTACACGTTGGTGGGCAGCAGATAAGTCACAATGTGTGCGATGATTCACTTGGCCAGTAGCACAGATAGGGAGGGTCACATAAATAATAATCATAAAATATAAGTAATGTACCTATGTCCAGCACCACTGGTCTCCCAAGGGACTGGACCGATGGTAGCCATTTTCCAGCCAACTGACCGGAACATCTTGTGGGCTCCGGAATAGTGATAGTAAATCTCGTCGCTAGCAGATTCCCTCTATGTTTTTTCAAGTCGAGCGCTTTGGGTTGCGTTGTTGTTTTCATGATTTATGCCGCAGGCTGAAGGAGGGTGTTATTATCTCCGATACGTTCCATGCTGTAAGGTGGAGTTACGGGTAAATGGCACTTGTGGTGGCTAGGCAGAATGAGCTGCACCGCAGATTCGGCGAGGCGACATATGTGACTCCTGCCATAGCTTTGTGTCTGGCCCTTTATGTTTCATGTCCAGACTTCTTTCTCAAAGTCTAAACAAGCAGTGGTGAAGGAAACATGATGAAAATAAATATCAATTACTTCTCCTGCATTTTAGACACCACATTATACTATTTGAAACGTAGAAGATGTAACTTAATGCTCCTTAAGTAATTTCTGTGCTCTGATTTTCATGATTATTTTTACATTCTGTCTTTCATTTTTCTTATTTCTTACTTTCCATCGTCCGTGACTTTTTTGTTTCCTTGAATTTGACTGTAATGTTTCAGATATTGTTACATTGCTAGATTAAAAGATAAATTTGTCCCTGTAACATACAGCGATGGCAAAGATGGTGAGTGGAGGGATTGCTAAACTCTTTCCTTTACCTCGGCACTAGAAGGAGTGGGTGGTCAACGCCAGGTCCAGGCCGCTTTACTCCCAGAAAAGAAACCCTGTACCCATGTACGGGAGTCTGGGCCGATCTGGAAGGGTGCGGAAAATCTCACGCCCATCGGTGTCCGACCTCAGAACCGTCAATCTTGCAACGAGACGCTATACCAACTAGGGTATCCCGGTCCTTTAAAAATTAGTAGAAGTTGAAACAAATGAAAAGTGCGACAGTCTGTTCCAGCCTCCACCAAGAACTTAAGTCCACAACTTCTATCCCTTTTTCCATGCCTAATTTCCATAGACATTGTTCAAAGTCCGGTAAATGGTAACAACTTCCTTTTGTCTGACTCGTTTATAGACGTAAGAATTAGCATATGATATGTGAACAAACAAAGCCCACATTTCATTTCAATTCTTGCTTTTATCTCTTAAAAAAACACCTGTAACTAATTCCACAGAATTTAATCCTCCTCTTAAAGCTGATGGTCTTTCATCCAGTCACGAAATTGCCGGAATTTGTAAAAGCCTTAAGGTTCAGTACCTTTTTCACAAAAGTCCACCACTAGATCCCATCTTGATTGAAACGTATAACTTCTACCCAAACATCAAATTTCGATAATATCTATTTTACAACTATATTACAACATAAAATTAGATTTCCCAAGTGACATGCCCAGTCAGTTCTCCATTCTAAACTTTTGTACGCATTTTTCATCGATCTTCTCGTGATACGTCTTCCGCTTATTAGTCTTCTTGATTTTATCATTAAACTTGATATGTGGTAACAAACACATTTTAATCCCAGGCTCCTACTGCGCGATTTCAGTTTTCCGCCGAAAAGCAGATAAGATCTGTGCTCTTCTGCAATATTACACAGCATATAGTAACAATTCCTTGCCTACGTTTCGGGATAACCTATCGGTCCGATTTTTGCCCTTGAAGATGGGACCAAGAGGTTGTCCCGAAACGTCGGTAATAAATTACCACTACATGCTGCATGATATCACAGAACAGCACAGATATCTACGATCACTCATTTGTGAAAACTTATGGGAAAGGAAGTACCGTCTGAATTCAGAGGGTTTCAAAAGCCTGCAATAAACAACTGATTGCCAGCAACTGAAGACTCTATACTGCAGTTTCCGCCAGGTTATCTTCCGATACATCATCACTGCTTTAACAAGGTGTACTGATGACAAGCGGATGGTATGGCTCATCTCCTCCAGAGAATAAACAAAAAATTAAAAATTAAAAGGGGGTTGGCAGTGTCACGTGGAGTCTGTTCCTCGAAATGCATTCCTCGTAAGAAATTTCACCACGAAAGAATTCACGAATATCTGCATGCTTCTCTCATACGATAAGGCACCTTCTTTTCTTTCGTGTAGGAATTAGTGTATGGCAGTATTATGAGAGTATGAGTGTGGACGAACTGCACGTAAATGTGAAAAATACTTCACGAGGAAATTCCACAGTGTTGAATGACAAGGAACATTGATATCTAAAAGTAGCAGAAGGACTCAGATGGCAAAGAGCATCTATATTGAAGACCTATGAAGATTGACTAATGGAATATAAAATTGTTCTTGAAAAGGGGGAACTTGCTTCAAGCAGACATTCAGCCACCTCACGTACTAACAGCAACACACAAGAGCAGCTGTAAATATAAATCGACAGCTGTGAATAAAGCACATAGAAACGAAAGAAAAAAGTAGTACATACTCCTCCAAAACACCAAAGCAAAACGTAACAAATCTACGTTGTAAAACATGCAATTTATTTTTTAAAAAAGTATACGTTATGAAACTTCGTTCGCAAATACGAGCAGGAGCTGGGGGGGGGGGGGAAAAAAAAAAAAAAGGAACGCTAAATATTTATTTTACTTTATTCAGAAAATTCTTTTAAATAGTAACATAAAAA
>Ga0123352_10016475_pt1 | contig 11777 bp, 9 predicted proteins | sample TergutLab28metaG_FD_89700 | JGI IMG/M metagenome (GOLD analysis project Ga0123352, IMG submission 89700) | Labiotermes labralis P1 segment gut microbial communities from Petit-Saut dam, French Guiana - Lab288 P1 | ecosystem: Host-associated > Arthropoda: Insects > Digestive system > Gut ...
ATTAAATGAACTTGCGTGTGCAATATACTACTACATTATATAACATTACATTCAGTGAATAATTTGGTACTATATGATAACTAATTATTGTGTATGGCAAGTCGACATTAAGAGTGGTATAGTGAGTGTGCTAACATTTATTATTGTACTATGTGGCGTTACTTATAATAATACTTCATAATCGTTAATGAACCAACAAGTACTGACAAACTAAAACCCTGTTTGTAGCTTTATGTTCCTCGAGCCAGACGAGGCGACAGTAGAGAAGAGCTTGATGAATAAGATTTGAGTTTGTAATGGCTGCAAATTTTCCTACTCTGGTAGTATAGCAATATAATATCTGGCATGCAGTTACAATCGTTGCTATTGAGCATAAAATTTCTATCTTCAGGGAAGAAAATCGAAGTAGGGTATTCTCTCCAGATATTGTTACCCACTTATCAGACTACAAGATGTCACAACGTCAAACATTACAACATATCGCAATAGTAAATATAAAATATATTGATATATATCAATATTTCAATTAATATATAACATTTATTGGTGATACCTGAAATCCAGATATCGAAACTTCTCTATGTATGAAAACTGTAGGCAAAAGACATGCCAAATAAATGGATAGCAGGAGAAGGTTTGGCCCTTTTAACCGGACCAGGAACGATCTTAGACTAATACGTGATGAAGATGATGACGAATATTATTCGACGAAATAATTTCGACAACTGGTCATTTCAATAAGCTCTCTTTAAAACAAGTTCTCAGTTAAGACTCACGAAGAAATCCACTTCAAACAAGCAGCAGTAAACTTTCCTTTTAATGAACATAAGTTATGGAACATAAGTTATGCAACATAAGTTATGCAACACACACACATATATAAAGACTAATTCCCTACGAAAATTTTCCAAATGTGAAAAGAGATCAAATGATCTTAAACATTTTAATTGTGTCACAACTCAGTGGTTTATCCTTTTCGAAAAAAATACGATTATAATTTCTTTTCATTTGAAAGTCTTCTTCTTTATATGGCTTGAAATAGCAGACATCGGAAATGGGCAGCATATTTTGAACTAAAATCATGATGGATGGAGATCTCTGCCAAGAAGTAATTTCAAGAATAATATTAAAATGTGAATAAAGTAGGAGCAACATATGTGTGGAATGAATCAAACCGGCTCACGATAGAATTCGTTAACTGGCTCTTGCGAATGCGGTAATGAACGTTCTGGTTACATTACAGTGCGGGAACTTCTTGTGTACTCTTCGGCGATTATCAGCCGCTCAAGAAAGACTTCAATGCATTTATATATTCAGATAATACAAGATAGGCAAAGTACGTATGACGTAACTTTCAACTGCGTTCGCATAAGCCTTGTTGCCGTGGCAAAGCAATAAGTATTATGCATTCTCGGTGTTTTGAGCGTTATTTATCCATACAGACAGACAGACAAAACGACAGATATGGCGAGGTTAAAAGTCGTTTTTCGCAGTTTTGCGAAGGCGCCTAAAAACTACAGAAAGCGGTTCTTCCTTTACATCTACACCAACCGCTAAATGGAATACTGAAGTTTTCAAAAACGTTCGCATTTTGTGCAAAATAATTGAAATTATGATGAATTTTGCATTTCTTTTCATAAGGCATGTGGCTTGGGTTAGGTAAGCTAAAATTACACGTAAAAATATTTTAAATTGCTTTTTCTTTAATATTTATTAGCAATAAGAAAGAATAAAATCTGTAATCTAATGTGATGATTATACAAAGTATGCTACGATACTATGTATTACTATGACGTGGTAGGATGTTCATCCAGCGATGTCACCTCAGGTGCTTTTTACGTCTAATAGCCAACATCTGTGTAACAATATGCAGCTCAAATCACTCTTTATGAATACTGTACATCAAATTGTTTACCGGTTTGTTGTGTTGTCTTATTAATATTAGTGTACTTTGGGAACACCAATTCAGGTCCCCATGTAACCATTCCCAATACCCAATACCAACGGACTATAACACGAACAGTGTTCTCAGACGAGAATTTATCTTTCAGCCACAGCAGTAAACTGGTTGCCGGTTATTTAATGCAGTTGAAAGCACAATTCAAGCACTCACTGCTTTATTGAATAACGTGCATTACAGGAACTGAATTAAACCTTCGTAACTAATGCCGGTGTATAGACTTTAGTCCATGTGTTCATACGTACGCATCTATGCAGGCCCCATATATATATATATACATCGGTAGAGCCGACACAAAGTTCAATATACTTTAAAACCGACAAACCTGTCGCTGACGTTCAGAGAGACGTGAAAAGAAAATCTGCAGAAACGTTTTCATTGAAAACTGAACTTGTGACGTCATGAATATGAGTACGTCATGCGAAAGTAGGCGGTACAACGACATGTATTGATTCTGCTTGAGTTGTGAGATATATCACTGCCTCAGCAGGCTAAACTAGTTATTTAAATATGAAATTTTAATGTTAAATAAAGCTTGCTTCGTCCTAACACTGTGTACTTCAGTGTTTAAGATTCTGAAATTACCTGTGAATATTAATACACGTAGTTCACCCAAAATCGGCATTACTGCCGTCAATGTGACAGAAAATATAATGCCACCCACCATAACGCCATAATACTAATTTAGATCATTGTGTAAAGAAAAACCAACTTGATGCACAACTTCCAATCCAACCAGGACAAGAGACAGTCATCTAAAAAGAATAATAGGTACCAACTGTTGTATACATACGGTTTTACCTCCTGATGACGGGTCTAGATACGCCCGAAACATGTAGAGGTTGACGAAATATACTAAGAATAAGTTGTGCATCAAGTTGGTTTTTTTTTACACGATTATATCGAGATGCACAGTCAACAAAACATAAAGCAAAAAATAATTTTCACCACTCTAATAACAACATACATTACATTTAGACTTGTTAATTTCGCACTCTCTTTACATTTTTGCACTTACCTGACATATTGCATGTCATAGGAGATTTATTGATCCTCCCTAAGTTATAATAGTATTACTTGACCTGTTTTACGTTTTAAAAGAATTCTTTCTCTACGGTATGCTAAAACGAGAACTACTGTTTCATTGTTTGTTACAAGAAGATTATTAACCCATAGTAATTTTTAACAACACTCAACTATCACTCGTTCTGGCGAGTTTTATTGACTTACAGGTTACAAAAAAGATTTATTGACCAATCGTAGTTTATAAGGTGATTTACTGGTCTACCATAAATTACGAAGAGTAATATTGATTTGCAATATGTCGTATAAAGAGTTTCATATATTTATCTTATGTCGAAACAAGATTAACTGATCTACAGTGTGTCACAAAGAGATTTATTTGTCCAACCTATTTTACATAGACATACACAGACTTGTCGCGTGTTTAACGATGTGTAATGCTCTGTTGTATTTTATAATGAGTCTTATTGTTTCGTCGAAATACATGATGAGATTTGTCCATCATAGTGAATTACAATAAGAATAATTGGCCCATTTTATATACCGAGGTATAATTGATTGGAATTATGATGGCATTCCTGAATATGTCATACATTATAACAACATACATCATATGTCCGTACATTAAAAAGAGATTTTACAGAGAGTTTCATTATTTTAATTTCTCACTAGTTTCTATTATTCTTACATTGTGTATTTTCATACTTTTTCATTCCATATATTTCATACTATAATTATTTTGTGAATAAATTGATGACATATATGGATTCTTATTATGTCACTCAACTTTACTAAGAATGGAGTATTTCTACAGATAATAAAACTTCAAATTTATTGTTTCCATGAGTGAGGCATTTATTTAATTCTTTCGTATTCATTTATTCCACCGTCCAAAATCCATCTTTCATATCTCCGGATTGAAGTTCAAATAATCGAGTTTCTGAGTTGCGCTCGTATAAAGCAAAATGTTCATTCTTAAAGCAAAGCGAACGCAATTAATGCACAAACGCGTACAGGAAAGACAATACAATTCTCCGCCTACAGTCAGAGATACATTTTATAAAACGGAAATAAAAGACAAAGACTTGTAACTGTACATTCATACAAATTATAATGTTTATTAGTGTCATAAAAAGATGTAAACGTAATTGCATATTTGTGAAAAATTTGTAACAAAGCATAATTTGTGTTAGCATTTAGGAAGATTGCAAAATTTATTTCGTTATCATTCTCCTCTGCTTTGTATCCTTTTATTTTTCCTTTGGTTCCACTAATTACCGCGCTCTCCTCTCTTGTGATGGTTTCCCCCAGAAGTTCTGTAGCGGAAATACTAAGAGCGAGCGACAGAAGTGGAGGCCGGTGTTACCGCAATGAAACATGGAGGTTCTTGTTTACACTGACCGGAATAATGTAGTGCGGAATATGCATTAATTACATAACTAACGGTCAGCGGCGCTCTGACTGTTTGCTAAGCCGCGGTGAATTTCCCTATGCATCTTGTATGATATATACGTTGCAGCCACAACTACTTCCGTCTGGCTGAAACTTTATTAAACTGACTACGCCAAACCTACTTCTCTGAACTCACTGAAATACCAATATATTTATCAGACTAGTTTTATCAAGAATTGTTTTTGGAATTTTACGCTACACTTCTCCTTAAGAGTGTTTGAAACTTCAAAGCAATCCCATTTTTCTACAAAGGTAATGTACCGACTTACATGCCCCCCCCCCCCCACAAAAAAAACCCAACCCCAAACCTCATAGCACTGTAACATGCTACTCCTAAAGTCTTCACTAATGTTTTACACAAAAGACATAATGACAGGTAGGCCTAAACTGAATGCGTTATGCTTGTATAATTCGTTATACAGGGCGTTTCATAATGTACTCCGGGATTACAAAAATTTATCATAGGAAAACCATAGGACAGGTATTTACGAAACCTGTACAGATAGAAGGAACAACTCAAAAATTTCTTTTCCAGTAAGTTGTTTTTCATCGTAGTTCACATTTCTGCCGTTAGGCGATGCGAGTGTATGTAGTGAGAAAATAGCCGCTCCGGGGGAGAAGTCGTTTTGTGTTTTGGAATATCACACGAGTAAGTCTGTGGTTACAGTGCAACGTGCATTTCGTGCAAATTACGCAAAGGACCCGCCTACAAGACCTCGCTGACCTAAAGCCACGGATCATTGCAGTAGTGAAGAATATCGATGCTCCCATGTTGACGCGTGTGTGGCAAGAACTTGAATATCGTATCGATGTGTGCCGTGTCACCCGTGGAGCACACATCGAACATCTCTAGTTATCAAAAAAACCCCTTTTTTTTTAGTTTTCCTGTGGCTATGAACAATTCCATTAAGGTAGGTCATTTGTTTTTCTTCTTATAAATGTTTGTAATCACGGAGAACATTATGAAACGCCCGGTATTTAACTTACTTATTCCATGGAATAGATCCCATCTCGAGAAGCTAACCGGTTCTCAGCTAGTTAAGAAATTCTCCGCATTTTTATGGAACCCGAAGATTAATTTCCACATTCACACGTACCCGTCAACTGTCCCTACCCTGAGCCAGCTCGATCCAGTCCAAGCCCCCACATCCCATTTCCTGAAGATTCGTCATAATATTATCCTCCCATCTACGAATGGGTCTTCCCAGTGGCCTCTTTCCCTCATGTTTCCCCACCAAAATCCTGAATACGCCTCTCCTCTCCCCCATACATGCTACATGTCCCGCCCATCTCATTCTTCTCAATTTAATCTCCCAAACAATATTGGGTGAGGAATACAGCTAATATTGGTAAGAAATTTGAAATGTAAAAACTGACAGTGGCTCTACCAACTATGACAGGAACACATGCGCTTGCGCGTTTATACCATTTAACACGTGAAGGATATTACGAAGTCACACATCACTGAACATGCACCCCATAATTTGAAAGCGTGATAAATATACTTTTGCAACGAATAAGAAAAGCGTATTAAGCGCGTTAGCAAAATAAAGAAAAGTGACTATAAGCTTCGTTATGTGTGTCCGTCCATCCACACCCAACAACTCGGCTCCCACTGGAGAGAGTTACATAAAATTTCATATCAGATTATTTTTCTAAAATATGTCAATAAAATATACGTTTCATTAAAGTTTGAGGAGAACGGATATTTTGAATGAAGTCGTTTCTATATTTATTTTAGTGTCTCCTCCGAATACTCACACCCTTCTAGTACCGCGGTCATGGAAGAGTAGAGCTATATCTCTACCCACCCTCTGGGCCACACCGGGCCTGTAACGGGGTCACTTTACCTTTATCTTTATCTCCTCCGAATTCTTATTAAAATTAGGAATTTTGGGGACAGATTTGCAGAAAAGATCCAAACGCCATTTTATGTTCAATAACTCTTCCACGAAAATCTTGCCTTATATGAGATAACGTTGAATATGTGGTACAGCCGGAGAGGTTACAGATAGCAATATAATATGGTGCATGTGCTTTGCATGCCGGGTAGCTATATGTAACGCTACAGACAAAAACTTAGAATATGTAATTGTTACAGACTTTTGTGCAAAAATGATTAGGCGAAAGCGGTTCAATATTACGTTATACGTACGCTGTCTGTCTTGTTACCGAGAGAAGGCATTCCGTCGGCGAAGGTCAAGGCTGCAGTACCCAAAAAAACATAAGCAACTCCCAACTGTTCATTAAGAGCAGATAGATTTTCGCAACCACTGCATCTCGTATTCACATTCTTAAACGCAATGTCGAATGCTACATGGGAACACAATAAGGAGAGAATGCCAGATCTCGCACAACGCCTCATGAGCAACATGAGTTAACCCTCATACGACAAAATCTGTTTCGCTGCTAAGCAAGTAACTGTCAAAATAGTTGAACGTGTGCAACTTTTATTGTTATTCTCCGTTTCTTATTTATACGCAAGGCGTTGAAAACTATGCAAAGTATTACACAATTTAAAATAATGAAGATATTTAAAAAAGAACGCAATTTTATTAGTTCTCAAATTCTCACTCGATAAGTAGTTTCTGACAACGGCCAGTAAGCTATGGTGAAGCTTTCAAAAAATTTATGAAAAAAAATCATAACTTTTTTTTGCTAAGAGCGTGACAAAGCAAATATCTGCGTCCAGATTTAGAATAAGCGTATCTGAATTTATTTGGAATGTTATTTCTTTTACATCATGTATTACATTACAATATTTTCGACCAGGGAATTATCCGAAAAGAGGAAGTGCTTGTCGGCTTGTTATCATATAGTTTTGACGCCGCTACAGGAAAATGTAATCAAAAGTATTCTAGGACAGAGTTAATTACATTTATTTTGGTATCCGTATCAAAAGCGTCATCAACGTAAGCGAGGAGCTTATGGAAGTAACGTTATGAAGGATACCTACAGTTGTGGGCACATTTTTAGTTTCTGGCGCAGATACAAAGAGAAAAGCTGCTAAGACGGGGAGCACTGCGCACCGCCAAGCAATTTCTTTCCGTTTCAAAAACGTTTCACGTTGACTGAATTAAGAATGTACTCCCAAGACTGAGTGAATATTTTTGAAAGTGGTACAATGCTATCGGAAGCCTAGCAGTGCTGCTTATGCGCAATGTTGGGGAACTCAGCAAGTAACATGATCCCTAAAAGGTCTGAGTGTTGAATTGTAAAGAAGAGGTAGGGGAAGGAAATAAGAATGATTATATCATTCCCCTCTTCATTCCCGTCTTACAATTTACAAGACAAAGAGGTGAATAGGGCTGAAAAGAAATAAGCCAAAGGGTAAACGAGATAATGATACGAAAGTTTACACTAGTATAAAAATTGAAGGGCTTCTCGTTAATATTTCATTGAAGGTTACTTTGATATAAATTTTCATGGAATTGCAGTTTCTCCTTTACTAGACGCAACATGATGAACATGAATCAGGCCAACAGAGTCAGTAGGAATGTGTCCCTTGAAATGTCTCTTTTATAAATGGGAAAAATCACGACGCCTCTACCTTCAGTATATCAAGCAACCCACATTTTTTTTCTGTAGTCAGAGTACTGCCCTCAAGCAAAACTGTAGGTTCATCCGAAACTACGGAAGCTATGTAGCAAATTGTACGGCGCTCTTAAGCCCGCGACTTCAAAAACTTATCCACCTGAAAATCTCAGATCTTAACATCTGTACAATATTGCACATAGATACGAAGGAAGCAATCTCTCCATGTCCTGAAGGTTTTCTATTTATCCTTATAATTTTTGTACAGAATCTTTTGTCTTCCAAATTGCTATCCAAAAATATAAAGATTTAGATATACAGAACTTTAATTTAGCCTGTTTTTTTGCATCGGTGTGAAACCTGGTTGCTCAAATTGAGGGCGGAACGTAAGCTAGCTTGTTTGAGAATAGGGTGCTGAGGATAATATTTGGGACTAAGAGGGATGAGGTAACAGGGGAGTGGAGAAGACTGCATAACGAGGAGCTTTATGATATGTACTCACCGAATATTATCCGGGCGATCAATTTGAGAATAATGGGATGAGCGGGGCATGTAGAACGTATGGGGGAGAAGAAAGAGGCACACAGGGTTTTGCTGGGGAAACCTGAGTGAAAAAGAGCACTTGAAAGTCTCAGGCGTAAACGAGAGGATAATACTAAATGAATCTTCATGAATTGGGATGGGGCATGGACTGGAATGATCTGGCTCAGAATAGGGGCAGTGGAGAGCTGTTTTGAATGCGGTAGTGAAGTTTTGGATTCCACAAAATGTGGGGTATTTTTTTTATTAGCTGAGAACCTGTTAGCGTTTCAAGAAGGACTCTTCTCCATGGATTTAGTTAGTTAATCATTTTGTTAGTTACAAATTTTGTACATTTACGGATATTTTCAAAACATCAGAATGTGTATTACCGAATGCCAGCACGACTTGGAAACTGTGAATTGTAAAGTACATGGATGGAAGGTCTCGAGACTTAATTCAGGAAACCGTACCGTCAATTGCGAGGACGGGCTCAGATCAAATACGTCAGGGAAACTGGTCTCCGAGCGAGTTTTGGACCAGAGAGCTCAGAACACGAAGCTCTTGGTTGTCATGTTAAGTGAACTCAAAATTTGCGACACAAACCCACGTGTTATTTTCAGAGCTGGACTTACTCAATCTCATCTAAATTAAGGGCGTGTAGCTTAAAGGTATCACGTTCCAATTTGATCGAATATTTAATTATATTCTAATAGAACTTCATCGACGTTAACTTCGAGATCGACATTCGATTAAATTACTCAACATTCCCACCGGCTCTAAGTAATTTGCAACGTACACTTTCACGATAATACATAGACCAGAACGCTGATATTACGTCTTCACACACACACACACACACACACACACACACACACACACACAGTCTTTCAAACATACGCATGCAATTTTATATACATGGGTCAGTGCATCGTGAATCGAATTTTATAACTGTCCAACAAGATGCGACTTATTCAGTTTATTACATTTCTGTAGGCAGCTCTACATGTTTCGGGTGTTGACACCCATTATCAGGAGTTCATACAATTGTAATTACAGCTTCTGGTATTGAATAACCGGATCTACTACCATCCGCTCTCGTTGTTGAGTTGAGTTACAGTGGTACGAGCTCGTGATGATGGGTGTCAACACCCGAAACATGTAGAGCTGCCTACATAAAAGTAATACACTGAATAAGTCGCATCTTGTTGGACAGTTATAAAAAACGCATGCAAATTCCCCCTTTTATGGAATTTGAATTATTCATCGATGCGGTTGGCGTAAGTGTTGCAGAACAAATATCACTCATATAGGCTTAAGTAACAAGAGGCCTGAGGTGACTTCCAACTTCATAAAAAATTATCTCAATTTACTCCGTTCAGACTTACGACTTCGCTCCTAGTTGACGTTTCGGTAGGTTTACATTTTAGTAAAATTTCTTGAATTGAATACAGATTTTTAAACTCACTGAATTTATGGACTTTTCGAATCATAGGTCCGGAAATTTAACACACTACGTTTCGGGGGCAGGATTGGTCCACGTCTTCACGCTTGCTTCCTATACGTGGTCTAATTAATTTTGAGTAATTCATCACCACGTCCCGGCTGAGATAGTTCAGATGTTACAGCGAATAATCTACGGGTCAAACAGGCGAAATATTAGAGTTTTCTCAGCCCCAAAGCGCCCAAATCTGCTCTGAGTGTCACCCAACCTCCTATTAAAAGGGCAAGATAGGGTTCTTTTGCAGGGTGAAATTTTGGTAGAAGACGTCCTGTTGTGTTTGAAGTAAAATGACAAAATAAAATTACAAATTTACTTAGTCTAACACAACAGTATATTTGTTATATTAAAGGATAATACTTCGGCCTAGTGGCCATCATCAGGCCATTTCAGAAAAACATAAAATGCTGCTTATAAATATTAACATAAATGTAAATGCCATCCCATATAAATTGACGTTTTTGCTGTATATGTGCCAGACTTTTAAAGTTTTTGTGAAATGCCCTGATGATGGCCACTAAGGCCAAAACTATAACCATTAATATAATAAACATATTGTTGTGTTAGACTGAGTACATTTATAATCTATTTTAACAGCCGGGTATGAAGATGACCACACACAACCATTTATTGTCGAGCTAAATAATGACTGAGACATGTGTCTATTCCACCGCACGCCTTCACGGCTTGCACAGGAATGATTTCACCTTGCCCTTCGTCGTCACTTCTGTAAGGTTCTAAACACGGATACAGGGCTAAAGAAATTACGTAAATAGATGGTGTAATAGCAAAGTTACACAAATTAATTCCTTTTTGGGACGCGACGTCGTGTAGTTTGGACAGACGCCAGCCCATGTCTTCTAAACCCTCTTTTCGTCCTGAATTTGGAGGCATCATTTATAGCTGAACGTTGGTTTCCATTTACCAGATCACAAGACATCAAGTAATTGAGTGAAAATTAAAGTGAATAAGGCTAGCCTAGCCCAGCGTAAAGTATTTTGTCTGGCGGAGGTGAGAACTGGATACTGCTGGTACCGATATCAACTGGCACCCAAATATTCTACGCGTAGCGCCATTAGCCGGATTGCCTCATTCGTGAGGTTTGAAACGTTACGAAAAAGAAGATTGTTACAAACTAGTAACTAACTAAACCTCTGTAACATGGAGTATACCTAATGTGGGTTTGGGCGAATTAAGTTGCGTGCATTCCGCAGTAAGCGTAATTTATCGACACATCCTTTACGTGCTGGGCGTAATACTTACTATCACAACATAATGCACTTCGATTTCCTGCTTATATCTATGGCTATCTCATTCGTTTCCCAGAAGCTCAGAGAATCGATAAGGTAAACCACTGTGCTCTGCTATCCAAAAATTTAAAGATTAAGATATAGAGAATTATAATTTTGCCTGTTGTTTTGTATGGGTATTAAACTTGGTCGCTGACATTGAGGAAGGAAAGGAAGCTGAGGGTGTTTGAGAATATGGTGTTGAGGAGAATATTTGGACCTAGGAGGGACGAGGTAACGGGAGAATGGAGGAGATTACATAAGGAGGAGCTAAATGATTTGTACTCCTCACCCAATATTGTGCGGGTGATAAAATCGAGAAGAATGAGATGGGCTGAGCATGTAGCGCATATGGGCGAGGAGAGGGAGGTGTATAGGGTCTTGGTGGGGAAACCGGAGGGAAAGAGACCAATGGGGAGACCTAGGCGTAGATGGGTGGATAATATTAGGATGGATCTCCAGGAGGTGGGATGTGGGTATATGGATTGGATTGGGCTGG
>Ga0123352_10016477_pt1 | contig 11776 bp, 8 predicted proteins | sample TergutLab28metaG_FD_89700 | JGI IMG/M metagenome (GOLD analysis project Ga0123352, IMG submission 89700) | Labiotermes labralis P1 segment gut microbial communities from Petit-Saut dam, French Guiana - Lab288 P1 | ecosystem: Host-associated > Arthropoda: Insects > Digestive system > Gut ...
GCAGCGTGCGGAACGTATCGACTTTTAGCTGCTTCAAAATAATATCCGAGAACTGACCTGCGAAATGTAAAGAAAACTACGAAAAAGATAACTAAGGATGCCGGGTCTTTTTATTAACAATCAAACCCGTAATCGCCAGATAACGCAACCGCGAAATTTGGTAAACTAGGTGGAAATTGGATGATAATATTAAAACAAATCATCAGACAACGGGTTGTGTAAAAGTAAAGCGGACTGCACTGGTGCAACACGCGAACACATGGCTGGCTATAGTGTTAACGGCGGTGAATATTTGGATTCCAAAGAAGGGTGTAGGTGACAGCATGTGTTATTCGGGTATCTGGACACAGCACTTAATGAGACGCATTACATCATGAAACCTACGAATAGCGTAACAATTCAGTTCAAATAAACACGGAGAGAAAGATGGACAAATTTCTGTTAAATGAACTGGCCGAATCGAAATGAATGGCGAGGGGGGTGGTTGGAGGTTGTCCGACTGGCTGCCGAGCCATGCCGCCTGCTGACTTTCCTGCATCATGATCTGTTGACTACACAATCACAGCTTTAAGAGGGAAAAATACTCACTGTTAAAAAAATTAGCCAAAGAGAATTAATACAATACGAGACTGCTAGAGAATATCACACAAAGAGGAAATTGAAACTTTATACTGTTCAATAAAAGGTCGATTAAACAAGAAAGCTGAGATGAGCAGGACGTAGTCAACCAATAAAACGAGAGTCTTCGTTGGAAACTTTGTGGTTTCTCGGCGACTGTCAGGAACTTCCTCACCGAGTGTTCGGGTGAACAGGTCAAGGAGTACGAGATGGGCGGTGCCAGTGGCACCTATGGGGAGAGCAGCAGTGCACAGAGAGTTCAGGTGGTGAAACTTGAAGGAAAGAGACCACTTTGCAGACCAAGGCTTGTGGCAGCAGATAGTGTAAATGTGGATCGTAAACAAATAGGCTGGGAGGAAGTGAGCTGGATTAGTGTGACTCAGGAGCAAGTGGCACGTTGTTGTGAACACTCTAATGAACATTCCGGTTCCTTAAAATAGGGACGATATTAACCTAAGACTGCGATCCGTGTAGTTCGCTAGTTGATAAGCCGTTTTCTAATTGCCAACTGACACTGTACTTCTTTTTCACTTTTTTGTTACAGTATTTTTGATTCAGCTAGCTTCAGTGTCTAAGATGTAATCATACTTTCCGCACTTGTACGTAAAACTGTACATGCCTCATTACTGCGACTTAGCCGTTTCTTTAATCTGCGGTAGGAAGAGTACCGTACCGATAGAAAGCCTCTCTTACCACTGACTGGCTTAGCTCTGACCACGGCGGAATCAATGCCACGGTGCAAGTATCACCCGTTCACTTCAGTGATATAGTTATACAGATTAGGCAGTAAAGTGGTGCGACCACAGCTCCAAAGTCATGCGGAGTCGAATCCAGCCTCCGGCAAGCAGTGAGACAAGCTGTTGGAGCAGCAGCCGGTGCAGAGCGTTCAGTAAGCTCAGTAATGCAGAGGTAGCGGGTGGCTGTGTGGTCATGCGTGGGTCGCCACGACTATTTATATGTGTAAATGGAAGTGAGATATACATGCAAACCCGTTCTCTGTTCTGTTAGTTAAATAGACAAAGTAAATCGTCATTTTTTTTTCACACTTACACAGTGTTAGTGCAAAGTTTTGTTTCTTCGTAAAGCGACTACAATTCTTTGGAATGTTAGAAGATATTGAATCCTGGTTTGCACAGAATTAACATCGCCCAACAATTTGGTTTAATCTTCCATACTTTGACATTAACGCTCTTGGGATGAACACCTACACCGTATATTTCCACAAGCCTTCCGGGAAGAATTTCAAAAGGTGAGTAATGGATACAAATAAACTGTGACACTTGCCTTGGACACACTTTTAAAACAAGGTGACCAATTGTGTTAGTTATCGGGGAGGCTAGGCCCGAAAATGGGCCGAAAAGCGCCACAGTCTCAGAAGAAGAAGGGAATTTACGTTAGTTAATTAGAATTGTTTAGTTGTGTTATGGCCAGTAATTGTAAATAGAACAACACAAATTCAACTAAACGTTTATTAAATAGGTAAACCAACAATTGTAAATCGCTAAGTAGTACCACAATTCTGCCCTTTAAGTAAAATGTAAAATTTGCACTTAAAAGTTTCTAAACACATTTTTGGTGTTTAAATTTCTTTTAATATAAAGCACAACCGACCGAAACAGCAAAACATGCACAGAATTTGCGCTAGTAAAATGACACATTTCTTCTAACACTGTAGATAGTGAGATGAGTTTCTGCCTCAGACCAAACATATTTCTTTTTGTATGAAACTGTCCTAAAGGGAACGATTTAAATGAATGTACCCGAGAACTTTTCTTTCACTTTGTGCAAAGAAAATGAAGATCTTAAAATTTCGTAAGACAGAAACTGGAAGTCGTGGAAGCGTAAAGTTAGGCTCATAGTTCCAATCTTTCGTAATTTCCTTTCATTTGTTCATGCGCCTCTATTCTCCTCCTCCAATTAGTTAGAGTTATTTACACATTAACACTATCTGTCAAGCAAAGCCAACAACGAAGAAAAACTTTGATTAATATTAATCAACCACCTGAAACGTGCTCCAAGTTTCCACAACAAAGCCAAAGCGAAAAACTATAGTTCATGTGGACATCAGTAGCCGTTGGTAGACAGGACAAGTGGGTCTGAATTCGAATAGTGGTTAGTGTGCCAAAAGTTAACACTTTTGGCACACACTCCTTTAAACTGGGTTGTAGTTTTCAGTAGTATATTGCATTTGTGAAGCTAGAAGTGCGAGGACAGCAGGCATTCGTTATTCTTCTATGATTGTTATTGGAAATCTAATTAAATATTCCGTGTTTGAATTTGCAAGTAGGCAAATAATTCTATTTGAAAAAAAGTGTACCTTACAAACGCTTTTTAAAACTAAATTATATCTCTTGCACAGAATTATGAATTAACACAGTGGCCGTTAAAAGCAAAGGTAAAAATCAAATAGCTGTAATGAAATGAACCCCGATGTTAAAGTTAAATCCTAACGCACGACATCACGTTATTCTGTCATTCATACGTTAAGAGTAAGAGAATGTTTAGATGGGATGGTCATTTATTTCTCTAAATATCTTCTACGTCTTCTACATGATGGTGATTTCAGTGTCTAGAACAGAGAACTCCGTAACTCGCGGACGTCGTGAGTAGTTTTCGTTCCAGCTTGCTTGCTGCAAGGCTGAACGACCTTCATATCCACACGATTTTCGAAGTCTGAGTGTTTAACACGGCCAGAAGAGCAGTGGAAAGTTATGTTTCTGATTATCAAATTTAAGACGCAAAGGGTTGTAAATAAAGAAGAATATAAATTCAACAGTCCAAACACAACTCTATAAGCAACACAATTGTGTTGCTTATAGATAAAGCTGTGTTTGTACTGAGTTTACACCCTTCTTTATTTACACGTGTATTTAAACACAACGGGGATGGCTTGTCTGAAAACACCAAGGGTTGTTGATATTACATGCTGAGATTTGTTTAGGAATGACAATGTTACTAAACATGCTTGTATAGTAATTTTATATTTGTGGAATCCCAATTAATATATGACGGCCATTATCTAGAGAGCAAAAACAGGACCAGAAGAGGTTGCTTACTGATAAAGTACGTGGCTTCTCTTTGTGAAGATCAATGCTTTAATGTAATCAGGGAAAGGTCCGCAATCACGGGTTTTGTAGTTTTCTCCAGGTTATTTCAGCGAAATACTACATACAAGACTCTTATTACAATCATCCCATCCAGAAGAACAGGCATTTCTTAGGTACAGTGATGTGTTATATGGCTGGACGAGATTAAAACGAGGAATTAACAGGAGGATGGAGAAAAATGCAGAATTCTGAGCTTCGTAATGGGTACTGCTTGCGCGATGAAATCAGGAAGGTGCGACGACTGGCATGGTAGGGAGGGGAAATGTTTGGCGGGTAGTGGTTGGAAACCCCGAAGGAAATACATCGCTGGTAAGAAGACCAGTTCTGGAGGGGGTAATACTATAAAACAGGGAATGTACGTGTAACACAGATTGGCAACAGGGCACTTCGGATGTTTTCATCATGAACCGTTCTTGGACGATTATATTTTTAATCGACCGAATTCACATACTTTGTTGTTGTTCCCTACTGGAAACGTACTGTTACAGAACGTTACTGCTATCATTAGGGCCTGCGGTTGTATTTATTTAAACTATTTATTATTTACAGGTTTACGCTAATTTCGTTTAGGATAACTTTATTTTTCAAACATAACCTCAAATCTTCAATCCACTAAAATATTTTGTGCTCATTTACCTATAATATTTTACAAAAAATTTGTAGATATATTTATAATATGTCTAAATACCAAACTTAACATTCATACACTTAACAAATAAATCGCACTTGGATATTATCCTTAATTAGGCATCACATAATTCCCAAGAGGAAGTGTACGACAAATGGAAGTAACTGGACGTAACAATACGGATACTACGTCACTGGATTATTTGGTCAGGTTAAAAGAAATATATTTGTAGAAATCTTGTCTTTTGCCCCCACCGCTATGTCATTTGTCTTGTAATTATCTAATAAACGGTATGATTTTTCGGGGAAGGATTTGTGTTTTGTTTTTTCAGAACTTTAACATGAAACTTTTAATAACTCAAGTGAAATTGGGCGACATATTATCATAAACTTAAGTAGGTCTTTATGTAACATGCATGTTATATTTGTCCAATCCTAATAAATGGTGAATATTCTGAAAAAATCTGTAAAAATACCCAATATAAAATTTCACGGTAAGTCTTCTAGTTGGAGCTCAACTGTCTCATGCGGACAGACGGATGAACATGACCATGCTAAGGGTAGCTTTCTGAAACTTTTCTAAATGTGCCTATAATTTGGAGGAAACAGATTGCGAAAATGTGGGTTGGTGTTATCTGGCCCAGGAATGCGACCAACGGCGGGTTCTTACGAACAACGTAAAGAACGTTCGGGTTTTACAGTACGTGAGGAATTTTACTGGCTGAGCAACTGATAGCTTTTGAAGAAACACTGTGCTCCACTGAGTACACTGTTTGCCAGATTAGTCCGCTGCAATTCTGCCTACATCACTGGATTTGACAGTCGACTCTATAGTCTCCAAAACTGTCACTGTGAACACTTACATGGCATTCTCTCGCCCTGTATAGACCACGTTTTCGTAACAGTTCACAACGTGACAAAATTCCGAGTTGGCTGGAGCCCGTCACAACCTCACAACCACAAATATATTTTTTGTTCCCATTTCTTAAATATTCACCTTCCCGGAATATTTTAAAAAAAAAGTGGTAGATGTTTACAGGGCTCTTTATTTCACCTCGTGTTCCAATTTTGTTCACCAGAAACACCATTGTCAATTTTGTCTTATTGTGAGGTTTACTCTAAAGTGTGTCAGTATTGGCCACAATAAAACTCGCAATGTGCGGTGTATGCTTTGCATAAGAAGTTAGTTGCAATCCGTTGAGTGATGTCAGCTAATAAGAAACATGCAGACAGTTACGACGAACAGACGTTGCAAAGCACGCCATGTAATCTAGGACAGTACGAAGGAATATTATGGACTATGCATCCAGGATTCTGTTCACACCACGTGGTGCATACTGAGCCTGTGTAATAGGTACAGGCGACGCTCCTTGCCCTACAGTGGGAGCGTTGAATCTGACCGCTCACGGAAAAGCCAGTTTCTATGTTAACAGTGCGTAGAACTTTACTTTAACGACCACTACAAACTCCCCTTTAACCTTTTGACGCCGGAATTATTTTTTCTAATTTTAGCACACCCTGTATATAAAACGTGAATAAAACAGGAACCAAATAAGTTAGAATTATGAAACGAAATGCATTTTGAAGAGAAAGAAACGGAGAGTATATACCATGTTTAAAATATTCAGTACCTATATTTGCTGAATAAATATATAAAATGCAACTTTAGAGGTTAGCGGTGCGGTACGACCACTATAGTTGACATTAGGGGTCAAAAGGTTAAATCGTGTGGTGCTAACGCATAGGGAAAATTACGTGTTACGTGCAGGAAAATGGCATCGGCGGAATGATATTGTCCAGTCGTTGATGTAGATTGTCTCGTACGCAATCGCAATAAATCCATACCTTGATGAAGAAATTCTACTGCACGAAATGTTGGGAACAGCTTAGGACTTTAGGAGCTACTCGTAATTTGAATTCGAATCTTAGCGGAAATGCCGCCTACCGCGACAGAGGTTTCTGTGTTTCCTTTATGCCATCCGGACAGGAGAGGGAATTAGGCATTGAAATGTCCATGACTGCCTTCTTTAAAATTTGCACTTACTTTTACGACGATCTTCCAAACCCGTTACACGCTGTATCGTCTACATGTGAAAGAGCGTCGTTAAATAATATCAGTTAATTATTTTCTATTCGATGCGGCTGACACTTATTTCCTTTGGAATTCGCGAAGTCACGAACCCGGCACTGAATTTGCCAAATATAATGCCAGATGTAGTCTATTATCACCCCAGAGAGAAGTGTACACGGTTCAAAGAACTTTGCAGTGGTCTTTCACGATGAATCTGCTTCCTTCCATCCACCTGCCATTCTCTTCATCAGTCCACTGCCTTACATAATTACACAGCAATTTTCCCAGTACCTGATCACCTACTTCGACAACCCGTACAGGAACAACAATTGTTCAAAGAATTACGGTGTGTTAGAAGTACAGGCTGAGCATCGACGTTGTTTTCGGTGATGACTGTTATCAGAACTCGTTAAATCCGACGAAATTCTTTTCCAGTACTGGAACCGTAGGAATTCTTTGTAACATCCACCTTCTTCATTGCGACTTAATTCTTGTTTTCTGGTCTCATTCAGCTTCTCTGTGCTTAGATTCCCCACGCGCCTTCTCCTTACCATTCTTTTTTTTAATGAATTAAGAGGTTTAATGAATCAAATGTTATGAAAGGTAAAATACTTTAAGTCGTGTAGGAGGCGTATTCTTAACATTTATAGTTCTGCCATTAGATGAAGTGATGTTACAATATCCGGCCATTTTACCTCAAAGAAAGGGTCTCCGCAGTCTAGTGGACAGGAAGCTTGATAGGCCCTACAGCCGAATTCGACGTAATTAATTTTGTATTTAAATTACATATGTGGCCAATTCCATATCGAGTGCATTAGGGCTGAGCGGCGAGACACATATTAATAAGGTTCCACGGAATGCAGGTGTAAGTAACAGGCATGTCATTTGGAGATATAGTGTGGAAATTTCTTCACTGAACGCAATAATGACACGATTAACTTAAACAAAAGATATTAAGCTTAAATGCACTTATTACAGGCCGTTAATTGAAATGGACGAGAAGTCAAAACTATATGATGAATAAAGAAAATGGTAAGTGTCAAAAAGTAAATTACTTTAACTTGTTTAACATCACAAATCATTATTTCGCGTCTTATGAATATAAAAGAAAAAGTTCTGTACTTAATTTCTATAGTAAAACCAACTAGATGCGCCAGTGTATCAAATTTATTTTATTTTGTAATGACACTCTACATGTTTCGGACGGTCTTGCTAGCAAGCAGACAGCAGTATCTGTTTGACAAATGCCTGTTGCTGTATGTACAATCTTGAAATCCTGATGATGGACGGAAAGACCGTCCGAAACATGTAGAGTGTCATTACAAAATAAAATAAATTTGATACACTGGCGCATCGAGTTGGTTTTACTATAGAAATAATATTAGGATGCACTGCCCTATGAACGTCAAATATGTCATAAAAGTCATGCCGTAAGTAAAGTAACACTGTTTGCAACTGCATTTACTTACATACAAATACAACTACATGTTCCATGGCTGAATCGACCTACTTTAAAACGTCAAATCCTGTACTTAAATTTTGCTTTCTTTTTAATACCCATCTTTCCGTCACTCTTTTAATTGTCGGCCATTTCCTTTTCTCACTCTTCTTGTTTGTTACTCTCATTTACATTTTTATACTTTTGGCATTAACTAAATACAATATCGCATTTCCTCAAATGTCACAGTGTGAATACCAGAATAGTATTGCGGTAATGTACGAAAAGTAACAATTATTATATCTACACTTATTATTATTATTATTCACCTCCTCCTCCTCATTATTATAATATGATTATTATCATTATCAGCAGCATCCATATTTTGTTATTAATGTCTTTAATAAATGTAGGAAAAGGGAAACAGAAGAAACCAGGGGTGCTACACCACAGCGAGACAGCTCTGGTCTAGTATCAATGAAAGAGTCGATCACGTTGGCCTCGCTCTGAATTGCGCTTCCGGACTTCGACTGAACGAAAACTACGACTCGGGGTTGGAAAATCGCTTGAGAATAAAATGTTTGTCGTGTTGTTAAGGGTTTTGCAGTGAGGACTCTTCCTGAATCCGGAATTTATGTCACCAAGTACATGCGGGTTACGTTAAAAAATTAGCTCTGATTCGAAACAGGCCGGAAGAAGTAATCCATGCAAAACAAGATTATCAAATGAATTGTCATTTTTGTTCTCGAACGTACCCCTACGTCTACAACGACGTTTCCCAACCAAAATTATGTATACTTTTCACAACGACGGCAAGGAAAATATAACCCAATCATCGAGATTAACAGGCATAGAAAAGTGAGAGAAAGGATCCAGAAGTTCTCCCACACATTAATAGCACGACTTCGGAGGTGTCAAGATGGAAAAGAAACTGCCCTCAAGCTACAAGATCGCTAGCTGAATACAGCCATCCCCCAAATGTAGCTGCTGACACTAAATGTATGGCAGTGTCATTATTACCAACTTAAAATATGTCACATAAATTTAAAGTAGTTTATCGATGCTAAAGTTATGTACGTGTGAAATGAACACGAAACTGTAACTCTCAGTGTCACATGTTCGGTCGCCCAATATCCAGTACACTCAAGAGTTATTTTATGGTTTACTCTTTACTTAATTTATATTTCGCACAGTGAAACATTTTAATTATAGCGACAAATGTTTTGATAAGTATCAGATACAGTGACACTGTTGTTATCCTAATTGAGACTGGAGGCCAAGCAGCGTCTAAAATATAAAATACTTTCGTTTTGTGACAGCCACATGAACATACATCCGAAATAGGATTTATAGATATTAAAAAACAGTATCTTGCGTCTATTTATATATTTTTTTAATTCAGCCAGTTTCGAGAAATCAAAGCTCATTTATTTAACCGATTTTGGAAAAATATATGTATTCCGCTAGAAGAATACACCCTTATCTTGTTTGTTAAGTTTATTTGAATAAATAAAATAAAACACGGTTGACATTACTTGAAATGAAACACTCGTATAGCCGCCAAATTAAACCTTCCATCTCGTATAAATCAATCTGGCGGTCTTTTGTAAGTTTAAACAAGGGAATACAGACAGCAAGCCTTTTGAGAAGACAGCAGCTAACACCATCCGTGGCGGACACAGTTACAGGTTGGTCGTGGAAAACTGTGTGATTAAGCAAGCAGCAGTTTCCACTGATAAAACAGCAATAAGCGCTCTTAGTGTTGTGTGCATGACAACTGGTAATTTCTCTGTCGCTCCTAATCAATCCTAGACACTTCGTAAGCCCTCAAGAAATGAAACGTGTCAGTTTTTTACTAACCCTTTACGGAGTGCCCAGACTATGTAGGTAGGACGGGAAGAAGTTAATGAATGATAAATTTGGAAGGATATGGTATGAATCTGCTGTCGCCTTAAAAAGCTGCTACTGCAGTACTGGGGGAACCACTTGAAAACAGCATGACGGAATATCTGAAATCAGGCCAAGAACTACAGTCGAAATCTGACGAATACAAAGCAGGAGTGACGAGAATCAGTTGGGATTTAATATGAGACTGGAAACCACTGACTTGTTTTCCGATTATTTTACGATATAGTTTCAGCTGACGAGGCTGTGTAGAGTCGGACGAGGTTCCTGTGAGTTAGAAAGGGATGTGGGAGGGAGTGGTCGTGACCTATTTTGAAATGGCTTCACGGAAATGTTGTTGAGAATTCGAATATAACTACCAAAGGGCTGTTGGGATTCAAACCGGACAATTCCAAAAAAAAATGACCGATATTCCTATCCAGTGGGTTATTTGCAAAAAAGTTCCCTCAAAAGTTTCTTCCAGCTGTAAAAGTGTTGCATCAGGATGTTCCATAAAATTTTAAAAAAAATCATAATTTCAGTGATATAATCGTTTTCTCCGCCTCAGTGCAACTCCTGCCTTGAGTTAAAACACCGTCTTCTGTCCATATAGAAAGACAATGTAATTCACCACTATCCCACTCTTTCCTTGTCAATGTCGTGATACCTACATTTTTTGTGATGGAAAGAAACTCTGTGGGAAGTCAAACTGGAATTTGTCATTAGTGGAGCTGGAAATGCCGACAAGCAAGCAGGTTGCTTGGCCTGAAGTGTGTCAGCAAGTCTATAAGGCATTTCATTATATAATAATCTAAATACTAGTAAGGTTGTGCCGCATCTAGGCGCTTACTTAGAAAGTTATAGCGTGTAATACCATAGCATGTTCCAAAATACATTCCACTCCTCAAGCAAGGAGGTCCAGCCAGGGATGCGGATAGGTTAGTAAATTCACCACTGCTATAGCAGTTATACTACATGACAGGGTATTCACGTAGCCCACCTAAAATGATACTCAACTTACCTAACGGGTTTTCAATAAAGGAACTCGTATATCGTCAAAGTTGATTCAGTCTTAATCAAGCAAGAAGGGAAGTTAGGATTCTGAAAAAGCGGTTATGCTGCAATGCCAGCATTAATACCAAGAGAATGAGGAATGTATGGATTAGGAGTATTCGGGCGATTCGTAACACGTACAGGTGTATAGCGTAACTGCTACACGGTATTGCTCGTATTGAAGTACTAAGACACAACTGACATTTGTAACTTTGTTGCAACTCCGACACCAACTTCCCGAGGAGCCGATTTCTATAGCCGCTATCCACTGCTGGTTGACATGCGCACGGAATAACTTGCTTCTGGATGTCTTGATGTAGTCTGGCAACCAACTGTAGCTTCTCAAAGCATGTGTTCTCCGAATGGGGCAAGTGAGAAAGGCAACGTTTGTCCGTCTACAGACGTTAGGCCTTCAGAACCCGGTCATTTGTCTACATAAAACTGCCGGTGGAATTAAATTTTTGAAGTGAAGTTATTACGACATCTTGCAGACTGGTAGATGTGCCAAGGTTTCGGAGGAATATATAGCTTCCATCTTCAGGGTAGAAGAGCAGAGAGTATGCACGCCGAAACGTTAGAATCCATAAGCATTTAACACCAGAATGTATAGCGCCATAAAGTGCAAGACCTTAATATCAATTCTATTTGATTCATATCGGTCTGTATATGGCTTATGAATATTATCTTTCATGAAAATTTTGTTCGAAAGTTGTATAATATTCGTTTTATTCTTACTCAAAATTATATCCGGTTTCTTGCATTCAGTTCTGCACAAAATAACTGCATGTCGCGCTTAGTATTGCTTCTCCATCTTCTGAAGAGATGCCTTTCGAATCGCGGTCGGTGTACCGCTTGTGTTGCACAGGAGCTCTCGGTTTCCTCGGAGTTGCCAGGCGAATGCCTCGAATTTGTTATAGGCTTGCCTTCTACCTCCTATACTCTCATTCTCTCTCTCTCTCATATATATATATATATATA
>Ga0123352_10016478_pt1 | contig 11776 bp, 9 predicted proteins | sample TergutLab28metaG_FD_89700 | JGI IMG/M metagenome (GOLD analysis project Ga0123352, IMG submission 89700) | Labiotermes labralis P1 segment gut microbial communities from Petit-Saut dam, French Guiana - Lab288 P1 | ecosystem: Host-associated > Arthropoda: Insects > Digestive system > Gut ...
AAAAAAAGCAAGTGATATCAAGTTGGTCTCTCTTTATTCAACTCTCACACAATCAGTTCAAGATACCTCGTGGTGAATACTGACAACAGAAATAAAAGCAAGCTCAAAAGACTTATAAAAGCCAAAGTTTTGTAACCACTCAATGATTTCAAACTAATACCATGCAATCAGTTCCAGATATGTCATGGTGAATACTAACAATACAAATAAAAGGCGGTAAAATCACAAGAGTTATAAATGCCGAAGTTTTGTAACCAATGGATGATTTCAAACTTACATATTTCTTTTACATATAACAAACAAATCTATACATACCTCTTTCCTCAAGGTTTCACGAAGAGCTGGCATGTTCAGCGAGCGTGGTGCATTGAACACACCTAGAACAAACAATTGCAGAAATAAAAATTAAGATGCATGACAGAACAAACTAAACTGCCAATAATAAGAACTGTTCTCAAATTACTGTATTTTGGAACTGATATACCTGGTGCAGGAAGAACCTTGCCCTTCTTCTCATTCTCGTAGTCTTCCCAGGCTGCCTTACGTTCCTCTTCATTAAGCTCTTCCTCTTCCTTGTTTTCAAGCAAAGAGTCATGTTCATGGTATGTAACAATCCACTGTTCATGCTCTTTCAACAGCTCAGCTAACAGACGATCCTAAAAAGTCATTTGATTCTTTCAAATGATGCAGCTCTTCTAATCTCTGTTAATGCCAGAGTGTGCCCTGTGCCATAAGCCTGTGTGCCACAACTGATTCCACTTCACCATCATCTTTAAATTCGTGACTTCCAACATTTTGCTAGAGGGCTAGTAACAAATGATAATCTCCCAGGAACAAAATTCCCCTGATATGATCACAATCAGTTCTGGTTCTTTAGTTACAGAATTACATGCCATAGAAGTTCATTTTCTAACTGACCCTCACATCTCTCTACTAGACTACATGGCATCATATGTCAAAAGAACATACAATCTTAGAGGAGATCTAAGATTTTCAAGGTGGTGACTACAAACTGTACTGTCTTCTGCACTGTGATGTTGTGCATTCTGGTAGAAAACTAACAGTTTCAGAAAAACCTGCTGCCTCCATCATCAGGGCAGGAGAAGGCAGCATCTCTTCTACCCTGAGAACAGAAGCAGGAAGTTCATCCAACTTTCTACAAGTATAAATGACACGACATCCCAAAGATTGCATTCTTCCTTTCTCGATACTCATATTCATTTACTAACTCATAACTTACTAATGGTGAATTTTATGACACTGTCAGTAGCACAGAGTAAATAGAAAGAGGGGGGAATGAACTGGAATGGATATGAAAGGCTTTCTGGCATAATTCAAGATGCTATCACAACATTTAACTGAAGTGAGTGAATGAACAACAAAGAGGCTCAGGCAGGTCCCTGGGGCCAGACAAACACAGAACCTGTTCAATAAGCAGCAGGAATGCCACCCACTCTGCTGCAACAACCAGCATTGTTTCTTCTTATACAAGAAAGAAAATGGTTTCTGAAAGAACATTACTGGAGAGATACTGAAGTTCAAATTTTGTGCTTATGATATGTGAAAGGACAGAGAACTAGAAATTTTAGGATGTGATGGACACTATTATGCTGTTCACAATTAATACCCAATTTATCTTCCTGTCTCTAAATTAGCTGTTCTACTTAAAGATGTGTTTTCAAAAATAACTACCATAACATGAACACATATTTCTAAATGTCTCATGGCAATACAATTTACTTGCTGTTTTATATGGGTGGCAGAATTTGACTCTCACCATAGCAGAAAAAAAAAATTGTGCATGTGACTGAGAACAAATAGCTAATGAGTACCAAAAACAGAGACATAATAACCCAAAGAAAATTACATAATATATAATTTGCCAAATATTATTAACAAAGGAAGAAGGGATGGGCCAAACATGCACCATTCGTGGTGGAGAATGCAAATGCACTCAGCATGGTCTTGATAAAGTCATGGACAAAGACCACTTCTGAGATCTTGGAAAACATGAGATTTAAAGATGCAGCACTCAGTGCGATCTGAGTATGATTTAGCAGCAGCAATAAAATTCAGGTCCCAGAAAAGCTGGTATTTCTGAGCAGCTAACTGGCCATGAGCTGCTGCAAAGAAGACTGAAGACACTGGTAAAATATGTATTAGAAACAATATGAGTACTGTAATGTGTATGTAATAAATTGGAACTTCTTTCCCAGTACTGAATGAATAACAAACATGCAGCAATGCAACCTCAATATGAAGAGGCTACAAAATTATAAAAATTATCATTCCTACATACAGTTGTACCCTCTGTGCAACAAAAATCATGGGCATTTTTCTAACTAACAATTCAGAAAAAGAGCAGGTAACATGATTCCTGTCACTCAAAGATTCATTGTATATGACAATCCATTAAGTGAAAGACTCTATCCCAGACATCTACTAACCCTCTGGCACGTAATATCAGGTACAAATGTCACGCAGTGAGATCCTTAAAACACCTAGTGTCAGGTTAATTTCGCGTAATTTAATGGCCTCCCTTGTTCAGTTATTAGGTAAATGCTGGCCTTCAGTAGCAACCACTGGGTATTTAATTTCGAAACCAAAGCACACACACAAATACAGTGTGTTTCTTTTATTGCTCTCCTGAGCAGCAAAACTGTCATGCACTTTCCTGGTGGATACAAATTCTGTGAGAAAAAAATGCTGCACTTGGTGCAGCAATAAGAAAGGCCAGGCATATATTTCTACTTAAGTTCAATAAAAACAGGGTTGCAGCCAATGACATGACTGAAATGTGCAACTAGATTTCACAGTAACATCACAGCAAAGATCTAACTTTATTGGGACATAAGTATTCACTGACAGACAAGTGAGATGGATACCAGCACTGATGTGGAGTTCAAACAAACAGTTCAAGTCATGGTGTCAGTGTAGGTTCTTTTTTTTATGCACTGTATATTATATTTATTTATTTACTGCAATTGGGTTGTTACCCGGCGGCAGTGGTTATTTTACATGTAAACTAAACATTTAAGTCTGGAGGGCTACATGAGAAGCATGTAGTGGCAACTTGGAATCTTGGGAACCATCTCAGCATTTGCTTATAGACAAAGGGAAACCAAGAAAAACCTGTGTCGAGATGATGATGATGATGATAATAATAATAATAATAATGATGTTGTTTTTGTTGTCGTCAAATTTTTCACTGCTCAGCTTTGGCTGGGAAATATTCATCTATCCTGGGATGTAGTAACCAACAGGGTTAGGCTCGGTGGTCTTATTTGTAGTTTAAAAAGTTTCTTACAATTGAACATGTGCCAAGAATTACAGATTTTTGCAGTTGTTATATGTATTGGGGTGCAAGTTAAGTCATGTTAGACTTTGTGATAGTGACTTTGGAATTACTCCTGTAGATGACATTACTATCTGGATCACTTGTGCTGCCTTTTGCTTCCACATAGCACATTTCGCATGTCCTAATCTCAGGGAATCTAAGTGTTCTAAGTAGTGGAACAGTAATTTTATAAATAATTGGACACCATTAATATTTTTGTATTATTTCACAATTATTATTATTATTATTATTTCAGGGATTCTCACTGCATGGCCCATTCCAGTTGAATCCAGAAATCTCTTTAATGGGAGCCCTGGTCTCCTTTTTCTTGTTGGTTGTTATTTCATAACAGTGTGTGGAAGTGTGGCTCTGCTCTGATTGCACAAATACTCAATTCCGGCGTGAAGTTATATTACTCAGCTATACATTTCAGATGCTACTGGTGCTGTACAAGCAGACAAAATAAATTTTGTGTCAAAAGGCTGAACTATGTAAGAACAGTTTCATATTACAGACCTTGGGTAGAATTGGAGTAGGACGTTTAGTCTTCTCTTCAGGATTGAACTTGTACAGCTCCTGAAGGTCAGCCATGTTGTAATGCCGTTCAATCTGCTGCTCGTCCACAACTCGACATGACAGGGATAACTTTGTTACCTGACGATCATAAATCTTCTCTTCCATTGTACCCTGGAATGAATTGTATTGCATATATATGCTAGTGCAGAAATAAAGAAATCCCCCCCCCCCACTTAAATTAAATACCAACTTTCCACCATACAGAGTAACAATATCACATCATAAAACTGTAGTAATTTGTGTCCAATGTTGACATCCTTCAGTAATGTGTCTTGCTTCAAAGTTTGGACTGAGATCAACTAATCATGGTAGGGTTCCAAGGCAGATTCTCACAGATGTGGTAAAAAACTCTTAGTTTTCACAAGATGAAATGACTGATATTACAATACTTACGCCACGTGTAAATTTCCTCACTATTACGTTACATTTTTACACATCTATAGTTTCTAGTTTATGTCTTTTCAATCAGTAAATGTAATGCAGTAAGTGCAACTACATAAACAGGGTTTTGGACAGGGTGCAATATTTTAGGTGGTGATACTGTCAAGTGCTAAGATTAGAGTGTCAATGACAGATGAATGAAACATGAGTAAAGGATTGATGGAATTATACTGTCAAGGTGAAACTGAAATATGCAGAGGAAACATTGTCCCAGTACCACTTTGTCCACCACAAATACCAAAATGGCTGGCTCTGGATTGAAACCAGGTCTCTTTGGAGATAGAATAGTGACAACTAGGCAGCACGTCACAGAAGATTTTAAATGGTGACTTGGGTGCTCTCATCAGTCATTTCGCATGTCCTAATCTCAGGGAATCTAGGTGTTCTAAGTAGGGGAACGGTAATTTTATAAATAATTGGACACCATTAATATTTTTGTATTATTTCACAATTATTACTGCTAGCCTCAGTACCATGTACACAACTTATCACATCCTGGGTAGAAAACAGACTCTCGCTTATGTTAGGTTTTCAAAATTGCAGAGTTCAAATCCATCCCCCCTTAAATATTCTTACTCTTCCCAATTGGCTGTTAAATCCCACTACTCCCTAATAGAATCAACAGTCAAAATTTGAAATACTTCATTTCTACTGGATCACTTACGTAATGCTGTTCTCATATCATACTAGCATAATCTCCCTGAGTCTTACTGGTCTTCTCTCTCTCTCTCTCTCTCTATCCCTCTAGGCTGCTATACAAATCCATTACACTCGCCATTCCACCCGAAACTAAATTACTAATTTAAACAAATCCATCCAATCTATAAAATGTATAACTTTAACACCTCATAAAACTTAAACAAACAATAATGCTTATAACTCTTTTCTCAACACATTGTTACAAATTAAAAACTATGAAACTAGGATTTTATGTACTGATCAATAAATCTATGACATAATGAACTATAATGATTAATGAACTTATTACATAAGATTTTGTCATACCAGTTTTTAACAGATGTATTACTAAAATGCGTTAAGTTCAAACAACATACCTGTGCTAAGAAACGGTATATATAGCATGGCTTCTTCTGCCCAAACCTATACACCCGGAAGATGCTCTGAACATCATGAGATGGGTTCCATGATGCATCAAAAACTATAACCCGGTTTGCTGCAAATAAATTGATACCCAGACCTCCAGCACGGGTTGAAATGATGAAGAGTCGAGCCCTGCAGATTGGACGAGTGTCAGAACAAATACATGTTATAGACTACCTACTGCCAGCCAACTTCCAGCAGTCACTCCATACACAGACCAATAAACTTTCATTTTATGGTTTGTGTCTGCATAAGACTACCAATGGACATCAGTACTTAAGACATTCCCAAAAAAAATTCATACTTCCACAGCCAATTTCCCTACTGTCAATCTTACTATTATACTTGTGTCTGGATCTGTATCTACACTAGCCATGCCGGACATTGCTCATTACCCGAGGCATATTAATACACAACCATTTCAGGAGAAGCTTCTACGCATGTGACTGGACACTGCAGTATAACTTGGACAATGAACGCTGCCCAACATTACTGTGACATAATGAATCAACCACCATCACAAGACCTTACACAGCAGCATGGCTAGGATTTTTTTGACCCACATGCAAAGCTTACTGATGGGCCTGTCATATCCATGAGGTATCTGACTTTTTACAAAATTGTCACAAACAGGCTTGGTATTTGGAATAAAGCTGTTTATGTCAACCTTGATTCTTGTTTTAACTTATCATGAACATGCTTGAATTTGCCTGAATGTTGGGTGGCGTTTGAACACCAAAAAAATATTTTTAAGAGAGTACAAATCATGATGAAACTCCTCTACATACACTTCCTCCAGTCTCCTGCTACTTCTTACCTCTCAGGCCCTATATCCAATGCAGCACCCTTTCCAGAATAACCTCTGCCTGTGTTCTTCCCTGAACATGATAAAGTTTCACACCCACAGAAAATAATAGGTAAAACTACAATTATATATATTTTTATCATAATATTTTTAGACAGCAAATGGGAAGACCAAATGGCAGAAGGCATTCCCTGAGTTTACACTGTTCTTAATTTCTTCTTCTTCAAGTATTGGATACAGACCTATGGTTGTCTTCACGGTTGAAGGCCTTGCACCAGAAATTACGATTTTCAACTGACGTTGAACCATCAAGACGAAAATAATCCAATCCCACACTCCATGAACCAATATTGTTGTCAAGCGACTCTTTGGTCTCTGAAGCTTGTGTAGCAGAATCAACACATGCCAAAAAATATTCAATGAGGTCCAGTGAGTATAGAGATTGACTAAATACCAGCCTGAAATAGTACAATGAATATTAAGACAGTCTTAGCAAAGACCATACACAAATTCTATCTACCAGGATCCCATTGGACATATGACATTCCAGAACATACACAATACACAAAAAGCTGACTAACTTACAAAGTAACTGCACTGTACTCACACTTTATCTCCAATTTTTTCACATTCCCGAAGAATGGAAAACAGAAGAACTAATTTGCCACTATATTTCATATTCTCAAGTTCATCCCCTACAATAAACTGCTTCCACCAAGCCACGGGCTTTGATTTCTCAGCTTCATCAGCACTGATGACTTCTTGTTCTAAAACATACGATATTCAAAAACAGTCACAGTAACATGAGATTGTGCAGTAATTTCACTACAATTCAATCCGTGTAAAATTACAGTTCAGTTCAGAGTGTGTAAAGTTATGTTTATCAGATAAGTGAAACTAGTGCTCTTTACAATGTCCACACAAGCCTTCTCAGACCTTATCATGCGCCAATTAAATCCACTTCATACGATCACCTCCTTCTTCTTCAAGGTCCATTTCGATACATCTTTCCATTTATTCTTTGACCTCCCAAGCTGCTACACCATTCAGATTTTCTGAATGGAATTTTGTACAAATTTCTCACTGCCCCAGTCCTTGTATATGCCTAGTCCATCCTTTCTTGTGGTTTACTATATAATGCTGTCAGTATTTCAGACTACATAATGTTGATCGTATGATGAATGATGACTTGTAAAGGATCAGGAAAAAAGCAGCCATGACCTAATCAAGGCACTAACTTGACATTAGCCTTGAGGGACTGCAGGAAAATGGTGAAGTCCTCATTTATGACAGTCAAGAATCTTGGATGAGATTTGAACTGGGCACCTCCAAAATACAAGTCCAGAACATCATCACTGTAACAACCTGCCAAGTAACCCCATTGTATTACCCTACATTTCATTACCGTAATATTTGGTGATGAGTATGAATTATGAAGCTCCAGACTGTGTCATTTTCTGTATCCCATCCTTTACTGCCACTCCTGTACATCAAAATATGCTCCACAGTGTTTTCAAAAACCTCAATGGTGTGTTTATGAAAGAAATTAATCAATATCAGAAGCTGTAATTACAGTTGTACAAGTTCCAACTCAACAACGAGAGCGGATGTTAGTAGATCCAGTTAATCAATACCAGAAGCTATAATTACAGTTGTACAAGCTCCTGATGATGGGTGTCAACACCCGAAACATGTAGAGCTGCCTACAGAAATGTAATAAACTGAATAAGTTGCATCTTGTTGGACAATAATTAAATTAAAATACAAGGGACTGCTTTAGGTATGACATAGGTCTGGCAGTAAAGATAGCGTATTACACTCACCTTCAGCAGCACCCTTGCTACGTGTGTTTCGTGTACTTCTACTGGAGGATTTGCCTTTATTCTCTTTTCCTTCTGCTACAACTTGTACATCTGATTCATCTGAGGATGACTTGTCTGATGATTTTGTTGATTCAGTATCATCATCATCATCATCATCATCATCGTCAATGAAGTCTCGTAGTGAACCCTCAGAATCTGACTCCATCAAACGCTGCAACACAATGACACAGACTCATAAAACTGGAAAAAAAAAATATTTTGTTATTATAGACGTTTATTTGTTACTCCAATATTTAACCCACAGAACCTCTGCACCACCTGACACAACATGCATGTTAAAACAGAATATCTGTATACTATAAATGAAGATAAAAATAAAGGTAAAGTAAGTCAAAACACAACTTGTTTATTGGATGTTAATGAAACGACATGTTTCAGCCTACTTGGCCATCATCAGGTTGCAAAGTTCTACGAGACTAAATATTGTTTGTGTGTGGTGGATGTTGGACCGCCTCTGTGGTCTAGTGGTCAGAGTTTCTGGCTACAGATACAGGGGTCCCGGGTTCGATTCCCAGCGCTACCAGATTTTCTGAGTAGTAGTGGGTCTGGAACGGGGTCCCCTCAGCCTCGTGAGGTCAATTGAGGAGCTACTTGAATGAAAAAAAGTAGCGGCTCCAGGTCTAGAAAACAGAGATAACGGCTGTGGGGACCCGTTGTGCTGACCATGTGACACCCCTCTATCCGCAAAAGTTGGCACTAACTTCGCCGACCAGCGGCGGCCACTCTGTCGGTATAGTTCACGTGCGGACTAAGGCCACGGAGTTTAGTTTAGTTTAGTGTGGTGGATGTTGAGATATCATCTGGCCTATGAATTATATATGAGACATAAACTGCGTGTGAGCAGGTACAGCTGTACCTGCTCACACGCAGTTTATATTTCATATATAATTTTTTTTGGCCAGATGATGAGATCTCAACATCCGCCACATGCTACGATACTTAGTTTCGTAGAACTTTGCAACCTGATGATGGCCAAGTAGGCTGAAACATGTCGTTTCATTAACATCCAATAAACTAGTTGTGTTTTGACTTACTTTACCTTTAGTTTTAGTTTTATTGTTACATACACAATGGGGATGCCTCAACTACAGATTTGTGTACTATACTTTATATTCAAGTCACTCTCTCAGTCACATATTAAACAGGGAGCATACTTGAACAGTGACAAACTTCAGGGGTAAAATACATTTCACAGTGCCAATAGTTCCCAGACTTTATGAGTACTAACTTACAAAAATTTATGCAGCTGCACATATCAGATGCTGTAGTTCTATGTTAACTAGAAAACAACATGACAAAAAACTTGTCATGTACTCATAACCGTACTAAATGAATCAAAATTTTATTTATAATGATAATACTTGCCAACAACAAAAGAACAAACCAAGCAATGGCTTCAGGAATTAGACTTAAATAAAAAGTTAAATGAATTTTCACTGCCTTTGGAGGAACCCTCTTGGCCCTCTGGGGGTCTGTGGTTCCTAGGCTGGAAGACACTGCTCTATACCATTTAACAAATAATATGGGCTGGATCTTATGTTTATTGGACCGTGCATCATTGTAATAGTTGAAGAATAAAATACCAACTTGATGTCACTTGTTATTTTGTTTCACTTCTTATGTACTTGACATGTCTGAAACATTTCGAGTATATAAGAAGTGAAATAAAATAGCAAGTGACATCAAGTTGGTCTTTTATTCTGCAAATATGGGCTGGGTTAATGTGGTTAGTTTTACTAGGCTACTGTGTACGTACAATATCAATGGGAGAATGAACTTAACCTAGTACCCCATTATGTACTGCAACATGTAAGTTCACATACAATTAACTTTTTGGTACTGGAATTAATTAAATGCCTGCAGTAATATAAGAACAACTGGAACTTAAATAGAGGCTACTTTAGATGGTTGCATAAGAGCAGATATAATTATATGGCATAAGGGACTGTGACCATCAGAGTGCGTTTCACATATACAATATGTCTGGCACCGAAGGGTAAAGGATATAAAACTTGACAGCGGACCATGCTTCCTGACAGTCTGCCTTCAAATAAGGCTTGTAATTCCCTGTGATTCACCTGTCTTACCTTCTTCTCTGCATTTTTCTCGGCAGTTTCAGCGCTCATCTGTAGCACCCTGGGATGTGTCCATATTCTTAATAGATTCTGGTAATCACTAAAAAGTTGTGCTCCCTTGGAATTCACCCCACTTTTACCCATAGCACAGTTTTCCAAGTAGTACCGATATGCCTTAATCTGGACTTCAGATAAGCGGATTGAGATAACGTACTCATGTTTCGGTGGTAGAAATGGAGTCAACACTGAATAGTCAAACCTCTGCAACAGAAGAAAGGACACATCTTTGCAATACTGGCTCCTATCCTAGAGAAAACAGGTTGTTACACTTCAATTCTGTAGGACTGTAATAATGATAAATAGCTTTCACCAATACTCCTTTTATGCATTTTGTCCACTCTCAGTAATGTACAGCTGAAGCACAGTACTTCAGAAGCCAGCTCTGCTACTATCCTCAGGTGACAATGATTGGAAAGAACCCTTATGATTGGGTACACTGTACATCACATGATGGACTTGATGGACCGAGTCCAAAAGAAGAGGGTTTTGAAAGTTGTTGTAATGCCTGTTACTAAAGAGAAGCATTCTGACTTGTTTGGTTGTAGCGTGGCTCCTAATAATGGGGAAAGGGGAAATATGCAGAACTTTTAAAAAACAAAGAAAAGAGAGTCAAAAGTACAGGTCTGTCATAAGTTTGTACATAAGCACATCATCTATGATAAATTCATTGTCAGAAACAATATGAAGAATAATTTTATTATGCCTGATAAGATTTTCTAATGGCAATCACTAAGATCTGTAGTCTTCTGGGACATCAAGTCATGTAGTCTGAATAAGAAAGTAGGTTTCTCTGAAACAACAATGAATTTTTAACAGACATTTCTTAAATTATTAAATCAGTTAATCTGTTGCCTACATTACTACCTGCTACTACTTCTTTGACTTTCACCACCTTACCAACAAGTTCTGAATGTGCAATTACAGTCATCATTTACTTATTACTGAGAATACAATTTTTGTAACCTCTGTGTAGGTTTCAAAGACCAGTGTTGAGTGTTGAAAATACACCTCTGAATACATAAGCAGAGAATAACAATTTTCAGGGATTCGCTCCCTTTTGTTTAATTACCTTTAAAAAAGCTAAGACTTCAAAGAAGAAGACTATGGGCATTCACAGCATATTTCATGTTTCTGTACAACATTTGTTTTTATGTATTTTACATATTCAGTACAGTATGTTTCACATACGTGCTGAAACACATGCGGGTCTTAAAGTACAGTGTCCGTTATTTTCTCAAACTTAAACTAAAATCAGAATGCATGAGGTGCTTTAAATTCTACAGTGTGATCTCATCACATGACCTATCAAGTTACATTTGAATTGACTGTGCTGAAGTCATGAATGTGCATGTTTTGACTTAAAAAGGCTGATGGTTGAACAATGTAACACCAGTTGTGTCAAAGCTGTAGCAGAAATAAGTATGTTTTCACACTTCTTGGGGGGGGGGGGGGAGGGGGGGAAAAAAAAAAAAAAAAAAAACAAAAAAATAAAATAAAT
>Ga0123352_10016481_pt1 | contig 11776 bp, 8 predicted proteins | sample TergutLab28metaG_FD_89700 | JGI IMG/M metagenome (GOLD analysis project Ga0123352, IMG submission 89700) | Labiotermes labralis P1 segment gut microbial communities from Petit-Saut dam, French Guiana - Lab288 P1 | ecosystem: Host-associated > Arthropoda: Insects > Digestive system > Gut ...
ACAGTACAGTACAGTACAGTACAGTACAGCACAGTACAGTACAGTACAGTACAGCACAGTACAGTACAGTACAGTACAGTACAGTACAGAACAGTACAGTACAATACAGTACAATGCAGTACAGTACAGTACATTGCAGTACAGTACAGTACAGTACAGTACAATGCAGTGCAGTACAATACAGTACATTACAGTGCAGTACAGTACAGTACAATAGAGTAAAGTACAGTACAGTACAGTGCAGTACAGTACAGTACAGTGCAGTACAGTACAGTACAGTACAATAGAGTAAAGTACAGTACAGTACAGTGCAGTACAATACAGTACAGTACAGTGCAGTACAGTACAGTACAATACAGTGCAGTGCAGTACAGTACAGTACAGTACAGTATAGTGCAGTGCAGTACAGTACAGTACAGTACACTGCAGTACAGTACAGTACAGCACAGTTCAGTACAGTACAGTACAGTACAGTACAGTACAGTACAATACAGTACAGTACAGTACAGCACAGTACAGTACAGTACGGTACAGTGCAGTATAGTATAGTACAGTACTTTACAGTACATTACAGTGCAGTACAATACAGTGCAGTACAGTACAGTACAGCACAGTACAGTACATTACGGTACAGTGCAGTACACTACAGTACAATACAGTACAGTACAGTTCAGTACAGTACAGTACAGTACAGTGCAGTACAGTACAGTACAATGTAGTACAGTACAGCACAGTACAGTACAGTACAGTACAGTATAGTGCAGTGCAGTACAGCACAGTACAGTACAGTACAGTACAGTACAGTACATTACGGTACAATACAGCACAGTACAGTACAGTACAGTACAGTACAGTACAGTACAGTACAGCACAGTGCAGTACAGTACAGTACAGTACAGCACAGTACAGTACAGTACAGCACAATACAGTACAGTGCAGTACAGTACAGTACAGTACAGTACAGTACAGTACAGCACAGTACAGTACAGTACAGTACAATACAGTACAGTACAGTACAGTACAGTACAGCACAGTACAATACAGTACAGTACAGTACATTACAGTACAGTACAGCACAATACAGTACAGTACAGCACAATACATTACAGTACAGTACAGTGCAGTATAGTACAGTGCAGTACAGCACAATACAGTACAATACAGTACAGCACAGTACAGTACAGTACATTACGGTTATAAACAAGTGGACAGAACACCGGCTGGTCCACATTTTGGCGCCATAACAGTCTAGACATGTGGCCTACCTCTTCGTGTAGTTTTTTTTTTGCTCCTAAATTTTGCTCCAAGGTCAATAAATTCGTTTCACTTCGATATTGCCAATTAGTAAAGAGATTGATATATGGTGCAAACTACTGAGTTTGACATACCATAGGCAACTACTTCGTGTTTCCTTTCTTTACGGTTCTGACGGTGACCTAGAAGACGATTTGTTTTAAAATATTGGCTGCACTGCGTTTGTTACTCAAACTCAAGAAAAGAAGTAACGGACGACTGGACAAATTTGGATAATAAAGATCTTCATAATCTGTATTCTTTATCAAACATTCTTGCGTTTATTCAATGAACGCGAATATGAAAATTATTTTATACATCTACCGACTAGGTCGAATTAAGGGAGGATCATAAACTGAGGGAACTCGAGGAGAGGGTGTTGATAAAAATGTTTTGCGGGACGATATAACAGGGGAGTGCAGAAGACTGCATAACGAGGAGCTTAATGATCTACACTCCTCACCAAATATTATTCAGGTGAGCACATCAAGAGGAATAAGATGGTCGGGGCACGTAGCACGCACGGTTGGGAAGAAAGGTGCATAGAGGATTTTGTTTGGGAAACATGAAAGTAACAGACCACTTAGAAGATATAGGTTTAGATGGGAGGATAATATTAAAACGCGTCTTCAAATAGTGGGATGGGACATGTGGACTGGAATCTTTTGGCGCAGGATAGGGACACATGGCGGGCTATTTTGAATGCGGTAATGAACCTTAGGGTTTCATAAAATTCGGGGTATTTCTGGACTAATGGAATACCTGTTAGCTTTTCAAGAATGACACTGCTCTATACAGTCAGTTAGTAACAAGTCTGATGCCTCAGATTATTATGGCCGAAGTAAACACAAGTATTACGTGTGTTGATTTTGGGTGAATTTCAAGTTACCGTGTGTTCAGACACTCGATAAGGTTCTTCTCTCCCCACCGACACCATAACCCTCGAATATTTATGGTCGTAATAGACTAGTTAAAAGAAAAACTATATTACCCACCAGAAATTATTTCTGATGCAGATTCAAAGTTATTTTACTGAAACCAGTATACACATACAGGGTGAGTGCCTGCTTCAAATTAGGTCCAAAGTCTTTTGTCTGCTCTTATCCTATCAAAGAGCGTAAAGTGTAAAACATACGCAACTGTCTTTTGCCCATTATTTCGTATGGGTGTGAAACTTGGTCTCTCAAATTAGGGAAAGAACAGGAGAAAGGGGTGCTGTGAAGGATATTTGGGACTAAGAGGGACGAAGTAAGGGTATACTAGAGAAAACTGCACAGTGAGGAGCTTCATAATTTTTTACCACCCAGTAAATATTATTTGGGTCATGAAATCAAGGAATGTAAGACGTGCGGGGAATGTGCCAGGTATGTAGGGGGGGAAAGAATTACGTGCAGAGTTTTGGTGAGGAAACCTGAAGGTAAGACTTGATTTTGGAAGACGAAGACATGGATGTGAGGACAATATTAAAATGAATCTTTAAGCGATAGATAGGAGTTATCTGGCTAAGGATAAAAAAAAAGGATCGGCATCTTGTGAACGAGGAAATAAACTTTCGGGTCTCATAAATGATGGGAATTTCTTTACTATCTTAAAACGTTTCGGTGTAGATGACGAAACTCTTCCGTTAGGGTACATTTTCGGCTCTAGATTCGAAGCCGGGACCTACAGAATATTAAACACAAATAAAAGGTGAATACAAAAAAAAGTTTAGGGTAGCTCAATTCTTTCTTTAACCTCGGCGCTAGATGGAGCCGGGTTTTCAACGCCACGCCCCGGCCGCTTTATTCCCGGGAAAGAGACCCGGTACCCTTTGTATAAGAGGCTTGTTGGGCCCAAGGACCGATCTGGATTGGGGCGGAAAAGCTCGCATCCCGCCGGTATTCGATCCCCGAAACGCTCAATCGGTAGCGAGTCGCTATACCAACTGCTTTATCTCGACTCAAGAACCATAAATACTATTGCAACTTGTTGTTGTTGTTGTTGTTGCTCTTTTGCCGTAGTTGCCAAGGCCGTGTTAACAGTTCCGATGTAACCTACAAAGCCTATCCGTACCAAATCATTATTTTCCTGTCTCATGACTGCGCACGTGCAATGTGCCTGATCGTGGCCCAACAATTACACGCACTGCATCACAAGCTGTGTGACGCCGTTGTTGTAAGGTCACGTAATTCCCTGCAATTATATTTCTTACAGCATAGCAACTGGCTACGGGCTGGACGGTCCGGGGATCGAATCCCCGTGGGGCGAGATTTTCCGCAACCGTCCAGACGGGCCCTGGGGACCACTCAGCCTCCAGTGCAATGGGTACCGGGTTTCTTTCCCGGGGGCAAAACGGCTGAGGCATGGCGCTGGCCACTCACCTCCATCCAGTACCGAGGTTGAAGAAAGAGTAGCTCTATATTTCTATCCCCCTTTTCATGGGTGAGCTTTACCTTTACCGCATAGTGTAAAACTTCAATTTGGTTCCCGCAAACTGAGACATCCTGCTTATGTTGCCTGCAGTACTGCCACCTTCAGGGCGCCTGACCACATAAAACTCTACAGATTTTACTGTATTCGTGATATAATGGCGGATTTTCCTGTTTTAAAGAGGCCACGCGGTGACGCAGTTGGTTGAGGCACTGCGCTACAAGGCCCTGGGTTCGATTCCCTATGGTATCATTAGATTTTTTTATTGACATAATCCTTTCGTCCGAGCTGTAGTCCTGGGGTCGACTCAACCTCTAACAGAAATGAGTACCAGGAATATCTCCTGGGTGGGGGGTAAATACGGCCGGTGTGTCGGGCTGACAACATTACCACCTTCATGTACCGCCTGTCTAGAAATCTGTGAGCCTCATCCTCATGGAACCCTCAGGGCCTGTCCAGGCCTTCACATGGATTGCTTTACCTTTACCTTTATCTAACCTAAGTTTCTGTTACTACATGTCCTAAGATTTATGAAGACTCCAGTCTTCAGCAGTGTCCCTGCGGAAACTGCAAAGTTCGTTACAATAGACATATTATTCGTACTAATGGACAAATACAGACTGAGTAAGTTTGGGCCCGGTAGCTCAGTCAGTATAGCGACTGACTACGGGCTGGACGGTCGGGGATCGAATCCCGGTGGGGACGAGATTTCCCGCCCGTCCAGACCGGCCCTGGGGCCCACCCAGCCTCCTGTACAATGGGTACCGGTATCTTTCCCTGGTGTAAAGTGCGGCCAGGAAGTGCTGCTGACCACTCACCCCCTTCTAGTGCCGCGGTCATGGAAGAGTAGAGCTATACCTCTACCCACCCTCTGGGCCACACCGGGCCTGTAACGGGAACACTTTACCTTTACCTTCTTTTATAGACTGAGTATGTGTGAAAAAGAAGTTGTTAGACGGGATCATAAGGGAATTGCATAAGTCGTACAATCGAACTAAGAGGTGAATACAGCAATAAACATCAACTATACAGATAAGGCATTCAAGCGCGAAGCGACGAACACACGTCCTGGGACCTGAGAGAGTGACGTATTACATTGAATTAAGATCGACACAATATCAAACGAGCTTAATCTGACTTGACAGCATTTTAGAAACAAGCAAAACATCGTAAATACAAGATCAAAGAACTGAAGCAAGACCTACTTGATATGTACGTTTTTTTTTACGCTTCGATGATCCGAATGCAAAATGTAGCGTTCAAGAATTTTATATCCACTTGTCTGCTTCATGTTATTTATTTCTGTGGCGCTGCGGCCCAACGCGGGCCACGGCCTCCTCATTCTTGACGTTTCTAGATCACACACAACGACGCACCGTCGTCGGTAGGACTCCTCTACACGAGTGATCGGCTCGTTGGAGAGACCTCTCACAAAACACAAGACTCAGTGTACACAAACTTTCACGACCCCTGTGGGATTCGAGCGCACAATCTCAGCAAGCGAGCGGCCGCAGACCTACGCCTTGGACAACACGATAGCTCGCTACGAGCTGGAAGGTCCGGGGATCGAATCTCGGGGGAGGCGAGATTTTCCAAAGTCGTTCAGACCGGCCCTGGAGCATACCCAGCCGTATATACGATGGGTACCGGGACATTCCAGGGAGTAAAGCGACCAGGGCGTGGCGTTGACCACCCAACCAATCCAGCGCCGAGGTCAAGGAAAGAGTAAAGCTATGCATGTACTCCCACTCTGGGCGTTCGGGGCTTTTTTAAGGTGACCTTTACCTTTAACAATTTTGACGCTCTAGAAACTTCAAATTATACATTTCAGGCACTCTCTATATTATATATGGTAGCTTTGTATAGTTTAACTTGTAAAGGTTGAGATCTTAATCCTGAAATACAGGTGTGAAGTGTAACACCTTTTTTAGGCGCGTTCGCCAGATTGGGAAAAGCGACTATTAGCTTCGTCATGTCTGTCCGTCTGTCTGTCCGCATGGAACAACTCGACTCCCACTGGACGGATTTTCGTGAAATTGAGGAGTTTTAGAAAATCTGCCAGACAATTCAAGTTTCATTAAAATCTAACCAGAATAACTGGCAATTTACATGAAGACCAATATACGATTTTTTTTGTCCTATCTCGCTCATTTCTTCTCAGAAAGAGAAATATTTAAGACAGGAGTTGCAGAGAAATCAAAACACAGATTATGCATCTGTAATTTTTTTTTTTTAAATCGCGCAGTTTATGAGATAGTATGGGAAAATGTTGTAGAGCGGGACAGGCCACAGATGAAGATGTGGCTCATGCGCATTGCATGCTTGATACCTAAGACTACAAATACACATTCAGAATAACTATTACTTACGACTTTTCCACTGTAACAATGCTTGCAAGAATTTGTTCCAATGTTACGTACAAGGCGTGTCTTGTTAGCCTTGTAATTTGGCCTGATTATGGCTAATCAGTTTAGCTGAAACATGCAGCCTTGCTCCTTATGATATAGTGCTGTGTTGACTGAATTAATTTGTATTCAAATGCCAAGGGAAATGCGCCTACTTGAAGTATATATATATCGAGTCCCCACACAAACTGCCGTGTATTAATAACACATGGGCAGTGTGTTTGTGTTTGTAATACGATTCTTAGATAACACACCGACTACTTCAATACTTAACGTAAGTAAGTTGGTGTTTGTGATAAAGACGAATTGCACAGGAGGCCTGGTGTGCCCCAGAGGAGGTCTGAACTTAGTGGAGAAGACAAAATCTGTACCCTTACTTCTGGCCTAACTCTGAGGTACGTATCTGTCGTCACTACATCAACTGAGCTATCCACGCTCTAGGACAATGCAAGGCAAACAGGTGCATTCCCCGGAAGCAGCTTTTGCCTGTCTCTAATAATGTGTCCTATCCAGCATCTTATAAACCGGAGATCCGTAGAGGAAACTACAAAGTTTTATTTAGAGCTGAATTTACAGAGTGTGTGGAGCCATCATTCCACGACACCAATACTACACCACAGGTCCGTAGAAGATGATAACATATATTAATTAGCGATCTTCAACCAGAATTTCTACATTCGATGTGACACCGGTGTTATGCGCTCATTTCACCGACAGTTTCAATCAGGCGATGCAGAAACCCTGCGACACTCAACTGTCGTTATTGTCGAACACCGCACCGGGGTCAAAGCCCACGGGGGGCCCGCAACAAGCAGAATGACCTCGCAATTCAGGCAACTCCTCACCGCGGTCCACACAACTCCAGCAACACGACTGGCCATTTTCACGATGCTGAGCCAGACACGTTGTCCTACACGTGATATCGCCCCCTCCTGCCTCTTCATCGGATAATTCCCACAATGTTGCCTCACAATAGTTTCGTAGGCATTTCTTAACCTTGTAAACATAGCTACATGTTCAGCCCATCACTACTTTACGTCTATGTAATTCATGGTCTTTCTTGTCAGGAAAACTCAAAATAGCACCAATTCTTCATTTGTTTTATGCGCAAATAATATTCCTGAGCTCGTTTTTTCTCCACAGATTCCTTATAGTTCCATTTAAAACTAAGAATCCACTCATCATCATCATCATCATCACCACCACCATCATCATCTTCATCATGATCGTCATCACCATCACCATCATCATGATGATGATCACCACCACCACCACCACCACCACCACCACTATACTCTTCACCTCCTCCTCCTCCCTCTCTTTTCTTCTGCTTCTTTTCTTCTTCTTCTTCATTGGCATACAGTCCTTACAGTTTAACAGTGCCTCCACCCAAAATGCTAGTCCATACAGAACTCTCTTCTGCTTGCTTTCTCCATCTCTTGACACCCATCGATTTCGAATTATTCTCAGTACAGTCTAACCCCCTTAACTTTGGTCTTCCTGCTTTTCTTCTTCCGTATGGTTTACCCAGAAATGCTTTCCTTACAATCCTATCATCTCATCATTCTTACTACGCGACCAGCCCATTGCAGTCTTCTTACTTTTATTGTTGTTACAGCATTTGCTTATCTATACGCCATTTTCAACCCTTCCTCCCCGCACTGAGCCAACTGCACGAAGCCCATCTTGAGAACCTAATCCTTTCCTTGTTCTTGAATAAATTTGTCGTAATCATGAACCGCGAATATTCAACACCGTGTTCCAAACAGACCATTCTTAGCCTCTGTTCTGAGTCAGAAAAATCCAGACCAGCCCCCTTCGTCCTATGTCTTGAAAATGTGTTTTAATATTATCCTCCTATCGACTGCAAAGTCTTCAAATTTGTCCCGTCGCTTCAGATTTTCAAAGAAATACAAACTGACTAAGAAAGTTACTGCTTTAAGGAAACTACTTCATGCAGGAGGGCCCTCCTTGAAAATCTAAGAGTTCCTCACCAAGTCAATAAACGGCCCATATTGTATGGGACCCACAAGTTCATTACCGTGTTCACAAGAACCCGCCACTTGTCCCTATCCTGAGCCAGATCGATCCAATACACGACCCATGCTCTTTCTTGAAGAACGTCTTTAATATTATCCTCCCGTTTAAGGTTAGGTATTCCTAGCACTCTCTTTCTCTCAGGCTTCCCCACCAACATACCATAATCACTATTACCATTCCTGCAGGTCTCTGGTTTTGTTCCTGTTTGTTCCTCCCATTACAGATTTCTATACACTACTTTCCCTTTCTCTTCAACCCTTTGGCCTGTCTTTTTCCTTTCAACCCACGCCACTTACTCCATCATGGTACATGCGTTCCGGAACACGCTCTGTCTCTAAGCTGCTATAATGGACAAGTCAGGTAACTTCCATAACCGGTCAGCAACCAAGTATAAAAAAGAAGGCCCCTCGACCAGCTGGAACAAGTTTTAATCTTATTTTCTCTCTTTACTCCATCTTACTACAACTACAGCTACTACGACGTAATTCCCCAAACCAACTTCTGGATGGAACGGGGGAGGGGGGAGTCGTACAAAAAAAGCGAAAGATGGAGTAAGGAATAAAATAAAAATTATATATTGGAGACAACGCCCCCTTACGGACAGGGCAAGGCAGTGTTGCCGTGACTGGGTCCTGGTGGGGTTTCGGGGAGCTGCACTTCGATTCCAGGTAGGGGCCAGATCTTTAATCTCGCATTCGCTACCAGACCGGTTCTGGATCCTTATTCTGGTCGAAAAATATTGGCTACTTGGGGAAGGGGTAGCTGAAATCTTGCTTCCATCAAGAGTTAAGATTAAAAATGCTTGGAGCTATACCTTCACGGAGCCAAACGTATTCATGGCCTGATGCACAAGGACAATTTCATGATTTTAGAAGGTCTTTCAAATGCTTACTAAGCGACACGTGTTGAAATTGCGGCTATTTACGTTCGCCTGTTATGATAATGGCCTTCCTTTAGTTTCGGTATTAGATACACTATGAAACACACTGTGACAAATCTTGGGAGGAAACTTGTTAATTTCTAGTGACATAACAGAGAAAATTTTGGTCTATATTTTTGGGCGCCTTCGCCGAACATTTGCCGAAAGCCGACTGTTAACTTCATCATGCCTGTCCGTCCACCCGTCCGCATCGAACAGCTCCCACTTAGCGGACGAATTTTCTTGAATTTATGTACTGAAGGCATATACTAAGATTTTGTAAACAAAATTCAGTTTTCCTGAAATCGGACAAAAATAACACAAATTCGCCTGAAGACTTGGCACATTTATGACACTGACTTTCGCACCCAAGACGGGCTTTTCTCTGTGAAATATGAGCCGAGGCCGAAGAAACTGTTAACGATCTAAAAACGACAACCGAAAAAATTATCTGTGCGAGGAGGGCTGAAGTGGAAGAAACAGTTGACTGTCAAATATTATTGACTCTTAATCTGTTGACATGAATAGAGCCGATTGCTGCTAAGAGAAGTAGAAAGCTTGTAGGATCGCTACAATTCAAACCCAAGAATTCAAAAACTGTATTAGATTGACAATATTGTAATCACCACTAACTTCTACACGATTCGGGCCTTATTGGCTCTGTACTGTTTACAGTTCTGTCCAATGTACATATTTTACACCGAAGAATTGTCAACAGTTCTTCTACATAGAACAGGTAAATATATTAAGCGGTCGTTTTATATACAATTATTGTGTGTCTTGATGATGGACAACTAATGCCCGAAACATGCATGAGTTAGTGGTTTTTGTAATATTATTTTAAATCTAATACACTTATGTGCCGGTCCCAGTGACCGCGCTGTCTAAGGCGTGGGTCTGCGGCCGCTCACCTGCTGGGATTGTGGGTTCGAATACCGCCAGGGGCATGGATGTCTGTTTGTTGTGAGTGTTGTGTGTTGTCAGGTAGAGGTCTGTGCGACGGGCTGATCACTCGTCCAGAGGAGTCCTACCGAGTGTGGTGTGTCTGAGTGTGATAATGAATCTTCAATAATGAGGAGGTCCTGGCCCGCTGGGAGACTGTTGCACCGTAACAAAAACATGTAATTATGTGTATTCGTTGGTTTAAATTATAGTCAATTGAATTGTAATGTACGGAATGGTAAATGCGAAACAAAACTACAAAAAAAATGGAAAGCTTATAGGTACAGTAAAAGAGAGAGAGGGCCACAAATGTTAGGCCCAATTTATATTTCCTAACTTGTCTATATCTGTTAATTGTCCATAATGACTCTGGAGTCGGCAAACACGGCGGATAGTGTACTTGGTTAACGGGCTGATTGTTTACAAGCTTTCTTATTTCATCAGGTGGCTAATTACTTTGCGTATTGGTCGTGTTGTTAATTGGCTGATTGTTTAAATACTTCGTGAAACAAGTGGCGCTGTGCGCAGACCGATTGGCCTCTTCACAGCTCTTGAAGCAGACAAGTCCACTGGTCGCTAGAATGATAATACAGTGTGTTTATTTTTGCCAGTATGGAAGCAAGCCGAAAGTGCTGTAGCTCCCCACGTCAAGTCACGGCGACCCGTAAGTTCCATTCCAGGCTGCGGTGATTGCAGAACTTACCGGAAAGCCACGGATTTAGTTAAAAGTAAATAATACTACTCTAAGTAGCGTGATTTAAGACTTTTCGCTGGGGTGCGGTTCAAATATTTACTCTTCTGTGATGTTACGCAGAATACGCATTTGATTACTGATGTTTCAACGCCTTTTGTTCAGACACTTAAAGACGGGACTCATGTTTCGTGCCGAAACGTCGGTAGCCAACAACCAACATCACAGAAGAACTCTGGTCTAATGCGATTTTCTCCTTTCCTTACTCTTTCACTCTGTTGCGTCTATAAATTCCTGTTGGCCGGTCTGACACGTTTAGTGAAGGTTGCTTGACCGTGCGTCTTCATCATGAAATAATGGAGGATTGCGCACGAAACATGTCGAGCTAAGGAAACTTCAATAAATTACATTGTTGCATCAAGTTAGCATTTCACTTTATTTCACATTTAATGGCTAAGTCCTTAAATTAAATTCAAACAGCGGGCAATATTTGCTCGTATTCAGAAGTTAGTACGAGCAGGTTAGAAGTGGGGCAAATGAGAAAATTAGATAATATGATGGGGGTTTTTATACCGTTCATATGGTACCAGCACATTTTCATGTGAGGCACCCCCGTTGTGTTTGCAGTAATTAATACAATATATATATATATATATATATATATATATATATATATATATATAATTGCACAATCTAACACAAATTTCTGTAAAGTAATTACGATTAAAAGACAAATTTTATTGAAGAATAAAAGACCAACTTGATGTCACTTGCTATTTTATTTCACTTCTTATGTGCTCAACATGTTTCGGACATTAATACACCCATCATCAGAAGCTTGCTACTATTCTGTTGAATTACCACATTGGTCGTATTGTTCTTGGTTCGATGTGTGTTGGAGTTTGTGTGTGGTTGGGTTGGAGTGGTATCTGTGTTGCAACCTGCAACACAGATACCACTCCAACCCAACCACACCGAAACTCCAACACACATCGAACCAAGAACAATACGACCAATGTGGTAATTCAACAGAATAGTCGCGAGCTCCTGATGATGGATATATTAATGTCCGAAACA
>Ga0123352_10016482_pt1 | contig 11775 bp, 8 predicted proteins | sample TergutLab28metaG_FD_89700 | JGI IMG/M metagenome (GOLD analysis project Ga0123352, IMG submission 89700) | Labiotermes labralis P1 segment gut microbial communities from Petit-Saut dam, French Guiana - Lab288 P1 | ecosystem: Host-associated > Arthropoda: Insects > Digestive system > Gut ...
GTGATGTTTTCTTTTTTTTTTTTATTTTTTTTTTTTTAATTTGTTAGTTTTTATTTCTCTCTACACGAGGAAAGACTCCTTCGCGCTGGCCGCGTTGGGGAGGTGTTTTTCTTTCTCTTCCCCCCCCCCCCCCAAGTGCAGTCTAATATTTATGGATCCCTCGGTATGCAACCTGTTTCATGTCACCCTTCTGGCGCCGAGAATTCTCAAGTGGCTGGTTAATTCTCTGGAAAATTTGTGCACCCCTGGTCTACACTCAAATGCGCTAAATCCTCAATGGTCGTCTGAAAACATCTTCTTTGAGAATGAAGCAACTGGTTCGAATTATGGCGGATATAATACAATGAGGAACAGCCAAGGAAAATTGTGTGGTGGAAGGTTGTTCCATTTAGTCTGTAATATCACAGTATGGCAATGAAAATCATCAAGGACATACAAAGTACGTTTCGGGCATACCTCATGAAGAGATTAGAGTCATCTCCACGAAAAATACTTTTTTCTTCTCTCTCTCTCTGCATTTGCCTTACTATGTGCATTATGGGAAGCGCGAACGTCTACCAAACAAGAACACTGCGTTCAGTAGCAGTGTAGAAGGATGGATTCTCTTGACGAACAAACTCCATGACCTGAACTAGCGGGAGAAGGCAACGAGCCAAAAGTAGACTGGATGGGTAATGGGAGGCGGGTATCAGGTTTCTCGCCAAACACACACACACACACAATTCCTGCAGCAGCCCCGCACTCTCTCTCTCTCTCTCTCTCTCACTCGACCCACAATCCAAGCGTCACTACTACACTACTGTGAGCGAAGCTGGGCTTGGTAGCGTGCTAGGCTGCAAGAACTGGATCCGAGGACAGCTGACTGGTAGTAGCATGGCTGTGAACAGTTGACTGTGAAGTTTGGAAAGGATTTAAAAGCTTGAATGAAGCAAATATCACGTAATTACAAATCCTACCAAAATGTTAGTATGACTCGTTTAATTAGCACACCAACTAATGCACATACATAAATTTTTTTACATTGAAACATTTAAAATCGCTCCAACAAGTTTCGGTCCAAAGATCATCTGCAGGGAGTTACACTGTTCCTTGCTAAGGTCACATTTTTAAAAACACTCACTGATTAATTTCCTTATCTAAACTTGGTGCTGTGGCAGCATGTATTGCATAAGTCGTACGCTGCTAAGAATGCGCCTGACTATGGGTCACACTCCCTGAAGATGATCTTAGAACCGGAACATGTTAGAGCGATTTTAAATGTTCCGATGTAAAAAAATTTATGTATGTGCATTAGTTGGTATGCCAATTAAATGACTCTACGAAATGCACGGTGCAATGATAAAGATGGTATCACTGCTTAAGATATAAGACTGTGCTTGGAAGCGTGTTATAGTCGATGACCTTTTGCGCCAAAATAAGCTACAAGTTTAAAAATAATGTACGTTATATATATATATATATATATATATATATATGAGATAAAATGAAGTAAATGTATGTGAGATTTGCGGTCGTCGTAACTGCGACTATACAGAGTATTGTCTTTCAGGTTGTGACGCAGTGCAGCCCAGTACGTTTCTGAAGAACCTGCTTACGCCACCTTCTGTGCAGAACAACACACTTTTTAGTACTGTAAATGTGACTGACAGAGACATACTGGCGGTATAATTACGAAGCTAAAGCTGTGATAAACAGGAGAAAGGAACAGTAGGTCTAGCCAGTCTTCCAAGTGCCCCCCCCCACCCCCCTCATTTGAGGTTTCTACCAAAACTTTGTACGTACCTCTTACTATCCTATACGTGATCATTTCGCGCCCATCTCAGCCTCCATTATTTGATCTACCGAATAATGCCTGTGGAGGAGGAGGCGTACTTCTTATGAAGCCCAGTAGTGACATGAGACCGGATTTTCCTGTCTCATGTCACTTCTTTTTTGGTCCCAATACCGGTCTCTCTTCGGTACCGTGTTCACACACGTCTGTGCTCTTCCCTAAATGTTGCAGGCCAAGTTTCACACCCATAAAGAAAAACTATAGTTCTTATATTTTAATTAGTTATTGTAATCGTTACTTTCTAAAGCAAATGATATCAAGTGTAAATAAAATAGCTTACGGACTCCGAGTGTTATTTATTGCTGCGGATATTTCGGGCGGACTTGCAACTACTGCAGAATGTCTGCATAGTTTGGAACCCTGCTTTAGGATTCTATGGAATGCAGGCCGGTCTTACGTAATTCGCACTTCCCCTATATTTCCCCAGTGTCTGTGGTACGAAAGCTGACTCCCGGACTGTGGTCCTGTGATATGTTTGTACCATTCTACGAACGTGATGTCACGCCACACAAGCAAGCAAACTTCCAACTGTACAAAACCTAACAAACAAATAATCTGTGATCTGTGTTTACTACACATACGCATATAACGGATGCGCTGCCTGTCATAACTCAGACCGTTACACTTATAGCTTTTCATCGTTAAGAACCGGGTTCACGCCCCACAAGTGAAGTCGCCCCCTGTTGATTGCACGAAGACATTGTGGAATGGAAGTGTGGCCCCACACATTCTTAACCTTGGCACCAGGTGGAGATGGGTGGTCAACTTCACGCCCCATCTGCTCTATCACCGGTAGCCACTGAACAAGGAGGATGTGTAAGCCTCTGAACCGATCTGAACATTTTGGAGGAAACAAAAAAAAATCTCTTGCCCCTGCCTGGAATCGAACCATGATTCCTCGGCTGTAAATGCCATAGATACTGCTCTATCCCAGCTTCTCATGCACAAGACGGCGCACTTTATATTCTACTTCACCACTTTTACATGGCAGAAATGAAACAATTTTCACACTGACAAACCGACAGTATATACACTAACGAAAGAGTCGGGCATCTGTCGAAAGAGACGGTGCCCCAATACACGCCAAGCAAGCATTAATGACGATCCCTCTGTTCCCTTACGTCACATTTACAGCTGTACCTGCAGCGCGCCATCACGGTCATACACGCCAATACACGCCTACCGAAAACGAGCACCAACGGAAACCAGACACAGTTTCAGTCATTTCAAGGAGAAATAACGTTATGCAGAATTTCTTAATTTGTTCTGTTTCTTCTTCTTCTTCTTAAAAAGCGCTACAACCTGTAATAAAGTTCGGACTTGCTCAACTACCTTCTTCCGTCTCTATTCTGTATTACCTTCTTCCAATTGCGTACGTTCATGCTCTTTATATCTTCCAAAACGCCATTTTCCCAACGTGTTTTAGGTCTTCCAATTGGTCTTTTAGACACGGGTTTCCATTTCTTGATCTTCTGCACATAATCATCTTCGGCCATGCGTTCAACATGGCCTAGCCGGTTTAGTCTTTGTCTTTTAATAAACCCGATTATATTTTGTCCTTTTAATATTTCGTTGATTTCTTGATTAGTTTTAATCCTCCAGTAGCCATCATCTGTTCTGGCAGGAATTTCTTCTGTTTACTTAAAGAAGTTGTCGGTAGTGGCAGAGACGAGAAGCAAGTGGCGCTCGTGAGGCATATAAAGGAAGACCTAGAATTGGATGGCGAAGATAAAACTTAAATGGAGAAAGAGGGCGTGTGATGTCTGATCTGGATGCAGGTGGCTCAACATAGGTCTAACTGGTGTTTGTGAACGCGGTAAATGAGCCGGAACAACTTTAAGAAGAGGGAATTCCCTAACCAGTTAAGAAACTATAAACTTGTCAGAAGTCCGCAACATGAAGGACTTTTTTTTTTAATTGCAGGCCAAATAAACGATAGTCGAGGGTCTCCGTGTTTATTGAACTTTTTTTAAACGTAACCATAAGAAAATCAGTGAGACAGTGACAAACACCCGCACAGAAGATTCTGTTCGCTCGGTCTAATTTCAGAAGCTGCACAGTACGTTACAGAAGGCACACCTGTTGTTCGACTGTCCTTGCAACAGAGAGTCGTATTACAAGTATAACTATATAGAAAGTTCCAAATAAATGATCGACATTGTATTAAAAAACAAAAAAAAAATTAAACCAGAAAGAACTTCAGCTCTACCACACTAACCAGTTGGAACGTGATACTCCTGTGAAATAATAGATGTGTGTAACCTGCATTCAACATTATTGTAGTGCGAACTGCATTGGCTGACACAGGAGACGTGCTGTCGCTGTATTAACAACATGGTTATATATGTAGACAGTCTGGGTACTGCAGCTGAAAGTGAAGGGCGGGCGAGGGACAGCGACGAGTGTAGGACGGTCGTATTTTCAGTTTCAGAATTTCGCGATAAATTGAGAGCTGAAATTTCTACATTCTGAAGAGGTCAACCCAGGTAACAGTGAATGCGCTGCTAAACACGAACGATATATTAACACTGTCACACAACAGGTCCTTTTTGAGATGACAGTCCCTCAGGTACATATAAAAAAATCCAGCACTTTATGAAACCCAAAAGTTCATCACCGTGTTCACAACAGCGATCCACTTGTCCCTATTCTATGCTATATGGATTTAGGCCACGCCCTCATATCCCATTACTTGCAGATCCATTTCAATATTATCCTCCCATTAGTCCCAGTTCTCTTCCACATGATATCTTTCCTACATATTTAACCATCAAAACCCTGTACAAATGTCTCCACCAAACGTGCTGCATGCCACGTCCATCTCGATTCCCCGAACCCGGAGTACAGATCACGAAACCCGTCATTATGCGATTTCCTTCAGCCTTCGCTTACTTCCTGCGCCGCGGACTGGACGGCCGATAGATTGTGTTTCGATTCCTGGCAAGGGCAAGAGTTTTTGTCTTCAATGCGCCCTGGAAGCCTCCTATTCAGTGGCCCTATGTCATATTTCGTAGCTCTTGATTTAATACATTTTACATGCTCACAAACAAATTTTCTACGATCCAGTTTAATATTAGTCTAAAAAATTCCTTATCTCGTAACATACGCAGTCTGGTATCAGAGCTACCATTGCGGTAGTGCACGTAACTGGCAAAGGTGATTTATGTCGACCAAAGAAAATATGGGCAGTGAACATACTCGGCAGACAGAAATTGACTTATTCACTGCTGCTGACGACGGTGAGGGTTGTGCATTGCATCAGCCGAGTATGTAGCTAGCATGAGAATGAAGATTAAAGAAAAGCCAAACAGTTCAGGTGGGCGAGACGGCGGACGAGATGAGAAGGGGGATAGGAGAATAGTAATGGGGTCGATAAATACACCAGTCTTCTTGGATATGACGCCGTGTACAGTGGCATAGACACTTATTGCGGGGAAGCTCCAACCTCAGGGAAGTCATCACTGTCGTTTGAATACCCTGAAGACAGAGGGAGCAAACTAATCCGAAACGTCTGAATCTACATGCCAACGCACAAGGTGTCATATATCGGAAGAACTGGACCTTCAATCAGCTTTGCTGTGAGAACATCAATCCGCGAAATGAAGAAATCCGCAAACCAGTGACTTTAACTACGATACAACATCTTACGCCTAATGAAGCCGAAGCTTTTTTTGGGGGGGGGGGAGAACACGTAAAATTAATGCCTGGGGGTGTGTTAAAATGTTACGTCTACGTGTTTCTCCCCTTCTCTGCTTTGGTGACTGTTATGTGCGTTTAAACACAAAGGCGTTTTAGCTCTCTGTTGCTGTAACACGTACAGTACACCATTACAAGCATTCCTCACAGCCCATCTTGGAGTCAAACCCCCCCCCCCCCGCCCCCCACAGCGAGATCGTATTAAGTACAGTGTGAGACCACTGCAATCATAGGCGCCTTTTAGCGTCCTTCTTTACAAGAAAACAGGACACTCTCTATCCAGTGTCTTGTCTTTGCCAAGCACACAGAAGTAATTTAAATACACGTTTGTACATGGTGACAGGAGTATTTACAATCGTACAAATATACAGTATGTACATGGCCTCTGTCAATCAAGGATTTAAACATGAATAGTATTATTCTTTACAATGCTTCCAATTTCCGGAGAAAGCGTCGCTCAAAAGGAAGGTTCCCAGACTTGGCACAATTGCCCTTCTCAAAGCGCAGCATTAATGTGTGTATGACTATAGACCAGCGGTGTATATACCTGGGTGAGTCACATGAAAACCTTAAATATTACCATTAAATTTAAAGGTAATAATTAAGATTTTCATTTGACTCTCCCTCGTATGTTGACAGGCGAAAACTGAAGTATTAGGAGAAAGACCTGTTTCAGCGTCACTTTGCCCACCACAAATCTCACACGCAAAGGCCTACGGCTGCGTCCACATCTCCGCGGTAAAAGGCCGGAGGCCAACAAAATTCGTATTGCATAAATCAACATATAATAATTCAGTTCCTACCTCACACAGAACACAAACTGCGTGTCAATTATAGAGAGAGCTCTGGTAACGTTGGTTTAAGGAATTAATCGGTGTTCACTGCGAGAAGCACCGTGTGGGCAAAATGCACTGTTTTAAATGTTACTGCGGGCGGTAAATTTGGTTACCACTTGACTTTAAACGATTAAAGAATGAGGTCTTCCTGGAACTTCAAGTAACTATTCCACACAAATCCGGAAGTTCGTAACCACAGATGTCCGCGAGGTGTTCGCTCTTCCAGCGGTAACCTAACGTGTAGCATCTCATTATTGAGGTTGGGCCTATGTATAACAAACTAACTTCTACGCGGCAGAGACCTTCCTGAGAAGGTAGCAGTTCTTCGAATAGTGAAGAACTTCACGGAATTTTGTGGAAACCAGGGGTTCATTACAACCCCCACGTCCCTGGCCTGGGGCACACCAGTTCAGTCTACAGTTTGAATATTAATCCTCATTACCTACGCCTAGGTCTTCCGAGCGGTTTCCCTCCGATTTCCCCACCGAAAGCCTAAATGCATTTTTTTTCTATCAACACGCAGCTACTTGCCCGCGCACCCCGTTCTCCACCACTTGATCACTCCTGAATCTGGCGAGCAGTGCAAAAATGAAGCTCATTAAACGGTTTCTTCTAGTCTCCCTTCCTCTGAGGTCCGCACAGCCATCTTCCTCAGCATCCTATTCTATCGAACACACCTCCCCCAATCTATGTTCACCCCTTAATGCAAGAGACCAAATTTTACGCCCATGTAAAACAGGCAAAATTACAGTTCATGTTTTTCGGTAGGAACGGAGAGACAAAAGATCTGGGCCGAGTGGTAGCAGGCATTCTCCGAATTTGATCTGCTCCTGATTTCTTCATACGTGCAGTTTTGATTTGTTTTTGATCTGCTCCTGATTTCTTCATACGTGCAGTTTTGATTTGTTTAAGTGTTGTTCCCAGCTACTCGCATCTGAACTTTATGTTTGTGATTTTTTGTCGTTCCTTCAGTTGACGAGACCTAGCAGACACCTCGTTTTCTCAGCATTTATTTCTAAACCTGTCTCCTTTCTAGCGTCTAAACGTTCCTGTGTTTGTTTTTCTTTATAGTATCATGTTTTTGCCTGGTAAATTATCTTGAGAGCGCACACCAGAAGCTGATGTATCCCATTCAGTTTCAGATACTTGAAACTTCCTTACAGCATACCGTGTATTCTAAAGCAAAACAGAAAAGCAGAGGCGATAAAGCATCTCTCAGGTTGTTTTAAACCGTTCCGAATGGGGGGGGATCAAATGTTTTGCCTAGCCTGGCTTTTTAAATGTAAAGTTCTCTCTGTGGAAGCTATGAAGGCATATTGGGGGGGATCTTGACGGTGAATTCAATGCTAATTACGAGCCACAGGTTACCCTCACGGAAGGCAGTCCATAGAACTCCGGCCAGCCCGTCTTATTTTAGAAACCTTGTTATATCAGTATATTTCTTTCACTAACAATACTTTGAATAAATGATTCGGGAAAAAGACCACTTGATAGATCTGAGGGTAGACTAAAAAATGACACCGTATCAGAATAAATAATGTAATCTTTACGGACCTGATTCAACCGTCTAGGTATATAACGTACAGTGGTCGGGTTTGAGAACACGTTATTGAATACTGGGGTTCATGAACGCGGGAAAAATTTCTTCGCCAGCTCATGAAGAATTTCGGAGAGATTATTAAAGAACTGATAGATGTGACTGTACTATAGACAATTTTCACCCGAACATAGTGCTAACTGACCTCTGAGAAATCAACCACACTGTATTATTTCATAAAAGGGAAGCATCGCAGCAGCTTTATACAAGTCCTATCGCTTTAAATTTCAAATGCGTCCTCTTTAAAGCAACAAAGGCGTGTTCTCTTTGGCCTGTCTTAAGCATAAGAAAACAAGTGCCAGTCGTTAAACAGTAAGTGGCGCCGGGTGGACGTAGCGAGTCGCTATACCGACTGCGCTATCCTGGCCAATAAACCTAAATTTATTCATCGGTACTTCCCATTTCACGAAATGCTTTATTCCTTATTCGCTCCGAAAATTCCATTTTCCCCGAAAAATAACTAGGTTCATTCCATATATCGCATCTCAAAGTCAAGGGTCCTGGTTGAAATATCTATCTGGCAATCTCCAAAAATGATTCATGCCGGACGCGATACGGATGAGAGGTAAACCGCACGTCGCATTAATGATTACTTGAGACTGACTTGCATTACACTCACCCCTCTTAGACCACCAGCCTTACTGGACATCGAAGTAAGGAATTTAGCAACAAAACCAGTGCAAAAACATCCTAAAACTAGTGCTCTGCTGGACTGGGCGAATTCACAGCGCTGTCGCTAACCTTTAAGTCATCTGGGATGTGACACCGTACTGATCGAGAGTCACCGACCTCTGCATGGATCGAAGTACCTTCATGCTCAAGCAATGCATGAAGGGCACGACCCTGAAGGTGAAGGTGCTAGATTCCTACAAACATGTTGCTAGTTACCAGTAGACACGGCGTCACATCCCATAAAACTTGAGTCTTGAAGTGCTCAGCTGATTGCATCTCGACGCATTGTTATAATGTTTATTGACAGCACTGGCTACTCAAAACAAAAAAGCAATGGTTGTCTTCTTGACGAGTAAGACAGGGACACTCTGTGAACCAAACAAAAAGGGGCTTTTCCAGACTTCAGTGCAGTATGTCACTATGTATATCTCAGTTTTTAAAGACTTAATTTTTACGGCCTCGTTTTCATTTGAGCAGGCTGGGAACCATATGTTGTTCTCCCTCCCACAATGCCTCCTTTAAGAGCATATCTCTCCCCCCACCTTCCCGCAGGATGCACCCTCTTGCGACCGCCCCATCATGGGTAAACTTTCGTGGGCCCTTGTTTACCTACCCTAAGCTGAAATGGCCGCTTGAGAATTGGGTTGGACAGTCACTTCAGAATGCTGTAAACCCTTTCCCTCCAACTACTGCAGAATATAACCGAGTATCATGGTGCAGCGGTTACCATTCCTGTTGCGTTTTCGGGAAAGGTCCGGATTCGAATCTTGGTTACTGCGCCTAAGGATATTTTGCGATGTTTTTCAATCCCCCAGGTGCGTGATGGGATAGGTTTGCATTATGCTGTGGATGAAGACTAAATTATTCTGGGATATGACGCCGTTTGGATTGGTAATTGCCGACGTCACGGAGGATGCTGCTGTCTCCATCGTCTGGGTAGTCCACAAAAACCTGCGTAGGAGAAATGGTTGTATTGCATAAGCAACGAGCGCGGTACATCAACTCGCTCGTCCCCTCACAATACAGAAATTTGACCCATGCAACTTACTATTGTTTAACTATCCCTGAAAACGGACGCAGTAATATCCTCCGAAACATCAGTAGTTACCAAGCGACACGGTACCGTATTCCAAGAGGGCTTTTAAGCTTCACCATGGATCGCTTTTCTGTTCTCATTTCGACGTGTCTATAGAAATACGCAGTATGTCGGATTACTCTTATATTCCCGTTTAATAAATGTTACTGTCCCGGCCTGTTATGTTTTAAGGACGACCAATGAACTCCACATTGAGGTGGTTCAATCAGATTCTTAACGAACATGGCAAGTTTTACTGAACTGGAAGTCGTCAACTTTACTGCTTTTACCACACAGCTGTCCCAATGACGTCATCTAGGTCTCCAAGCAACAATAAAGACATTATTTAAAGCCAAAGTGAGGACACCTTGCAGTGGAATACTGCTCATTCTTCCAAATAAATTCAGTCCACGGTCCATGCTTATCTTTCACATGCAGACCCGACTCTACTTTCTTACGTAGTGACATACCTACAACCACATGAGAATCCGTCTTTATTGAGCGCGATCCCAATTTGTCACACGTGTGTCAGAAGATGCCTTCTTTCTTAAGAAAGCCTTTCTCGCCAGGGAGGCATATGAAGAAGATATGCTGGGCCTGTAACATCAGGCCTCTGTAATCTCGGGACTACTTAAAAGTGTTGTCAGATTAAAAGCTCCGGCAGTTTTACCTCTAATTATGAGCCCGCGGTAACATCCGGATACGTCAGATGTCCCCCCACAGCAAGTCTGGACGTGACGCACATGAAGAGGAATCGAATCACGGCCATGGAACCCGCAGTCCGGTCTGCACGGGCTACGTCGTTGGCCACGCCGGCTGCGACCCGCGAGGCGTATAGCCTTACGTAGTGTGTGCAAAATGCAAGTCTGTGCACTTCACAGGTACTAATTCAAAAGTATGGAAAATGAAGATATGCTCTTGCAATGCTGACCCAGTTGACGTTAACTCCAATAAACACGAATGGTATGCTTTGTAGAGCTTCAAAACCACATAAACATAACATTTCTTTCAAATACAAGCTCCCATCCTCCCCCAGCCTTCTCGTATATTTCACGTAGTAAGTTTCAGCTTACATCACATGGAGCATAGCCACTTTGTTTATTATGTTTATGAGTTCTGTATCATGCAACATGTATAAAACATGAAAACGTGAATCCTATTTGAGAAAATTGACAAAAAAAATCAATCTAAATTTCGATACAGACAACTTTTACCATCAGTTCCGAATTCCATCAGAATTTGATCAAAGAAATTTGTAACATACAGATTAATCAACCCATAATATAACCTGCCCTCTACATCATAGATCACTTCGCCAGCTCAGTGCAAAGTGCATAAGATTAAACTGCTCGTGTGTGATGGGTTAAAATGTGTTCGCCATTCTTCCGTCGCGCGTACATGAAGGGCACACGCTCGTCATCAAATTGTAAAAGAACGGTTTTCAAAAAAAAGCTAGCATTTATGTCCTCAGTCAACAGGTCGTATTAACTGTCGTGACGGCTTTACATTTCTCGTTACTGAACTCCACGTAATACCTTCTTACATATATATGTATATATATACACACACGTATATTTAATGGGTCATAACAAGTAGACATTTGCTTTGGATCCCGGGGCAGTCTAGAGCTTTGTTCATGGTAGCAAACAGTGACGCTCAGGCATTCAAATGTGTGAGGTGACGCAAACGACAAGTTCGAAGACAAGGTGAACATATTTATCTCAGTATTTAACCAACTTGATGCACAAAATTTGTTTCACAGTAAGTTTTATTTCATGCCTCTACATGTTTCGAGCACATGTGCTCATCATCAGGAATGTCAAAATTGCATTATACAGCCTCTGGTATCATCACACCTACAGGTGGCCGTCTCGTGCATGAGACGGCCACCTATAGGTGTGATGATACCAGAGGCTGTGTAATGCAAATTCTGACCTCCTGATTTTGGGCACATGTGCTCGAAACATGTAGAGGCATGAAATAAAACTTATTGTGAAACAAATTTTGTGCATCAAGTTGGTTAAATACTGAGATAAATATACTGAGATGCACGGTCAGCAAAACGTCA
>Ga0123352_10016483_pt1 | contig 11775 bp, 6 predicted proteins | sample TergutLab28metaG_FD_89700 | JGI IMG/M metagenome (GOLD analysis project Ga0123352, IMG submission 89700) | Labiotermes labralis P1 segment gut microbial communities from Petit-Saut dam, French Guiana - Lab288 P1 | ecosystem: Host-associated > Arthropoda: Insects > Digestive system > Gut ...
AATGGAAATAGAGATATATCCATTGTTTGTTTCAATGGAAATAGAGATATATCCATTGTTTGTTTCAATGGAAATAGAGATATATCCATTGTTTGTTTCAATGGAAATAGAGATATATCCATTATTTGTTCCAATGGAAATAGAGATATATCCATTTTTTGTTTCAATGGAAATAGAGATATATCCATTGTTTTACGAACGAAGCAGATTTCCTTGTTTTCCCTTTAATTTCCCAAGAATAAGGACATATTTAGGATAGCTAGCTTTGCTTCACAACGAATTACAAAATTCCCTTACTAGTGGTCCAGTGCAACCACATATACAAAATTTAAAACCATTTCCACGTGTAGTTCATTGGGCATATGGAGTAACTTGTTCCTCATCAGAGGCTAAACAAAAAATAAGTCAATATTTTAGGCAATCGCACGAAAAAAATAAAAACTCGACACCACAACAAAAAATTTCCTGACACTGTGTGCTGGAGCAGAAGGTCGTAACCTTCTTTGACGTTCAGGTGACCGTGCATCGTGATAAATTCTTATAATAAAACCAAATAGATGCAATAATTTCTCAAATTTATTTTTGGAATAAAACTCTACATGTTTCGGACAGTTTCTCTTTCCATCATCAGGAGTTTTTCACTGTACACACAGCAATGGTATGTGTCATACAGGTTTGCTGTCAACTTGCAGCAAACCTGTATGACATATACCATTGCTGTGTGTACAGTGAAAAACTCCTGATGATGGACAGAGAAACTGTCCGAAACATATAGTTTTATTCCACAAATAAATTCGAGAAATTAGTACATCTATTTGGTCTCATTATAAGAAGTCCTAACCTTCAGTAGCACAAAACACATGTTTCATTCAGCAAGCCAGTTTTCATTCCAAAACAATATACCCAGATGCAAAGACATAATATATCAGTTGTGGTAAACACAGCTAAAATATCTTCCGTTTGTCCATATTGATTTTTACATTAACTTATATTGGAATAATAATTATTTTTTTATGATAATAGTTAATGAAAATCCGACTAAACTTTCAAAAAATGAACAATTTAATATCAGCAATTAGAGTTTCCATCGATCAACACGCTTGTACATTATTGTCCATAAGGAACAACTTAAAACAAAATTTCGATTTGAAAATTTCTTGGAATTGAGATAAAATAAGCAATAATATTACCTAGAAATAGCCATTTATCGCAAAGATCGACGGCTCAGTACCGACCGAAGTATAGGTTATTCCCGACTGCTTCTGAACGGCTAAGTCTGCTCGGCAGTCACTACTAAATGACGTACGTTGCCGTAACCATATGACTGACTTTCTATGCAGGGCCAGTATCAAAAGATTTTCAGTTTTAAGGTTTTGCTTATTTCGGTAGTGCTAATATTGACGTCTTCAAAGGAACGTATTTAGAAATCATAAATATACTCCTATGTATTCACTTTAACTAGATATAATCTGTCAAACTCCACATAAAATGCACATAAATTCATATTTATTTCGATAATTCAATGTCTATGCCCATAACCTGTTACGGCTAACAAATGTTAAGTAGGCCTCAGTATTATTCCTCAAAGATGTCTTTCCTTTAATTTATGCTCCATCATTTTATGAGCAGGCTATATGAAGATTTTCCAGAATCCGAAAAGCAAACTAAGTAAATATTAATAAGTTAATATTACTGTCGTTAAGAAATAAGCTTGACTTCTGTAAGAGAAAAACCCGACAAAATAAAGAAGTACTCATTATAACTTACAAATTCACGGTCCAGTTGATCAGTTTTGCAACACTATGATTACTTGACGCAAACAAATCTCGCGAAGGACAGTAACAGCAACAAAATGGCTAGCTTTTAAGCTACAACCATCGCTATGATCGACTAAAAACCGGGCGTAAACACAAGAAAGCACAATACTTAACAGATTTATTTTATTCTATATAACGTACAAGATGTCCTAACAATATAAGAAATGTATTATTTTAAAACTTTGTACGGCGGGAAGTAAACATTGGAAATAAACGTCAAATGGTCTGTTGGTGGCGGTGACCGCGGTGGCACTGTGCTGTGCTACAAATCGGAAGGTTTCTGGTTCGATCCCAGCTGGTGTCACTGGATTTTTCATTGACACAAAATCCTACCGATCGCACTATGGCCCTAGGGTCGACTCAGCCTCTAACATAAATGAATACCAGGAGCATTTCCTGGGGGTAAAGGCGGCCGGTGCGTAAGGCTGACAACCTACCACCATCCTCTGCCGTTGTCATGAAATCTGGGAACCTTAACTACCTGGAACCCTCTGGACCCCTCCAGGCCTGTAACGGGACTGCTTTACCTTTACCTGTTGGTGACACTGAAATAGGTAGACAGGTATTGACAGTATTTTCTTTTATCATTTACATTTATTTTGTTTCGTTTCGTGTTGCCAGCGATAAAACTGTGACAGGTTTATTACGGCCGCTCCACTTATATAACTCACCAGATACGTAGAATAATGCATATCGGCTTTGTGGCCAGAATGTAAGGATTTATGGTGAGTTGTTACGGGAATCATGGTTTTATGTGACACCGTTCTTGTAAATAAAACGAAGCATTTAGCGATCAGCTTTGTATCAGTTATGGGCATGCAGAACTGACAGTACAAGCGAAAAATTGTTTAATGTTATGGCCTTTTAATGTGTAAAAATTTTCTTCTTTACACGTACTATTTTAGGTTAACATAGCAAGAATTTAACCAATGAATTCAGAAACAACGTACTGTAATGCGCGACAGTTACACTGATGATGTTAGTTTAAACTGAAATATACTTGCCATGTAGAAAGAAACAAATATGAACTTTATTAATTCAGCGTTTTTATGGAAAGTTGATTCGCTGTGACTGTTAATGGACATAGTGCGAATAGAAAAAATATAAACTTTAATTTCCCTATACTTTTAAAATACTTAACGCTACTTTTGTGATTATTTTGTAGCCGCTTTCGTGGTCAGTTTATTTTATGCTCAACTACATTCAAAGTTATGTGCCTTCAGACTTTACCAGCAGATATTCATGACATCATAGCAGTATCGGTTATTGCGTCATGTTAGATTGTAAATAGTTCCGACGACTTGGAAAATCTGGTGATGAAGTGGCTCAGAAGAGGAAATATATCGATTGTGTAATAAGACTGCAAAGACCGCGGCCATGCAGAGAAGAGAAGGGGAGAGGGATATATCTGATTTGACCACAATCCTTGCAACTTTCCCACATAATATAAACGTGTCCTTCCAATCACTTCAACATCTATCTGAACATAATTTAGTCACCTTGAAAACTGAGGCTCATTTTTCTTCCGAAATATCGGAACGAAATTATGCCAATGATCCTACACGATGTCTGAACTCAGAAGTATATAAAAGTTTATTTAATTACACACACCAACACATGCACACATATATGTTATTTAAGAAGTCTAATATTTATATTAAAACACTTAAAACGCTCCTACATGTTTCGAACACAAGATCATCCTCAGGGAGCATACATTGTTCCTTGCTAAAGTTATAATTTAAAACTTTCAGTGAATTACTTCGTTATGTTAAATTTGGTGCTGTGGCAGCATTTCACGTTTTTGTGCGTGAGTCCTACACTGTTTAGAATGACGACTCACACACAAAAACATGGTAAGCATAACTCAAGCTTCAATCCGGATAGCCTAATTATTTGTGTATAACATTCAATTCTTACTTACTATATTGTTTTGACAGTCTAATCAATAAACATATTTTCTACTTACAGACATTCTGCCACAGCACCAATTTAACATAAAGAAGTAATTCGCTGAATGTTTTAAATTATAACTTCAGCAAGGAACAATGTATGCTCCCTGAGGATGATCGTTGATCGAAGCATGTAGGAGCGTTTTAAGTGTTTTAATGTAAATTTTAGACTTCTTAAATAATATATACGTATGTGCGTATGTTGGTGTGTGTAACTAAATAAACTACAGAGTTCACGGCGCAATGACAAAAATATATAAAGGTTGTTACTGGAATTTCATTTCCGAAATAATTCTACGTCATATCTGCACGTATCTCAGATTGAAAATAACCATTATGGTTAGAAATATTTAATATTTCAATAAATGTACAGCCTACATAACGTAAAGACTGATAATTAAGAAGTCAAATAGTTGCATGAAATGCATTTTCGTTATGGCAAATATTGAATTAAATACTAATAAGGCATTTTCAGTAGTTGTATTGAGATTTATGAGTTTGTGTCTGCAATAGTCGTTTTTTAATAATTTATAATAAATGAACGTGAAAGTAAGTGGGGTGTGGGGCATCGCAGAAAAAAAGAACCCATTAAAAATACGTTTACTTGAAAAAGTGTCAATTTTCCCAATTTCATTTTGAATAATAACAAATCGCACTCCAATTCTCTATATACATTCAATGAGAAAATAAAACAAAGCTGCATGTGCACTTTATCCTACCAGACTGGCCACGTGTTGCAACTGTTGTAAATGTTTACAGACAAAGTCTCTTACATACATATAAGATACAAACAAATTTAAGGCGGTTTTCCTCTACAAGTGGCCCAGACGCTAATTTTCTATAAGCAAGACTGTTTGCCTGCTAAGTAAAGTTGCAAGTTGATGTCATAAACTTGTACCTAAAAACATTAAAAATTAAATCATACAGTTTTAGAAAATGTTAGTTTTTGTACCTTTTCCCTGAAAAAAACTGCGAAGTTTTGTTGCGTGATTTTGGTATTTATTACTGACAACCATAATCATTCGTGCTGACAGCCACAGTAAAGTGTGTTTTCCTTTCGGTCATGTTATTTCGGACAACACACACACACACACACACACAAGCACACACATTCACATACACAACTGGCAAGCAAAGTGACTAATATAAACACTTTAGCTTAACTCTAACACTGGCAAGCTTCTATAATAATTTATCTTTGGATATTTTCTTTAGACAGCGTCTTCCCCGTTTCTTGTTAACTCAAGTGTCTCTAAAATTAGAATCCACCTCTTCTGAACCTCAACAGCGTACCCGCGCTTTCGACTGCATTGTGTGAAACCAAAGCAAATGTTACAAGACTCAATACCGTCTTAGTGTTCAAGGTTGCAAAAGGTTATATAGTGTAATTATCACTTCTAGTGGCTGTTGTTACTAGGTCACGTGTTATGTGTCAGACGTTTTATCTTGGATATAAAATGAATGGATCGTACAAATCCCAAATTTGGATCCCTATAAAGAGAATATTATTAGCAATGAAAATATTTTCTTAGTCAACAAACAAGGTGACTCAACTTCCAAGCGTGAAATTCCCATACGATTTTATAGGGCAAGGATGTCCAACTTATGTTAATTACATATTAACCAACTCCACAAAACACAGTCCTACTTGAGAAGCTAAGAGCAGTGAAGTAGCTAGCACAATAAGTCGCCGAATTTGCTGAACTCGTTGTATTATCTGTGATTGCAGACACCCACAACTACACTTTTCCTGAAGCAGGCTGTTTCACTGACATAATCTTCTATTTTTTTCGACATTGTCCATCGTGTAATTTTATAATTATATCAAAATAAACATAGGTTTATAGAAAATCGGTACTTAAATAATTAGTTATTCAGAACAGTATAATAAACAATAATAATAATAATAAAATATATGTAGAACTTAAAGCATATTCAATATTAAAGAAGGCTTTATGTTGTGTTCGGAACCCCTTATTTTGACTGCAATGATTAAGAGGTAAATTTCACCCTATAACATGCCATGATGGTTCAAAGGGTTAGTAGAGGTATAGCTCTACTCTTTCTTTAACCTCGGATATAGATGGGGTGGGTAGTTAACGCCACGCCCCAGCTCCTTTGTTTCCGGGAATGACCCAGTACGCACTGTACAGAAGACCGGGTGGACCCTAAGGCCGGTCAGACGGGGTGCAGAAATCTCGCCCCCACCGGAATGCGATCTCCGGACCCTCCAGCCTGTAGCCAGTTGCTATACCGACTGACCTATCCCGGCCCACAACTGGAGTGATTACAGTGTTAGACTTACCCCCAATCTAGTTACAAATTCTCTAGTTAATTGAAATTGCTTAACTTTAATCCCAGTATTATGCACGAGCACAAATTTCTGTAACACTAAGCACTTCTGCATTTTTCCACACAGTGTGTTCATGTTTTTCGAATGAGTCTCGCTATAGAAGGCGACAAATTCCTCCTTAACAAACTATTTTTATAAAGGGCAGTGAGGGTGTTCTCTGTGATGTACATGAAATTTAAAATATAATCGAGAAGAAAGTTTGTCTCCGAAAGGCAGAACTCACCTTTGTAAATTGCGGAGCAAACATTTGCATAACAACTTACCTATACGTGTAGAACTTCCTTATGCCAAATCCGAAAATTTTCTCAGTGACAAAATTTTCATCCTCAGTAACATTATATATAGTGCATTTTATTTTAATAGCCTTCGCAAATGGAGACTAGTCATTTCACAGTATAGGTCAATTTACTGATTTAATGCACGCTAGTTCTCACTTTTATAATAATTAGTGCATGTTTCATAGGTGATAAATCTTACATTACTCGAAATATCAGAGGAAATGAACACGAATATGGGCAGCGTTGAGAGGAATTTGTGTCGTCCTGCATATACAATACATACGAATGTATTTATTATTTTGGCTGGCTTGCCGTAAAGAAAATACAGAGGTTAGACACTATTCGATGTTGGTCTTTGGTAGTGATCCTGATTTGTATGTTTAGCATGAATCTCTCTCTCTCTACAAGTTAGATTGATACTTATGTCCAAACAGCACCCAAGTTATTTACTGCTATCACATATCTACCACCAGGTGGTAATGCTGCGTCCTGGTTTTGATCTTCCTGCAGGGAGTAGTCAAATAAATATGCAACTTGGTTTAATAAACATCCGAGCTGGAAAGCAAGTGCTGACTGATTTTTATTAACTTGCAGCTAAACAGAAATTCAAACAAGGAAGGTTTAAGATTCACAGAAATCTATTTTGTTTCTTTTTACTGGCTAGTCGAGTTGCAGCTCTCCCTTCTGCAGCCTTTGAGTGCTAGGAAATTACGGGCGTTAGGAACAATTTTTTACAAATTTAGTTTAGGGCTGAAACGGAAGAGAACGCCATCTTTAGAAAGCTACGAATGTTTCTGCCCCCTTTTCTTTTATAGGCATAAACAAAATTGACATGAATTAAGAAGTTTTCCTGAAGCCCAGTTTTTATTGCATTGCACTGCATTCGACGCCAAACATGCATGATAGCTTATTAAATGACCTCAAAATACAGGATGAGCATAAAGTCTTTCTCTGATTACAAACATTTATTACAAGAAAACTACGTGGAATATAAACATATTTTTTTACTATTACTTAAGTTAGTTTCTAAAATTTTATGTCATGTGTTTACTGTAACATTTGTAACATTTGGTTTTTGGATGTAACATTTCCAAATAGGTGGATTGGGAGAGATTGTCCGATACCCTGGCCACCACGATCGCCGGATATCACCCCCCTTGACTTCTTTTTATAGGGGTATGTTAAGGACAAAATGTTTTCGACACCAGTTCCAGATATTACAAATTTGAAGGCAAGAATAGCAGGCGCATTTGCTACAATAACTGAAGATATGTTGGAGAACACATGGAGAGAAATTGATTATCGATTAGACGTTCTCCGTGCAACAAAAGGAGTACATGTTGAAGTGTACTAATGTGTTGTAAAAAAACTTCTTGAGTTACATTTGAAAAAAATATATATGTTTGTATTGCACGTGCAGTAGTTTTCTTGTAATAAACGTTTGTAATCAGGGAAAGACTTTATGCTCACCCTGTAACATTATTGCGGGGTTTTAGTGTTTATGCTACTCAACACTTATTAATAAGCTTATCAAATCAAAGCGGATTATATATTAAGCATTTGACAGAAAGTAAGTGGATATATTGCTTATTGCCTATTTCTCTTAAAACGTAATCTGTGTAAAGTTTCATTTACTGGTTGACAAGCCTAGAATTCCACAGGAACAACCGTTTCAGGTTTAAATAACTTGCACTGCCTTTATTGCTGACGCAAGACTACCTGAGATTAGACATTATACACTATGAAAAATATTTTAATTGCAAATTAACTTCTTGTTACAATTACCGTTTTCGTGCCTTAAAGCATTAACACTTACAAATTCCTTGCCAGTCACTTACAAAACAAAAGAACATAAAACAAACCAGACAAGATTAACTGAACTGACGCAACGTTACAGATGTGTTGGAAGAAATGTTGTGAAATCCACAAGAAGTTGATTTTAAACACTGTTGCTCCTTGCGGCATGTCAGCGCTATTTTATCGAGTACAGTGTGTTATTCATATCATCATTCTTATCATCATCATCATCATCATCATCATCATCACCATCATGAACTTCTTCATACCTTCGCAGTACCAAACACTAGGCACGAGATAAATGTGATCTCTTGAAAAATTAGTTTATTTTAAAAACCTGCTGAACCAAACCTTTCTGAAAGAGTTAGCTGACCTAAACACAACACTCCTTTCTTATATAGCGTAATTATAAAGACAATGATTAATACTGTGTATTTACTACAAGCAAGCATGTTGCTGATACTTGCGACGTACATTTGCCCAGTAAAACATAGAGCATTAATCAAAGGGTAGCAATTATTTCAGGGAATTTCTTCACACGTAACTCTAGTGATTAATACTGCTACTGCAGCTGCGGATGATGATGATGATGATGATGATGTGTTTACTTCCCAGTCGCACAGGTCGTTTACCAAGATATAGGTATCTCTTTATTTTGCGACAGTTCTTCACGGTTGTGTCTATAGAGACTATTCTCCTATGGGAAGTGAAGTCGCTTATTCTATAAAAATTTTATATAAGTTTAGGAGGAATATGTTATCTATAGAGATAAATGCAACACAGCTACACGTTTAGATCCTTCTACAGGACCAGCCACAGGCAATGAATAACTCATTTTAAAAGGTAAATGTACATACAAAGTGTACACCTCGTATCTTTTGAGATCTTGTAAGGTACGAAAAATTAGTTAGTGTATTCCTTATGTTGTCAGTAAGTAGCTGTTATTTATGACAAGACCGTCTATTTGCAAAGCAATACGTGTAAAAGTTTAGTTTAATGTTCCAATATTTGTCTTAATCCAAAATTATGTTCAGATTTTCTATGTTGAGGTCTACTGTGTTTCTCTTCAGCCTTATAATTTTTGTTTTAAATTTTTTTTGGCGAAAGTTTGTTTCATAGTGGCATATATTCCCCATTATTAATATTTTTAAATGTACCTTAATTCAAAATTATGTTCAGATTTTCCTACGCCGAGGTTTGTCGCCAAAAACATTTACCGGAAAAGGAATTACGTAAAAAGAGGTCAAGCTCCATTTCCTTATTACAATACATGTCTCAAAACATTTATACTTGACAACAATATATTATTATTATTATTATTATTATTACTATTATTATTATATCGTTGTTTAGAAACACCCAGATAATTTTCGCAGAATTCTGTAAATATGGTACAAAGAATTCGGGAATTATCAATAACTCTTATACCATCCACGGAGAACCACAAAGTTCTTATTGTTTTAAGGAGACTGACCACACATCTCCATTCAGTGTCACCTCTGTAACGGTGAGGAGCTTTCATTCGACACCCGTATAGGCTCGCATTTGATTGTACTTAGGTAGAGGATTGTCACGTACGCACAAGGAAATGTATAAACCAACCACAAACATGTTCACGTTTTAGTATTCTGTACATAAAGCAGCTGAGGCCGAAGCACAGAAGATTATAAGCACCGTTTCAGTAAGTTCCTCTGCCATACCTATAGGGAACACTTATCCAGAAAATTGACTTTGTAATCCAAATGAGAAGCTGGCACCAGCGACGCACTCGGAAAGCCACACCATTATGAATGTAATATCACGAGCAAGTTGAAGTACACTACTGAGAGAGTGAACAAGAAAAGGATCAGCTGTCTTACTTTTAAGTTGAAGCTTTGGTTGGGGTTCCCGGAGGGGCTGGTAGCGGGGCTGACGGGAAGACCCCATGCAGTTGCCGGGAGCCTAGACAGACTCCCCGCGGATAACTTGCTTGCTGGGGGAAAAACTTCCATCCAGCCCATTGGACACAAAACAACACAAAAGAGAAAAACTAAGTCTTCGTATTGTTTAAGGGGCGGACCTACTACCATTATAATATACACAAAAGGTAGCTGGAAGGGGTGACATTATTGATATACATAGTACGGTTAATACTATAAAATTGGTACAGTTAACTTTGATTATCCATGTCTAGACTAAATAATTAGTATTCTTGTTGTACTGAAACAACACAAGGTACGACCCAGAAACTGCAGGGGAAAAAAAAGTGAAGTTGTAACTGGTAGTAGGTATTGCCTTCGTCTACCGTGAAGTGTATAAGAAGAAGAAAAAAAGTACTGACACCTATTTTTTCCCCCCCTGTGGCTCTTCGACCCGATTCCGAGTCGTGGCCTCCCCTTAGCGGGCTTCGCGATCACGCTCATTAGGCACACCACAGTTGGTAGGACTCCTCTGGACAAGCGATCCACCCGATGCAGAGAACTCTACTGGACGACACACAACACTCACAAGAGACAAACATCCATGGACCCGCGGGATTCGAACCCACAATCCCAGCAGGCGAGCGGCCGCAGACCCACGCCTTAGACAGCGCGGCCACTATTAACATGTATATAGTAGATTTAAATTTCCGTTCTAGAATTTTCAAGAATAAAATGTACATAAATCACAGTTTCATTTACAACCCAACAGTAACATTTCCTGCACTATTAAAATTAGTTGGCTGTTAGTAACAGCGCGTTTCAACGTACTCACGTCTGCACAGAGCCTCTCTCTCCTAATGCTGCTATGCTTACACAGACTTGTAAGTACAGAAGAAAGAGCTGTTTTTGTGCACGGTAAGAGAGCTTGTGGGGAGAAGAGGTACGGCTACGTTACAGTCTTTACTTCAGCACCAAAAGAAGATGAGTGCTCAGTTCCATGTCTCGGCTGTTTACTCCCCAGGAAAATAATCCCTCGTGCCTGTTTAATAGTGAATGTGTGAATTCTAGAGGCGGTTTCAACCTTTCATATAAAACGAACAATCTTTTTCCTTCCGGGAACCGAACCTCGGATTCTTCAGCTCGTAACGTAGGCACTACGCCAACCACAATACCCCGGCTCCACACAGACACACATAGACGATAGCAGATGCTTTCATTATCTTGTGTATTCAAATATTCAATTCAAATATCCACGAGTGTCCTCTTAACAATTCAAGTCTTAAAAATGTAGAAAATGAAAAGCTGGCTTTATGGAAGTCATCCGTTGTTTTAATCGCGGGATAAACCACATTTATTCCGTCGAACACAACATGTAGCACACATGTAAAGGCGCAAATCAATTTGAAATAAACTAGGGTTGTGTTCTATGGAAAAGTGTCGTTGATAAGGAAATAGCTGTGCCTGCACTCGCCCTCTAAAAAACTAAACTAAACTCCGTGACCTTAGTCCGCACGCGAACTATACCGACAGAGCGGCCGCCGCCGGTCGGTGAATTTAGTGCCAATTTTTGCGGATAGAGGGGTGTCACGTGGTCAGCGCAACGGGTCCCCACAGCCGTTAATCTCTGTTTTCTAGACCTGGAGCCGCTACTTTTTTCATTCAAGTAGCTCCTCAATT
>Ga0123352_10016484_pt1 | contig 11774 bp, 6 predicted proteins | sample TergutLab28metaG_FD_89700 | JGI IMG/M metagenome (GOLD analysis project Ga0123352, IMG submission 89700) | Labiotermes labralis P1 segment gut microbial communities from Petit-Saut dam, French Guiana - Lab288 P1 | ecosystem: Host-associated > Arthropoda: Insects > Digestive system > Gut ...
ATTATTATTATTATTATTATTATTATTATTATAAGCACTGACACAGTTCCGTCAAGTGTGTACTTTAACGAGGCTAGCAGAAAGTGTTCAGTGACTAGTGAAATGAAGTCTTACTTATGCAGCTAATTTTTGAACGAATCTGCCGTATTGGCCCAGAGCCTTATTTCTTGTCCTAATGCGCTTCATACATATTGTAAGGCCATGAATTCATAAACGTTTATGATGATTATCTGTCTTCATCAAATCAACGTTTACTGCACCACGTCTCATACAGCAAGTGGAGCATTAAACTCTGATTTGGTGCGGAAAGAAAACTGAACACAACGCAGTGTAAACACGACATTAAGATAGACTGTGACGTTGTTGTACGTTTTTATGTTTTGCTGACCGTGCATCTCAGTACAATCTTAGTAATTAACCAACTTGATGCACAAATTCTTGCTTTACAATAAGATGTATTATATTCCTCTACATGTTTCGAGCACTATGTGATCATCATCAGGAGTTCAAAATTGTATTATACAGCATCTGGTATCATCACACTCTGTAGGTGGCCGTCCGGTGCACGGGACGGCCACCTACAGAGTGTGATGATAGCGCTCGATACATGTAGAGGCATATAATAAATCTTATTATAAAACAAGAATGTGTGCATTAAGTTGTGTAATTACCAAGTTTGTTATATGTGTTATTCATGGTGGTACTGAAAGATGTGATATTAAATTCTATTTTTTAGCCCTATCAAAACTAACTGCGAATTCACTTTCTTTCTACGTATCTTCACGCCACTTCTGAATATTCCTACCAGTATTATAAGTTATTTGAATACTTGTATTTTAGTCTGTTTCTAAAACTTATTTGGGGAGGTAATAAATGTCTTTCTGCAGGTAAAATCTTTAAAGGAGCTTAAGAAAATACAGTTTGGGGGATGTATCCGTGCTTGAAAATGTCGGAGTGGAAGGGTCAAGGTAAGCCATCCCAATTAATTTGAAACCAGGGAACTGTAAAGACAGGTATGTTGTTGTATAAAGAGTTGATTTATGTTTGATGGTATGCTACGTTAGAATGCCAGGTAACTTCAAGTGGTTCGCTTGATTCCCTCCATTCGTTTATATTCAATGGCCGGAAAGCTTCAGTCTTTCTGCACCAGGATTTATACAGCTGCAGGCATCCAAATCTCAATTAAATCGCGTGTGAAATACACCAAGAAGATTAGATAGTCTGGCGGACATTTCAATTAATGTGCCTTATATATGACCGGGGTTACTGCAGGAGGGACTGTTTTAATTTAGATTGCAACTGTTACAAAAAGCAACAACAGCCACGTGTTATCTGAAATGAAGCAGATACGGTCCTGATTACAGGGCTGCTTGAACCCGAGTTAAAAATAATTGTAATACTGACGGTATATCCAAGGGCGTAATGTGCTGAACACGAACGGATTATAATGATGAATAAGCAGAATTGTCACAATGCATTTGCTCTCTGATGGCCGTATTTTGGGAAAAAAAATTACTGCACTTTTCTTGAACTACCCTGAAGCTGGAAGCAGCAACCTTCACCGAAACCTACTATTCTGTATAACATAATATAACGGAAAATTAGAAAATTAAGCTAATTTTGTTATAATTTGCATATTTATCTGTTTGGTAGTCTGTAAGCACTCTTATATTTCCTAAGATGAATTGCCTGTTAAGACGATGACCAGTTTAACATTTACGGCTGTTATTTAAGGTCGTGGCGCCGCGCGGTGAAGACTCGTTAACACCAAGTACGTCGCTTGGCACATTACATTGTGCCATATGTTTGTTTGTTAAAGGAGCGGATGTGGATGCATACGAGTATAGTGTGCAATATTTCACTGTCTGCTGTTAACCGGAACAGGGAGGGAAGTAAAATGGGATTTTAGCTTGTGGAATACTTATATAACCATGTTACACCCCTGTCTAGCGCCTAGGTTAAAGAAAGAGCAGAACTGTACCTCTACTCCCCGTTCGACCCTTCGTACAACCATGTCCTACCCCTATATAGCGTCGAGGTTAAAGAAAGAGTAGAGCTCTGTCTACTCCCTGTTTGAATCTTCATGGCTTGCCCTAGGTTGAGCGGGATTGCATAGTTCGCATAGTGATTGGGCTACGGACTGAACGAAAAGAGATTTAATTCCCGGCAACAGCAAGTGATTTTCAGTGGCCGTTAGGGGTAAGGCGACCGAAGCATGAAGGTGACCACTCTACTCGATCGAGTGCTGAGGTTAAGAAGCAGAGTAATAGTACATCGTACACCGTCGGAGCTGTTATCTTTATCTTACAATTAAACTATCGCTGTTACAAATTTTACATTGCTGCGTCGAATGGCTCGCAACACTGCCAAGCACTCCTGTCATGTTCTTGGTGTTAAGACCCTAAAATAATTTACAAAAAATGCGTGTTTTGTCGTGAATAGGGACCTGCAGTGCGTCTATCACGTATGTTTGCCAGTCCGATTTAGAATTTGACAATCATTGCCCCAAAGACTTAAAATGTGTGTGTGTAGATGCATATACATAGGGTACATAGGTTTTGTTGTTATTTTATCCAAACTTAGGTAATTTTTATAATCACAGTTACGTTAGCCAGGTGGCAGGGCTTGTCAAAAGCAAACTGTTGCTAGGAAGCGGTGGAGAAGTGAAGCACTCAGTTGTAACCCAGCTGCTACTTGAGTTGGAGGAGTGGTGAGGATTTTTGGACGTAATTGTACTCTCTAAACAGCGATTTTGCGTTGTTTGGCAAGTGTCAAGTTTTAATTTTGTTTTGTGTAAACTAATTAAATTGATTATTCTGGCGATAAATGGACTGTTATAATGGACTGGGCAAATAGCATGTATGTGGCAGAAGGGAAATTTATTCCAAACTTTGTCGGTATACATGTAGAAAACGAGAATTTGGCAGACGCAGGTATTGGAACGAGGATATTAGAATGGATGTTTAACTCTTAGTATGAAGTTAAGACCGGCTTCGTATGGCCCAGTACAGAGAGCAGTGATGTAATCTATGCGTGATTTCAGGTTTCCTCCACGCTGTAAATCAGATATACGCTCTTCTGGGATCTTACGCAGCGTAGAATGGTAGTTCCGTTCGTTTCGGGACATTCTATCAGTCTCATCTTCAAGGGCCAAGCAAAGATTCTTGTCCCTTAAAGATGGAACCGATAGGTCGTCCAGAAACGGCCGTAAAATCTATTGACATACGCAGCGTAAAGTAAGAAAATAGCGCCGATTTTAGTGATGTGATCTTTTTAAATACACCTAAATGTTGGTGCTCCACAAACGGCATTGAAATTTTGGAGTATCTGGGCCACTATTAGCTTCTCATGGAGGACTGTTTGCCATGCGTTTAGTTTATAAAAATCTTTTAATTTCGTACTTATGAACCATAAATTACATTCTCGAAACTGGTAACTGACATTTTATAGAATATGTACTGGAACATAATGAACAATTGTCACTTGCGTGTCAATAATGCCATGAACGTACGTGCAACAGACGCTGAGACGATGTGAACTGATAGTAATGACGACGAAAACATTTGGAACTTCGTGAAATATAATGTGGCTGATAAAAAACATCGAGGGGAATTTGTTTTCCTTTCTCAATGGGAGCAATGGTAGTAAGACTTCTTAAAAGATGCCAGCGGTGTTGGTTTTCTTTCACGTCACGTCTCACACTATATTATTGCGTAGCATCTCCCACTGTTGCCGCCGGGACCCACAGACGTCACAGACAGAACAGCGCTCCATCTGCTGCATCTTATCTCCCACGCGAAAAAGAGACAGTCTACGCAGCACGAAATAGGACAGCTAAGAAGCAAGCTAGGGCTGTGCAATACTTGGTGGTTGTCTCGGTATCCTCTTTCCCGTCGTTGCTATTTATTTGTTGGTGGGGAGCGAAGGGGAGCGGAGGTAGGACGGAATCAGAGAATGTCAACTGTCAGCTTCTGAGTAACGAATGGCGACGGCTGTCTTGGAGCTCGTTCTCAGCTAATAATGTAGTAGTTCTGTAGAGCTATGGGCCTTATCTAACCTTAGCCATTTCCATCTCGCAATATGAATAAAGATGCTGGAAATGTTTGTAACAGTGCGCCCGTTCTGTGCTTATCTATATGGAGCAGTTCGCAGTATTTGATCCTATGGCCAGGTGCCGTGCCAATCTGTCCCTGTCTTCTTGCTGTTCATGATTTCGAGTATCAGAGTGATATATGGTGCAGGAAGTTTTTACATAAAATATTTTAAATATTCATTTACGGTTTATTTGTTGGCATAGTGCCGGGGTAGCTTAGTCGGTATAGCGACTAGGCAATGTGCTCAACACAGAAGGAATCCTGGATCGATTCCCAGCAAGATTAAGAGTTTTTTCTCCACCCCAACACATTTATTCTGGCACTGGGGCCCACATAACCTCCTATTTAGTGTCACTGTCACTTTCACCGACATAGCTTCTGCCACATTCTGGTGTAATTTTGTGTTTTTACTTTAAAATAAGAGACTGTAAAATGTTTAGACACGTTGTAATTTGAAGTACCTCCTTTGGTTTCGCATGAGTGAGTATTGCAAGACGATTAATTTAGCATCTGCCATTTGTTCTGAGATTGGATACTGTAAAGCAGCGTATCTTATTTTATGAAAATTAACTATTTGAGATCATCGCTCTTCTGAAATGCTGCGCAATGTGACTTGGTAGTTGATACCGACGTTTCGGGACAATATATCGGTCCTATCCGCAAGAGTCAAACAGTCCCAGGAGTCATTCGTGGAAAGCTAAGACCTCAATCACACTGCGGCGGAAGCCTGCAATATCTAATATTTAACATACAAAAAATTCAGTGCGTGTCCGTGGAAATCTACAAAAGTCTCGATCAAGGTACTGTTTTCTTCGGGGGGGGGGGGTGGAGGCCCATTCTATCGCCTGGCTTCCCGCTTTCGAGAAAGTGTGCCAGTCAATATGTTGCGACGTGCAATGTTAACGGAATTCGAAGTAGGTACCTTGAAGCTAGAACTCAACGTCACGGTAAATTAAAATTTCTGAGGGTTGTTTGAGCGTGCATATTCCTCATGAAATAACTTGAAATGCCAGCTTGATGCAACTAGGTAATTTTATTGATATATTCTTAGTTCGACATGTTTCGGGTACATACGCCATCATCAGGAGCATTAGGTGTTGAGTTGCAGCATATGGTTTTCTGGGCCGAGTTTTTGGATGGGTGGTGGTCTTGAGAGCCGCTGTGTAGGTCATGTGTACGTCGCACGGCACAATCCGCACCGTACACACGACCTATGCAGCTGCTCTCAAGACTACCACCCATCCAAAAACTCGGTGCAGAAAACCATATGCTGCAACTCAACATCTAATACTCCTGATGATGGGCGTAAGTACCCGAAACATGTCGAGCTAAGAATACATCAATAAAATTACCTAGTTGCATCAAGTTGGCATTCCACATTATTTCATAAAATTTCTTACTTGTGTTTTGGATACCATAGTTTCTAATTTGGCCCGAAGGCCGGCCGTCATGATGACAACTTTTACATGGTTCTCTCAGTCCCTCTAGGCACATGTCGGTAAACTATTCTCAAACAAGGCAAAACCGCATCCTTCCACACTCTTTCATATTCGTTATGCACTGATTGATCTACCCGTCGATGCTGTATGATCTGATATGCTGACGACATTAAATAACCATACCACAAGTAAATAAATAAACAATTTCATTAACTGATGAGGCAGAAGTGATGGACTATAATCATCGTGCCACATTTCTCAGTCTGAAGTACCGAGTTCCTTTTAAAGTTGTGGGGATACGGCACTTCAATATCCACCTCTGTTTGTAGAACGTAGCATTTGTGGGTGAAAGCTAACACAGGTTTGTTTAATCTGCGTGCGTGGTATAGCTAAACTGAATTTTGTGTAGCATGGAGTGGGGGGGGGGTCGAAACAAACATTATTTGTTTGGTTACTGCGGAAAATTTATGTCGTCTGTAACGTTCGGCATGGCAAAAATAAATAATTTTCTATCACTGGCATACCCAATTTATTCAGCTTATTCAGCCGTACTACATAGCATGCATACGTACCGTAATTCCTGCCATAAAGTCTTTCCTTTATGCATAACCTATTAACTTCTTTATAGCTGATACTTTTCTGTCGTTGCGACCACGTGGCATCGAACGCAGGGTTTTAAAATCGATCTAGACATCATGCATTGCAGTGATAGCACAAAGCGCATAATATAACGTACAAGCCTATTACATTAAAATGCCCGTATTAAAATCTTATGATTGTGATAAGTACGGGTGTGTTACCGTATTACAGTTTAACGACCTGTGAATTCGGTGTGATGACAGTTGATGTTCGGACACATGTTGGGTTGTAAAGCAGTAATATTCTAATAACATTAATGCTTGAAGCGCTGTATTTGGCGTTGTGAGGAAATTGATTCGCACGTTAAATTGTAGCAATTATTCTGATTTATTTTGAAACGATGTTTAAACTGTAGGTTTATACATACTCCTCTTGTGTTTCAAAATCTACATATGAAACGAGAATTTCATCGCGTTTAAAAATAAAGAATTTTGTTTACATTATTTACGTGTTGGTGTAGTATTTTGGAAAATATAGCCATATGTATGTAGAGCCCAAATAACTGAAGAGTAACCACCAGATCAACGGCAAAGTCTGCAGTAAAAGCGACTTTATTATGTGCTGGGGAACTCAATATGCTATCAAATTACGGCCAGTGAACGTGTATTCAACCAGTGAGGAAATATATATTTAGACCAGGCATGCGTAAGTGAAATACATTCGAGGGCCAAACAAATGTTCGTTTTGCTCAAGCAGACATCACGTGATGTCACATAGTCCGGCTAGAAATGTGATGTTTCTGTCTTTGGGTGTCGTGTAAAATGGCTGTCAGTTGTGTTGAAAGTTGTTTGTTGTTGGCTAGACTCATTGCACAGAATGTTTGTTTTAAAATGTAGATGCTTCAGAGTACAATGTTAAACCGCAAGGCCAAATCACATAGATTGGGAAATTCTGACTATGGACTTCGATGCAAGTACGCTGAACCTGTCTCCATTTGTTCATTTGTGTACAAGGTGGAACAAGGAAACTCGATAGTTTCTCATTGCCCTTAATTAATTTAAAAAGCTCCCACCACCAGAAAATGTGTTCTACATTCGAAGTCCTTTCTCAGCAGTTTCAAGTCTTTGAATAATTCTACCAGGCGCAAGAAGATCCCAGTGGGAATGTGTTTCAAACAAATGGGAAAAATTATGAAGTCACCTTCTGAAAGGTAGTTTCTGAATAATGTGAGTTTTATTTTCAATAGATTACATTTTATTGGTATATAAGACTTTATCGAGACATGACCTGACACTTATTCTCTAGCTGGTGTGACTGTTAATATCTTACACGAAAAATAGGGCGTAATTTCTAATGCCATCCTGAAAAGTAGGATTTGTGAACTTTCAAGGAAAGGCAGGACTTCACTGCTGGTGTTCACACAACGCTGAGTCGTTATTCCTGAATCAGCCAACGAATTTGCTTATGGTACATCAATTCACCATATTCGGTATTACCCTCTTGAAGAAGCGCCTAGAATGTTCTGGGTTTCAGCAAATTTGTTACGAATGTGACTTACGACAGCTGTAGCAACTCTGAGCGTCACGTGTTGTAATGTACCTTGCTGCATAAGATATGCCTGTGAATGACACAGTGATCCTTCCTAATCTGTTTGTCTGACGCCCACTCAAGAAGTACAGCAGCATCAGTACCTTTACTAAATACCGATTGACCTCCATCTACAAGTAGTTTCTTCAATTAGCGATTGAGGATTTTGGCAGGTCACTCCAACTTCCTAATTGAAGATTTTCCTGTTGTAAGACCATGGGTGGAACACGTGTCAGCAAGGTTTCGGTAATTTCAATTTCGTCATGTATGCCTCGTGCAAAGGTTTTGGTATATTCTGTGATCAACACTTCCTTGAATTAAAACAGAATAATAATTTTGAAACGGATGACTGATTTTGGCGCTAGGCTTGAAGGTTATTTGAAATGGTAGCTATCTCCGCAACACGACCATTTGGGGTGTACTGATACTATGATACTATGAAACATTGCGTTTCGTCTGCGCACAACTCTGAAACAGAAATTAACATTTACTGGGGTCTGAAATGCGGTGAACTGTCGAGCTGTAAGATATTTCTCCGAAAATTTTCGGAACCTGTTTTATAACCGACTTTGACAGGCCTATTTAAAATAGTGTTATGGTTTTCTCAATTGAATGGCTCTGACGCTTGTAATGGAATGCCCCCTGTGTTACGTATATTCGAAGAACATATAAATAGTCTGTTATCAATACAACTGTTTTCGTTTCAGTATCAAAAATGTTTGTATTAATTGTACTTTACATGTTTTGCGAAGGACTTTCTTGAATATCAAATGTCTTCTGGAAGAGAAATATGCCCACGATTTATTGTTTTTTTTCAAAAAAAATTATCTTTCCATACAGAAATAATAACACGGTGTTATCTTTAAACCTTGCGTGTTTTGGTTTCATTCGGTTTAAGAGCGGCCACAAAATAACATTAAAAAAGACGCATGACGCAGTGGTAGTGTGCAAACATACTCGTGTTAAGCACTGGTAAGAAAAGAACAGCATAGCACATTTCTTGGTAACTTCCATAAATAAATGCTTATCTGCCCGTGCGGAGTTAAACACGCGTGTTTGGTTTTCAAAGCATATCCATGCACGTTGGCTGTCCCAGCGGAAGTGTGTCTCACAAGCGAATCGGTGTCGTACCAAAAAGAAGAAGTGACACCTGCAGGAAAATTCTCGTCTCGGCGGTGTTCTGGCTTCCTTTACATTCTAAATAGGTTAAAATGACTCCATATCGGTCTCACAATTTGAGGTTGGACTATATGACGCAACTAAAGCAGGAGGAATTTGTGTACTGCGACAGGTTTCTGTGCAAGTTTGAAAGGATGGCCGGTCTCATTTTGAGAGCCAAGGGAAAGATAAAATACAGGGTTATTCAACAAGATTGTCGGGGTACAAGTTTCCAGCGGCAATTCCGCACCAAATTCGGGAAACAACCAACATCTGAAAATTCCATTCGAAGGTGGTATGCACAGTTTCAAGAGACAGTGTGCGTGTGTATCCTGGAACTGAAGGTACGAATAAGAACAGCCACTGAAACCATCACCGCTGACATGCGGAACGAACTCGATTATCGTGTTGATGTTTGTAGAATCACAAAAGATGCACATATAGAGCACCTGTAAGGTATGTAACAAAAACTTGGAGTATTATTCTATTAAATAAAAAAATAAACATACTCCTATCGCAAGTGTATTGTGTATGACAAGTTGTTAAAACCCCGACAATCATTTAGAATAACCCTGTATATTGTTGAATAGTTTCAGGAATGATGGTTAGACCGTCAGATGTATTAGTAAGTCTTACCGTCACAGAAACAGGATATTTATTTTGGCAGGTAAATTGATTTCGCGGTCCACACGTGGTCCGCCAACACTACTTATTGCGGGGCGTTGATGCCATGAACGTGGTGCCTACCAGAAGAGTTGCTGCAATCCGCCATTCAGGATTGCTAGTTAAGTGGCCTGCATGTCACGGCGCTTTGGGAGAGAGGGCTACAGACATGTTTTGAGAGCACAAAATTGTGCTGCATAAAATGTTTCGGATTTTAAAAACGACTTCGAGACCGATACTTAGGGAATAAAAGCCAGAAGCAGTACTGCTTGAGTGGGACGAGAACAATGATACATTGTGTCTTTATAGTGAGAAGTTTCAAAAGACACGAAATTTCTGTGGGAGAGAAAGTGTAATTTGATTCTTTTGTAGCTTTCAACGACAGGTTTCTCCTTTCAATACCGCGAGGCTGGAAATTAAATTGGAAATTTCTTTAAGGGAGTCTTATGTGTTTTATCACTTTGAAGCGTAAATTGTGTCCGTATATAAAAATTTAATTATTGCTTCGGACTAAACACATTTATTTAAAAAAAATAGTAAATCAGTCCCGTTACAGGCCTGGAGTGGCCCAGAGGGTTCCAGGAAGTTAAGATTCCCAGATTTCATGACAAAGATACAGGACTGTGGTAAGGTTGTCTGCCTTACACACCGGCCGCCTTTACCCCCAGGAAATGCTCCTGGTACTCATTTCTATTACAGGTTGAGTCGACCCCAGTGTCATAGTGCAATCGGAAGGATTTTATGTCAACGAAAAATTCCATTGACACCAGCTGGGATCGCACCAGCGACCTTCCGATTAAACACATTTATTATCCTTTGTAAAGGTAAGGCAATCTGAAAGGCATAAGAAAAGCATACAGTATGTAAGTAATCACCTCGTTAATATGAAGGCAGGTGTTACGTACAGTAACTGTAATGTTTTGAAGGGTTTAATATACATATATAGCGATAAAGTAATGTATTTATTTCAAGAGAAATATTATATACATTTGGAGGTCACATTTATTTGGAGTATAGGCGTAGTTTAAGGTGAGCATACCTGGAATGCTTTACTGTTAAAAATATACGTTCTTTTCCATAAGAATTTACGTATAGCTAAGACAGAGTTGTTGTCCAAAACAGTATGAACGATTTTTGACGTACTTGTCAGAAGAATTACCTTCGCTCTGTAAAATTTCTTAGCATTTCCGCAAAAATTTCGCTGTAATCTTTACAAACTTATTTTTATATTTCATTTCGGCGAGGTGATAAATGCAAACAGAATTTTAGTCGGAATAAGTGAATGGAAGAGACCCATTAGATCATGAATCTATAGAAGGGGGATAACATTTTAACGTGTCTTAATTGAATAGTTTGCGTGGGGTAGATTGGTGTCATCTGCGTCAAGATATGGGCCAGGGACCTGTTGTTATTAAGCCGTTGATAAAGTTTTGGTTTGTGTGAAAGGTGGGAATTTCTTAACCAGCAGAGCTACTATTAGTTTCTCAAAAATTGCTTTCCTCCACAAATTTCTAGTACATATTTATAACGGTATTTTATGTAGAATGTTAGAACTACTGTGTAGTGAATCTACCTAGAAGAATCTTAGAAGGAACATAAGTTTTACTGTATTATGTGTATAGACGTAGCATTTACCTGTTTCAAGATAGGGACAAATATGGTGGGGCAAGTTCAGTCAAAAACACAACTATAAATATATGGCTAAATGATGGTGTTTATTAGCAATGTAAAAACGACATGTTTCGGCCTATAGCGGCCATCTTCAGGTTTTGACACTTTTCTTGCGAAAGATTTTCATATAATATGCCTAAACCGCGTGGTGAGATCTCAACATCACCACGCCGTTTAGGCATATTATATAAAACTCTTTTAGCACGAAAATTGTCAAAACCTGAAGATGGCTGCTATAGGCCGAAACATGTCGTTATTACATTACTAATAAACACCATCATTTAGCCATATATTTATAGTTGTATTTTTGACTGAACTTACCTCACCATATTGTTTAAACACACAACGGGGATGACACACCTCAGAATAGGGACAAATGACGGACGACCGTGAATATGTATATGAATCTTATGCGTATTGAACCGTGCATCATCTTGATATTTGAATAAAGGTTGACCAACTAGATGACACTTGCTTCAGTATCTACTGCTCAACATGTTTCAGACGTTAATATGTCCATCTTCAGGAGCTTGCGACTACTTGTTGCGTTGTGTAGGCTGACTTGAGGCGTGCTGGTGTTATG
>Ga0123352_10016485_pt1 | contig 11774 bp, 6 predicted proteins | sample TergutLab28metaG_FD_89700 | JGI IMG/M metagenome (GOLD analysis project Ga0123352, IMG submission 89700) | Labiotermes labralis P1 segment gut microbial communities from Petit-Saut dam, French Guiana - Lab288 P1 | ecosystem: Host-associated > Arthropoda: Insects > Digestive system > Gut ...
ATTAAAATGGTATTTGGGATTGAAAAGTGCAAAACATTATGTATTGCAAAGGGGAAACTAGAGATGAGAAACTTCACAACAGAGGATGATGACACAATGGAAGCCATGAACGAGGATGACATGTATAGATACATGGGCCACATGCAAGCTAAACAAATTAAGCGTGCCCGAATGCAACAGAAGCTAGGCGAAGAATACTTAAATCACACAAAAAGCATATTAAAGACAAAGTTTGATGGAAAAAATACGATAAAAGCTATAAGTACTTATGTGACCGCAGTACTAACTTTTAGCTTTGGAAAAGTGAAATGGACACCTACAGACTTAGAGAACCTCCAAACCAAAATGAGAACGTTACTCACGAGATATAGATTTCACCAACCCGTGCTGCAAAGGAAAGACTTACTCTACCATGGCAAATGGGTGGCAGAGGACTGATTGATATGACTCAACAACATGATAAACAGGTGAAGCTTCTTCAGACATACTTCTTAAACAAGCAGGTCACATCCTCTCTTCATGCTGCAGTAGTAAAAGCAGATGATAGGTGCACACCACTGGACTTAGTCTTTGCAAATGCGAAGGAACTCCCCACAAATGGTTTGAGGCACCAGTTTCTTCGGAGGCATGGGTTCGGATCCCACCACAGCCACAAATTTTGTAGTGCCTTCCTACTTAAACGATGGCTTGACTTCCATCAAGTTTTCCAAGAAAAGACACTAAAACTTATGGTAGAAATTTCGCTGCCACCAGCCAAGCAGATTTGGCAAATCTAGCTATAGGAAGGACTCAAGGATTTGCTGAATAATCGTTTGATTCATTCCCGATTTGGTAAAAGTAAAAAGGGTATTCTACTCTATTAAACTAAATATTACGTTACAATAAGTAACACATATGGTTATCAACTAAATCAATCAAACTCTGCCAAAATAAAGTGTAAGTTATTTAAATAATTAACTTGCCTCTCTCTCTCTCTCTATAAGTCAAAGCGTGTAAATTTGGAATAAAATCTAAATATAATTGCCAAACTACTCAACTCGAAATAAGGTGAATTTTGAATACTGTCAATATGCCTTACCTTGAATAAACAGTAGACGGCACAGCATCGTAGTATCGTTACAACAGTCTTTGTAATAATTATATTCAATCACTATAATTCTTCAGTCGTAGATACGTGACAGCCGATGATCAATTTGTTAGCGAGTGAGGGCATTTACCAGGTCACACTAAGCTTTATAGAGTAGAGCTGACAAGTCATGCATTCCTAAAAGTATAATGATCTGATGAAGTCACTGCCGGGTTCAAGCGTAAGAATGAGTAATAAACTGATTGGTATTGCTGACTTTAGCGGCTGTGACTGAGCGATCTCTTCCTGAATTCAAAGTATTAAAATTTCAAAGTTTCTACCTAATACAAATGTATATGTAAATTTGACATGCATTACAATAGTAACAAAGTCAAGAGACAATGGTCCCAGAAAAGGCTTGCGTGGCTACTATCCACATGACTTCAGCCAACAATATGTAGACATAGAAGCGTCGAACAAATGGCTGACAAACGCGGATTTGTTTGCCGAAACAGAGGGCCTTCTAACAGCAATACAGGACCAAGTCGTACTAACAAGAAACTACAAGAAATACAGAGTTATTTCTAAGTCCGTGAAACATTTTAAAAATTCACAACAAATAAACTACTCAACGGATCATGGTAGTTCTTACGCCGGTAGAGAGAGAAACTCTCCAAGTTTTTTTTTACATATTTCACAGATGCTCAATGTTTCCACCTTTGGTAATATGGCAGACATCTGTGCGATAGTCCATCTGGTTCTACATGCGTGTCAGCATATCACGGTCGACCAGAGCCACAGTAGCGGTGATACGGTTGCGAAAATCTGGAGATTAGTGGGGAGTGGAGGCACAAAGACAGTGTCCTTCACAAACCCCCAGAAGAAAAAGTTGCACGGGGTTAAATCCAGGGACTGGGGTGGCCACTGCATTAACGCGTCATCTTCTTTTCCTGTGTGTCCTATCCACCTTTGTGGCAAGTTTCGATTGAGACACCCTCGCACGTCTTTGTAATGAGCCGGAGAGCCGTCTTGTTGAAAGATGTAATCATTACTGTCTTCATTCAACTGTGGCATCAGCCAGTTTTCTAACATGTTTCACGGACTTATGAATAACCCTGTATATTTTGAAGCAGCCAGACACCGAAGAGCTATGCAGAAGATGTGGAGAAGAATTGGAGAAAATCCAACATGTTACCAAAGCATGTGAGCAACTAGCACCTACTGAGTATGTAAAGAGACATGATGGACTAGCCAAAATTATCCTTCAGAAACTGGCAGAAGCGGCTGGATTGATTGACGATAAAAGTCCATATTTTAAGTACACACCAGCCAATGTACTGGAGAATGAAAATTTCAAGCTGTACTGGAATCACAGCATACTTACGGACAAAAAAAACCTTTTAATCGACCTGACATAACTTTTATAAGTAAGAAAACAAAGCACACCTTCTTGATAGACATAGCTGTCCCAAATACACATAATCTCACCAAAACAATAACTGACAAACAAAACAAGTACCAAGAACTGGCGAGTGAAATATGTGCTATGTGGAAGCAAAAGGCAGCAAAAGTGATCCCAATAGTAATATCATCTACAGGAGTAATTCCAAAATCACTATCACAAAGTCTAACAAGACTTAACTTGCACCCGAATACATATATACAACTGCAAAAATCTGTCATTCTTGGGATATGTTCAATTGTAAGAAACTTTTTAAACTACAAGTAAGACCACCGAGCCTAATCCTGTTGATTACTTCATCCCAGGATAGGTGAATATTTCCTAGTCAAAGCTGAGAAGTGAAAAATTTGATGATGATAATGATGATAATAATAATAATAATATTATTATTATTATTAATCACAATAACCACCCCTAACAGAAATTATGAATCTTAAAAAATTACATTTATTTATTTATTTTTATTCCAAAAATTTAACATTTTTTGAGTGCAAATAACACATTTCTGCATTTCCAATATTAATTTTTCTGCACCTTGGACTCTGCTGCCTGGGGCAGCTGCACCACTTGTTCCCCCCCTCCCCAAGTATACCCCTGAATTTGACCATTCACCCCCATGTAGCACTGATGTTAAGAATGATTGGAGCTCTAACTCTGCTCCCCATATATGCCTTCATGGTGTGGACAGGGAGAACATTATATTTACTCTGACAAGATGGACAAATGAACCTTCAAACAAAGTATCTCTCTCAGAAATAGGGGAGCAAATAAATATCATATTTATTAGTCTTAAAATGGAAAGCTTGGGCATCGTAATGTTTTAGTTAGAAGTAGCATGCATTATATGGTTTCAGACTCCATCTATACTGAACGATACATGGGGCTGCCCACGCCAGAAGACAATCTACAAGGCTACAATGACAGTGATGTCACGAGGTTGGTAGAAGGGTTCAGAGGAAAGCAATTCTACTTGTTGCATGGTAATGCTGATGACAATGTACATTACCTGCAGGCCATGGCACTCAGCAGGGCTCTGGAACTCTCCAATGTACTCTTCAGGCAACAGGTGTGTGTCTGGTAACTTGATGAGTGTGGACCTACCTGCATATAAAGCTGCAAATAATATGACATGAAATTCATAAATATGTGTTCACAATTATTTGTCAAATTGATGTTTATAAACTTTTAAAAATTAATCAGGAAAATAAAACCAAAAGGGTATGCAGTATTTCGCTCATTTACTGTTGATCCAACATGTTTGGGCCTAAATGGCCATCATCAGGGATCATTAAAATATATTAAGAAGATTTAAAGACCAATATATGTTAAAATTTAAAAAATAATATTGTGTAACATTTAAGGTATATAAAAACATATGCTCATTATAAAAATATTAGTCAGTTTTAATAAGTGATGACAGATCATATCTTAGTCAGAGTTTAATGAATCCGAGCACTTCAAAAAGTGCGAAGGTGGTTTTTGTTGGCCTAAGTAGTAATGGAGTGGAAATCAGACTGTCAAATACAGTTGCAGCTACCTAATTACAAGACAATATTCAGCACTTTTTGTGTTTTAAGTATCAGAATTCGATGGTGAAAGGTTGACAGACCTCTGATGGTGATAGGCAGAAGTGGTATGTTGTATATCCTGCTTATTTTACTTTCCTGATGTACCGAAATACATGTTGGAAGTGTGTTTTAAAATTTAAAAAGTTGTAGATTGTTCAGTCATTTTTAAGTTAAGATATGGTAAGCCTATGGGTCTAAAAAATTACAGGAACCTTGCAAATACTCCTGTTATTAATAAATGCTCAGAAGACAGGATACTTTGTAAAGTTTCTCACATGAACAGACCTGAGTACAGCTCAGTCACCTCAGTCATTATACTGACAGGCAAGCGGTTGAATGTGTGGGAAAGAATTTTGTCTTTGTGATTGCTTTTAGATCCAATTTGCTCGCCCCATCTAAACTCCTATGAAATATGTACCATGGGCTCTTTCTCCCAGAGTGAAACTTGTGCATTAGTTATCTTAAGATTTTTGGTTTTTCTCAGATAATCCATATGAGTGTAGTTCATACCAATACGACATGGCTGCTTCCTCTACAGTATTTACCATGTCATTTTACAGGATTGATCTCTCATTTATTTCACATCAAAACAGCTTCTTCTTGCACTTCTTCATGTTTTTCTCCTAAAATTAATTGTTTGTTGCTATGCCTTCTAATTTATTTTGGATTATCAATTGTTTACACCAAATTTTTTGCCTACATTTTTCTATCACTTGTGCAAAATTGGTCGATCAATTGATTCATTGATTGTTTGCAGTTTCTTCTTGCTTAAGTTCAATTGTTTGCTCATGTTTCCAGCATCTGTCAGAAATGCTTAACCCTTTAAACGCTGAATTAAATCCCATTGCCATTTACTGGCATTATTAGGAGCTCACCATATTTTCCACGTTAGCAGGATAAGGGTTAAACTGTTATAATTCACTCACCCTTGCCTGTGCTACACTGTTTCCTGAATTTGCTGCTACTTACATCTTATGCTGGAATTTCCCTGCACTTCCCCCATTTAATTCTTATCCTGATCTTTTGACTGTGCAGAGCTACCCGGATGAGAACCACAGCCTCCGCAGCGTACTACTACATGTGTACAGCTCCATGGATCAGTTTTGGAGTCAGTGCTTCGACCTGACCTTCTAGTGACATAACCAGAACTTCTTACAATAAAACTTAGCACAAGAAAAACATATGTGCCCCATTTGTTAATTCTTAATCCTGCAGTCACAAGAATAAGTAGCACACCTGGCTGATCAATAAGTTTTAAATTTTGTAAGATTATACTTTGAGGTTGTATGCTTTACAAACTTCAAACTTCTAATGTAAGTGTTCTGTGCATAATCATATTTGAAGCATAACATACTGCATATCCTGGTACATAATTGCCAAAAAAAATCCTCTTGAAATTACCTAAATCAAGATTCCAGTGTGAACCCTATTTTACATTAATGCTGGGACCATAATTTATTTATTTTCCTCAAGAGCGCACAATACAAAGCAGTGATACATGACATGGAATATTTTTAGCACATTATAGCCTGCAACTTTTATACAAAACACACCATATTTAAGAAGATGAAGAAGAAGAAAGAGTAGTTAGCGTTGGGGGCAGCTAGCCTCAACGGCAGCAATGGTGATGGCATCTAGCACCAACACCGGTAGTATCAGCAGCAGCAGCGAATGCCATACACTGTGACATCTGTAATGACTAGTGCACAACTTTCCACTGTTCTTGCAACAGCTTCTGAATCTTCTGTAACAACAAATGTAATTTAACTTTGTTTTCACACAGCAATTCCTGAATCCATTCACACATTACATCCTGTACTTAAGCATTTGTAGTCTTACTGATATTTCTAGGGGTCCACCTTGCACATTTCTAATTGTAACACACATAGTATATTTGCAATTTTTGTATTTTACCTCAAGGCCCTGTTGTCCAACACTAGTCAAAAAAATCTTTCATGGTAGGAAAGGTGCAATGAGCCACTTTACATCCAGGAAAGGAAACTGGCTGGGTCCCTGAGCTGATCTGGACGTTTTGGAGAAGATAAAAATTTCTTGATGTTTGCTTCAACCTTGATATGAGCCTTCTTAATTTAATTACCCAGTTAATAAGCAGTTAATAGAAAGAAAAAATATCCCATTACACAACAGATACATAAAGGAGATTAGGTGTAAAGCTAATCTTATTCTTAACCTTGGCACAAGATGGGTGTGAGTGATCAGCATCACGTCCCCAGCCACTCTACCCTCTGGAGAATGCCCCCAGCATCCACTAAATAGGTAGCTGGGTGGGTTTCAAAGGCGGTCTGGATGTTTTGGAGAAAAGAAATTATTTTGGTCCTGTCAGGATTTGCACCACAGTACCTCTGATATCTAGCCTGTAGCCTCTTCTCCTCCCCCCCCCCCTTTCCAAAAAAAAAGACAATTTAATGGAGGAATTTTATCTTCCTTGCTAATACATCTGCCTACAAATGGTTCTGTTAGGGCTGCTTAAGAAGTGGTCTGTTACCAAAACTGTCCATTGTGGAATTTGATGTTGGAACCACCTAATGGCGAATTATATGGAATGCAGGGGATGACCTTGTGTGATGCATGAGGCTTATCTCAGTGCTAAGGCTCAGAATAGCATGCATCAATTAATGTGGGCAGGTAATATCTAGTCTGCAACAGATTATCAAGGTGAAGGATGCATGCCTTGAAACTGGTACAGTTTGTATTTGAACTCCTTAAACACTTGACAAAAAGGAACAATCACATTTATTTTACTGTTGTTACTATTATGATATTGTTGTTGCTATTGTTCTCCTCGGTTCTTCAAGGCACACACTGAAATAATACAGTAAACAGGCCATGACCACTTTTCTCTGCATTCTTTGCAGTTCATTAAGCTCATCCTATCACCCGGTTCTACACATCTTAACACCTGAAAACGCCATCAAATTAAAAAGAACAGAGAATAAAACCACAATCCATGTCTCACTTAGTATGTTTGCAACATCAGTGTTGCTGTTTATAATTTTGTGGTGATTATTTCCATTCTCTGGCTACTGACTGTCATAAACTGCTAGTGCTTTCAGTGTAACCACTGTCTGGTTTGTTAGAGGACTGTGATACTGGTGATTATGCTAATCTTAACAAAATTTGTCCAGGTATGAGTGGTCCAGTATTTATACTCAGTTGATGGAATTGCCCTTTAAGTTAATGGATATTCTTACATATGTATTCCTCTTTAACTTATATATTTTTTTCAATATATGAGGGGGAGTCAAATGAAAACCTTGAAAGTTTGTATTTATATAAACATAAATATTTAAGGTTTTCATTTGACTCACTCTCATATTAACCAACAGTTGCACTAAATAAAATATGATACAGTACAAATCATGAAATTCAATTCATGATAAGTATCAACACCTACATGTTTTGGCACTGGACTGCCAGCCTCGGGGTGCTTTCTAACACTAAGGATCACAAGTCCAGCATGTCAGTCCAAGTATTAATCACCCTCACTGTCATCATCAAAATATTAAAATATTAAAATTGTAGAACAATAAAGTTTACAAGCATAAACCCATAATGCTGTGACACCAAAACTATATGACAGTGAGCCTCTTCAAGTACAAGCTCAGATCTGTATCTATTTTGTCTGAAGCATGTGAAGTATATATGGCCCGACACAATATAGAGGGGAAAAGGGAGGAGTGCATTTATATTAGTATATATATTAATTACAAGGTGGAGGATGTTGACGATTGAGGTAAAAATTATATTTATTTTTGTTAGTTTGAGTGGGGGGGGGGAGAAGAATTTCATGGTGGCTTGTAAAGTTTGGTGGTTGTTCTAGGAAGTCCTAGTGTGTTGAGAAATAAGTGCCTACAGTTTGTGTTTCTTTTTAAAACTTATCGCTTCATTCTCTGCTGAAACTATGGCACAGCTGTAGTACTGGTCGGCCACATTGTATTGAGTATGCCGTATTGGAGCAGATGACTGCTGTGGGCCATGCCTGGGTGTACTTGCACCTACCAAATCTCCCTTTAAGGGAACCAGTCAATTGAGACACTTTGGTTAACATTTAGGCGATCACTCTGTAACAGTTAGTGTTCTCCTTTTCAACCGAACCAACCAATCAAGGCAGACGATGGTTACTGTTTAGGGTAGCTCTGTTATTGTCAGTGCACTAGTTTCAAACTGAGGTAACCAATCCAAATGGAATTTGGTTTGTGTCTTGGCTATGCTTGTCTTATAGTAGGCGCTCTTCTTCTTCTTGTCTCATCCGTCTAAACCATCTTCATTATGATGTCTGTAATGATCATTAGCCTCACAATTACTTTGTGTGCAACTTCAGTGCATGTACTGTGTCAGTATGTACGTACACTCTGGTCAACCAGTACTACAGTAGAGTCTGAAATTTTGTCTTTAGTTGTGTGGTGAAATTAAGGTGACATATGCAGTCATTGGCAGGGAGCACAATGATCCTTTCTACTATCCATAGCCCTTCTCATGTTTAAGGCCATTACAAAGAAGTTGACATAAGCTCAAGAGGTTTGAGGTTTGAGGTTCAGATAGTGTTTTCTGCGGAGTTCATTTAAGGTGGATCACGAAAGTGATTCTGCACACTATATAGATTTGAAATCCGTGTACTTCTTGAATTGTTTTGGCCCCCTTGTTACAACTGAAGATTAATCATTATGTTCTGATGCACAGCTCGTAGCTTACAGTCCAGTGTTGTGTTTTTGGACATGGCATGTGTAATTTTTAAGTCAGAACTGATTTTGGCCTAAATACTTCCTTCATACTTTTCCCACCCTGTCCCTTGTCCCATCCCCAGGACTTGTTCCACAGATTAACAACCTAAAGAACTTTAGGACCTTAAGGACCTAAATGATGTAAATGATCAAATCACAAAGGGCAAAAATCACTGTTCCAGTGAGTGTTATTTTTGTAATTGGTGTTTGACAAGTGTTACTATTTCAGTTGTACCACAGAATATTTCTGTGTGTCTATTTGTGTATATTTTATGGTGCTCTTTATTATGTTTTCTGTAGGAGAAGTCACCAAATGAGAGAACACTGGCATTAACAAAGTGAAGAAACTCTTTGCCATCACCTTTATTCCCTCATTGTGTGGTGCCTAATGAAACATGGAGACAACTGTATCTTATATGTTTCAGTTTATGCAATACATTTAATGATTTGAATTAAGATCAAATCCTATGTATGCACGATGACTAGTTCCAAATATATGTTAATACAGAACCATTATACATTGTATGATGACATATTCTACATTCATTGGTTTTGCTACCTATTATGGATCTGTGGAATGTTATGAAATAAATAAATACATAAACATTTTATTTCATTGCCATGTATGTAAAATGCAGTCATTCGAGATATACAAAGGACCTTCATGAAACAGGACAACAAACCATCTGATGCTGCCAATGTCCAGAAAGATTTTTGACCAAATGCTAGCTGTGATTCAAATTGTAATTAATTTCTGCATGTATGCAATTTTGATTTGTTTGTGTTGTTCCTAAATATTTGAACCTTGCCACACTTTTGAAGGATTTGTTCCCTGTCATTATGTCATGATCTTTCCCTGTGTTGAGCTCACAAGCTCACATACGGCAGTTCTGAGGCGAATATAGTTATTAAAGGATTATGCACCATTGCTTTCAGCTACCATGCATCTATGTAGTATTTCTCTCTTATAGATAGAATGTACAGCAGCTGACATTAATCAAGGCATTGCATTAGGTATGTAACCATAAACCGTGGTCTAATCTGTGCTTAAAGGTACCAGTTATGTAGAAGGCACTGTATATCCGTACTTGTGTGATTGAGGAAGCCATGTTTTGGTTTGGTTTATTTGTTCATTCATTCAGTCACATACGTAACAATGGACATGTCAATTACAGATAACAATTTACAACACAACTTGTACTATATGGAAATCCACAAAATACAATATAATAAATAACAATACAAAATTTAAAGACCAATTGGAAGTTGAATTTGTCACTACATTTAGATGTATGTGTATTTATATAAATATACCTAAGAGTTAAGAATTCAAATTAAAAGTAATAATATAGAATGATATTGAGTTATGTTACATGTAAGAATATTTAGATGTTTACTTTTCACATGATTACACTGAGCCAAGATCTCTATTGGAATTTCAAGCAAAATATTCCTCCAGTGAGTAAAATAAATCTATAAGAAGGAAACTTTTAAAAAGAGATCTGGATTTGTTTATGCCATGAGATGTATTTTTTATGCTAGTAGGAAGGTGATTAAAAACTTTAATTCCAAAATAAAAGGGACCTTTTTGGAAAGTTGATAAGTTTGCAGTTAGAGTATGAAAGTCAGAACTAAATCTGGTGTTAATATTATGAATTTCTGGATTTGGTTCATATAAATCTCCTAAATAATAAAAGGGAGAAAATATATTGTGATTTTAATGGTAGAATTTTTAGATTCTTGAATAACTGATGACAAGAATCTCTATTTCTGGCATTCATAATTATTCTAATTCTCCTTTTTTTAATTTTAAAAATATTAGAGCTGTATGCAGCATTACCCTAGAAAATTATGTCATATGATAGGATGGAATGAAAATATGAAAAGTAAAGTTTCCTTAGTGTATCTTGGGACATAAAATGTTTGACATACCTAATTGCATAGCATGCTGTGCTTAGTTTAATCATCATTTGATCAATATGGCTTTTCCATGACAAGGAACTATCTATATATAGATAGTTTTCACCCTTGTTATAGGCCACAAAGGCCCTTAGGGTGAGTAGAGGTGTAGCTCTACTCTTTCTAGGACCTCAGCACTAGATGGGATGGGGGGTCAACCCCACGCCCCGGCCGCCTCTACCCCCGGGAAGGGCCCGGTACCACATCACAGGAGGTTGGGTGGGCCCCAGGGCCGGTCTGGACGGGTGCAGATAATCTCGCCCCTACCGGGATTCGATCCCTGGACCGCCCAGCCCATAGCCAGTCGCTATACCGACTACGCTACCCGGCCCCCATCTATCTATATCTAATATTCTTAGTATTTTTAGTCTCTTTAATCAGTTTATTGTCACAACTTATTTTTATATTAAATTCGTAACTATTTTTAGACCTAAATTGTGAAAAGTAAGTTTTATCAAAATTTAATGATAATGAGTTACCTCTGAACCAGTCATTTATATTATCAATTATGTTGTTAATATCTTCTTTAAATTTTGAGGGCCTAGGATTTGTAATTGTTATGCTTGTGTCATCTGCAAATAGAACTGGTTTTGGTGGCTCATCTGCTATATTTCAAAGTTCATTTGTATAGATTATGAAGAACAAAGGACCAAGCACTGAACCTTGAGGAACACCGCGTTTTGTTTTGCCCCATTCAGGAAAAGTAGTAGTGTTACTTACTTACTCCATGGTGCAGAGTCCTTGAGAAGCTAACTGGTTTGCAGCTAGTCAAGAAATTCCCCTCATTTCACAGAACCCGAAGGTTCATTACCGCATGCACAAGCGTCCACCACCTGTCTATCCTGGGCCAGCCCAATCCAGTCCATATACTCACATCCCACCTCCTGGAGATCCATCCTAATATTATCCACCCATCTATGCCTAGGCCTCCCCAGTGGTCTCTTTCCCTCCGGTTTCCCCACTAAGACCCTATACAA
>Ga0123352_10016489_pt1 | contig 11773 bp, 10 predicted proteins | sample TergutLab28metaG_FD_89700 | JGI IMG/M metagenome (GOLD analysis project Ga0123352, IMG submission 89700) | Labiotermes labralis P1 segment gut microbial communities from Petit-Saut dam, French Guiana - Lab288 P1 | ecosystem: Host-associated > Arthropoda: Insects > Digestive system > Gut ...
CATGGTATGTTCCTAATACTATAATCAAAAGTGATCTACAAATACCAACGGTCAAACAAGAAGCACGAAAATTCAGTGCAAAATACCGAAAACGACTCGACACTCACCCCAACAACCTAGCAAGTACATTATTTCAAGAGCAATTCGGAACTCGCAGACTTAAGAGACTGTATCCTACTGACCTCATCACTAATCGTTAACTAACTCAGCAACATTCACCTGAGACAACATCAATCCTTGCGATTGAGAATAGGAGGGGGAACTTCACTGGAAGTATCTCCTACATGTTTCTAGCGCTATCTACACAACGGTTACTAAATGTCTCCGGACAGATTGTAACAAACAAGGAATTCAAATAAAAAAAAATAATCCTCTCACATACGTCTATCTTCCTATGAAGGCTCCCAACCAGAAGTGTATATGCCTCTTTTACTCATGCGTACTACATGTCCTGCACATTCGCCACTCTTTGCCTGTCCCCCAACCTGTATCAGGTGGATTGTTTAACTTACAGGGTTGTCCATATAATAGTCACAAATGCGGCGTCTTCTCGTTACTTCGCTATCAACAAATAACTGCGGAGATATATCTATAATAATTGAATACTGACGCTGGGCTCGGCGGTTACCTACACAGGCATCGTATTCAAATGATCACACTTTCGGATCTCTGCTGAGGGATGGGTGGATCGTCATGAAAATACTTGTGTCTTTAATTGCTTTAAGCAAATTATGAGGCAGTACTATACACGAGAACAAATTCGGGTTTGTCTGGAATATCTCATTCTCGTTGATCATTGGTGCGGCGCTACGTCCGGCTGAACGCCATATAACACGAGCGCATTTGGTAACGGCATATCTGTTAGCTTCCGGCGACAGTGACACTTAAAGTGACATGTGTACTGTTTTCTGTATTTGTAGAAAGTTTATCGTTAACAATATTATTATTACTTCCAGATGGGTAGCTGCCAAGCAATCAAAATATTGAAGGATAAGAAGAACATATTATTCGTAAGATTCTTCTCAATAACAACACTCCGTTCAAGCACAAGATCTGCAAAACATACGCCTTAATCGGTCAAAGAAATTATATCTATGTGTATATTACTCGATATATAAATTGGAAATCGTCCCTGAAAATGCCACGGCCCTTACAGAACAATGTATAAAATACTAGACGTTATAATATTAGCGTTAACAGGTTTCAGCCAACACTACATGAATCTACTGTTACAAGAGATGTCTGATTTTTGGCGGAGTGTCATCGCTTATTAACGGACAACTAGCATTCTCTTAATAACAAACGTACGCAAACTTAATAGTCTTCTTTACTTGAAGACAACTCCAGAGAATCTGAATGAGCAGAACATTTGGGCGTGTTGAATTATGATTGATAGGATCTAATATTGAAAACATCGTCCGCTTAAATAAAATATTTTCTTTAAGCAGCGCCAAAAATTAGGGACATTATTGCTTTCAGTGGCTTAATGCTTATTTGAAAGTCAATAAAAATTGTGTTTATTTTTGAGCCGAATGCAAGAGTACCTAAACGTTAGAAAGTTAACAGTGGTTCAAGAATGCTTATTGACAATGTTGTTTACTCTTGTTCTAATAGAGGTATTATGTGAATACGATAATGGATTTTTTACACTGCATAATGCCCAAAGAATTTTAAGCTCATGGTTCCGTGCGTCGTAATTCACTGTTAATAAAAGTCCAACCAGATGCAACAGTATGCAGATATTTATTTACTGTAAAGTCACTCTACATGTTTCGGGTGTCACAGCACCCATCATCAGGAGTACTAAAAACTGTAACCGCAACCTCCGATCGGGCCACGTTGGATGGAAGTAGCTGTACTAGTATTATGACCTGTACCGGAGGTTGCGGTTACAGTTTTTAGTACTCCTGATGATGGGTGCTGTGACACCCGAAACATGTAGAGTGACTCTGCAGTTAATAAATATCTGCATACTGTTGCATGTGGTTGGATTTTTATTAACACCCAAAGAATTTCTTGGGCGCCTGTCTAACTAACATTTTTTTAAATAAGAACGTCTACGACAGACTTGTTTGGGTTAGCGTTTAGGACTGTTTGCCAAATTTTGTAATGATGTGAACAGAAAGTTTCCTTCCATTTACACTTAAAAAATTCGGGCACAATAGGGACGTAAACAAAGGAAACTAATGCTTACCTACAAATGGTAGAAAGTTCCACGATTTCGAGTTCGAAACAACGATGTCTGCTGAAGTAACAACACACACTCACAGGCGAACACACTTCTTTGGTAACAACTACTTCGGAGTGATGCGAGAGCTTCTGTTGGTTACTGTGCAGACTGCTGTAACACTAGTTCAATTCACACATACGACCAAAGACCGTACCATGCGACCGTGCGATGCTACGTACTTCTGCTGGCCGGTTACTGACGCACATACCGCGCGGCAAGTCCTGCTCACTCTCGTAGGCGAAAGTGACTGGAACAGTGGAAGACACCTCGCTGCACGCTGGAACAGTGTTGTAATCCTGTCGCTGAAGGTATTTCAGCGGCCTTTTCAATCTACTTCTGCGGCCAGCCTAGCAACGCGGTGTAGAGGTTGTTTTGTTTATTTAACGACGTGTTTTGATCTGCGTAGGAGGATGAATACCTGATTCGTTAAAGAGGCTAACGATGGGGTCGACCATCGGTACCAAGGCCGAACCAGAGCCAGTTCCATCCATCTCCACCAGAACATATTTCCCTGAGATCCATTTCAGTAATGCCCGTCTTATTCCATGTCTAAGCAGTTTGTCATCGAAATGCTTTACTTGTTCCCCTCACTCGAGTTACGAATAGCCAGATGAATAAAGAATAACGCGTTCCAAGTTGATACTGTGGTAGTTCACTGTGTTCGCTGTATACAGGAATGACGGGTGACATCATACTGTGACGTCACTATACGGTCTCCAACACAAGTCGATTTGCCTTGTAAATCTCTGATTCGTGTTGAAGCGATCCTCAGTGCTACTACACATATTACGACATGGCTTAACGCCATCCAGCAGTATTGCAATCCGCTCTTCTTCCGTTAATTGGCTATGATTGAGGAAGACAAATTACTCGTTCATACTAGCTCCATGTTAATGTTCTTTACAAAATACTGCAGACATTATACAACATGGAATGTTATTCACTTACCTTCGCTTCATATTGTAGTGTTTTAAATACATTACATGTTTGATACATTGCAGCACCCACACCAGTCTGGTGCACATGTTCAACTACATATGATACAGTTTCACTGGATTTCGGGATACCTGTCTTACCGATACTGGTTACCATCAGACCCCTGTAACGTGCTTTCAAAGGAGGTTTGCATGTCGGTATTAAACAATGCGACTAGCTTCAAAAAATAGTTTATTAATGAAAATCTTTTACCTAAACGTTGCCATCGAATACTACCGACGGCTACATGCGAGCCTTCCACGTCTCGAAGCATCGCATGAAGTAATTTTGTGAGAGGGCCTTAAGGAACAGCGCTACCTTCCACATACAGTTCACATCAGAGTTGTCGTCATTTTCACAAGAAATTTGTAGATGCTCCTGTTTTTATTAAGCTTCACAGCGGCGAGTTAAAATAAGCCCTTTATAAAAAGAATTATTACGCGACGTTATTTCAACGTAATGGAGCGTGTTTCGGCATGGGAATGGTAGAAGGTGTAGCAGCAACTGATACAGCCTTTCTTTAGTGATCAACAGCATAGGTGCGCGCGCTGTCCCGTTATTTGATAGCTGTATCTCGTCTCTCACACACTGTCACATTAACTGTCTCTGCAATTATAGTTAGTGGTTTGTTAAGACGTGTTAAATTTACATAAAATATTACAGATGTAATGCACGTAGGATGTTTCTTGATGGAACTGTGGGTCTCTTACAGTAATGTGTGTAGTGATGTGGGTCTAGTGCTTCACTTGTCTCTCGTCTACACTGTGTAATTAAGGTTAACTTTGCGTGAATATTAACGTTGGTTGTGCTGGTAGTATCAGCAGCTACATTTAATTTTTTTTAGAGGATATCCCGTTGTGTTACATTTCTTAAATTTCTGTATTGATTGATGGAACGAGCTTGATTAGCTAAGACAATTTTTTTTTTGTACAGGACGTCCCGTTGTGCTACATTTAACTTCCATTCCTGACGCATATCTTATTGAATCCGATTCTACATATTTAATTAATGTTGATACGCTAGTTAGCGTGAACATTAGAACTGTGCGTCCTAGTAATATAAGCTTATGGTATAATTCCGTGCTGCCATCTGTGCCGAAAGTACTACACTAATAGCAGCATAGACCCAGTCACACAGCAACGCAGGAATTACATAACGCTGTCCGTCATCAACACGCAGCAGTACTACGTAGAGTACAAATCGAACTAATATTAATTGAATGCGTACAATTACAGTCGAACCCGGTTATAACGACATCGTTTTATGCGACACCTCGACTATAGATTTAGATAGTCTGTGGGGCCAATTAATTTTTTACTTTTCACCGTTACATTTTACTACTCGGTTATAACAACACTCGTTTATAACGACACAAAATGTTCAGTCCCTGTCATGGCGTTATAACCGAGTTTGACTCTATACGAGTATACATCACAAATAGCATTTTTTATCGTGGCGCAACAGCCTCTAGCTGACCAGGGCCTCCCCATTATCGCAGCTTTACTATCACACTCAGACACTCCATACTCGGTAGGACTCCTCTGGACGAGTGATGAGCCCGACACAGAGACATCTACCTGACAAAAAGCGACACTCACAGGCGACAGACATCTATGCCCCCTGAGGGATTCGAACTCGCAATCCCAAAATCAAGCGGCCGTAGATCCACGCCGTAGACCGCGTGGCCACTGGGATATCATAACTAGCATAATTATGCTAAATATCTTTAAGTCTATTTAGTTCAACGTAGTAAAGTTGATACTGTGCTGTGCAGAAATATAAGCTAACGAACTTCACATACTGACACAATCAGCGTTAATCTGACATAATATTAATGACAAAGTTTTAAAGTTAAAGAAAAGTATGTCTACACATCGTACTACAAGTGAACAATTGTATGATTTTGCAACAATATATACTTTTGGGGGGGGGGGGAAATGTTTATTGCTTTGAAGTTTGTAGTACAGAGATACACCTGGATACAAGAATAACAAAATGTTCCCAATTCACCATTTTACATGAGTTTTGTCTCGTCTAGCGGGTGATATGAAGGGGTTTGTCGTGTTAGGTGTTTATAGGTCGACAGTGAAAAAGCAGAACAAGGAAAAAACACTGCTATAAATTTTATGAGTTAAAGTCCTTGCCGGCAGCCGGTTTCGAACTGCCGAACTGAGGGTTGCTGGGCCGTCGTCTTATCCACTAGACCACGAAGTGTTTGTTATACATTACATATGTAATATATTATGTATTTTTAAGAAGTCTTAACACACACTGTCTCTTATTTGTATAGAAACTGAATGTCACGGTTAATTTGTGGGGTGTGACTGCGTGTGACCAGCGCCTGGAAATCGCCAAAACTGGTCGAAGCGTGTATCCTGATTAGAGTGTAGCTACACTGTATGTAGATAATTGCATGTAGAACACTTGTTGTGCGTAAACGGTGTCAGAATGTACAGCGTATTTATATAACTTGTTGCGTGGGTGTGACACTTGCTCCCTTAGTCTGTGCCAGAGAGTAAACGGGTGGCAGTTATTTGGTTCTGACAGGAAGTTTAGTGTGTGACGTAAGAAGTGAAACTGTGGTCGAAACTGTTCACATCTGTGATCTACACAGCCCATCCTGCGTTACTGGCATAGTAAAGAAGGAAGTTACGAAGAGCAAGAAATGTAGTTCGGATAGCGAGACAAGAGATACGTACAAAATTTTAGTGGGAAGTGTCTTAGAAAGGGTACTTTGAAGGCCAACTATAAGACGATAGGTTATTAACGTGAAGTATCCACAAGATAACTGGTTGTAACGAAATGAAATTAAATGGACTGACTGAAGATCATGTCAAGTGGCAGGCTTTAGTATTAGCGGCGTTGAACCTGTAGATATTATGTGGTTATCTGGATTGTTCATTAATTAGTTCGTTCGTACTATCTGTCATCATATTGATAAACTGAGCGATGAAGTTTTCAACTTTGGAACAACAAACCTCTAATGTTATGTCACGTGTGCCTGTCATGTGAAGTGTTCGTGTTCGTTAGTACACAACATGGGCCCTGACCTACTTGGACTTTATCTCTTTAGATGCGGTGTGCTGGCTGTTTACCAGGAAAAACAAATGCCGGACCTGCTGAAGTACAGAATACTGAATACCGAGAGTTGTGTGTCGCTTTGATTGTTGTATTATTCTCGGTTTTATTCTTAGAAAGCATAGCCGCAGGCAACTGTGTTCTCAAACCATCTTAACACAGTGTGGTCATTCTGCGCTTACATTTCAGCGTGAAAAGTTCACATTTCTGACTCATCAGTAATATCGTGAAGTTGTTGTGAACTTCCAGAATTACTCCTCAAGTCAATCAACTACAAATTGTACCAAATTCCTTTTTGTATCACCCGCATATATCAGCTATGGAGACGAAACTTTGATGTGAATGTGTCTAGCATGCAGCCAACAGCCCACAAGGTACAAACCCCCACAGCCGTAAAGAAAATTTTGGACATTTTCCGTCGTCCCTTAGGCGGCTGGACCTGCCTCCGGAGAAAGGGGAGGACCTACGTAGTTGGGCCTATTAACTCAAAAAAGTCGCCTGCGGTAAATAACCGGAATAAATTAAGGAAGAAAATTCCTTAATACTCATTTATGTTAGAGGCTGAGTGGACCCAGGGCTACTGAATGCAGATGGAAGGAATATATCACTTGAAAATTTCCAAACACCCTGCCAGGATTCGAACCCGGAACCTCCTACATTTTGGCGCAGTGCCTCAATCAACTGCGGCAGCACTCGCCCCATCCCTTTTCATTCGTACGAACGTCACGGAAACAAAGGAAGATGACTGAAGATTTTAGCCCTCAGCACAGTCCTCATGCTGTACGAACAACCCGTATCACTTGTTCATTACATTCGTAGGTACCCTCAGTTTCGGGGAACTGTTTCCTTCGCCCATAATTCGGGGACGCAGAATGCCGTGGTGACTGTGAACAGACGTGGACTAACACAGAGACGCCATAAATCCAACTATGTACTTTCCTTCCAAAGTCTGTAAGTTTCAGTGGAAACTGAACTGTCCAATCAGCGACACTTTGCCTGGAAAAACCAAATACAAGAACTTTTGAAATGAAGGCTGGGTCAAAATCTTTATAAACCATAAGAAGCAAGCCACAACAACCTTCTTCTATATTTAGCAGTGGCATCCTTCTTATTCAGGGAGATACTTAGATCTGAATTCTTTTTGGTTGGCTGCCAGAGCAACTGACTAGTATAGGAGTGGCCGAAACTTGCCTTACTTGGTGCTGGAGCCCATGACGCATGTAATACCTGTTCTTTATTTGCAGTCCACAGCATGGCAAGCAGTTCATTTCCTCTTACATTTTTGTGGCTTGTTTTACAAAGCTGTGAGTATCTCAGACTATACAGCGTCGATGGCCGGCCGGTGAGTGAACGACAAATTGAAAAGGGTTTGCAGGGAAGCGGCTTTGGTCTAAACGACGTACCGAGCATCTTATCATTTGCCTGGAGGTTGTCATTAATCAGTGGCTTCAGCTGCTGACTGCATGATGACACGGCAGTCCATTAGCTTCTAACCCACAGCACCAAGCTAGAATAGCCCATGTTGCGTATGTTGGCTCTTCAAGGTCTATTTCATAAGAAGCGAAAAATAAAACCCCCACCATAATTTTGTAGTTTCTTTGAATTCTAGTCGTACAATACATAATCGTTTTAATGTAAATGTATAAAGAAACTGAAGTGGGCCAATCGATGCAGATTTCCTTCCGGATGTTTGAAACAGGATGATTCTTAATAACATGCATTAAATATATAGATCTTGCTGTAAATCTAAGCGAAACATGCCAGAAGTTCGTCTAAACACGTGGTCACAACCGCTGCCAGCCAGAACGGGGAGCATTATGAAATCAAGTGAGAGAGTACAACCGTATTTTGTGTGGGCATTTATTTATCGTTTATCGCATTTAAAAGTAACAGCCTTGAATGTTGTTGAACACAATAAAGCAAATGGATAGCCAACATAACTATTTTATTAAAAAACAAGGTTTCGCTGCGACATGTTTTTGGCTATTATTTATATCCATTTACATGCATTTAGTTTGTGAGAGTCGAAGATATTACACAACGTGCTATGCCACAAATGTTGGACTGTAAACTGTGGGATGTCAGAGAGTCTCTGCAGTCTGACATTGCATGGCATGCTTTGTACTGTCTTCTGTATCTAACAAACGAACTACTCAAGATGGTTGTAAATGATAAGCGAAAGTTATCACAGTAAGATATTGGTATTAATAAGACTCTTGTTGTGCTGACTGTTCATGTATTTATTATGTTTAACCTTTCGGCGCCGGAATTATTTTTTTAATTTTAGCACATCCTGTATATAAAATGTGAATAATACAGGAACCAAATATGTTAGAATTATGAAACAAACTGCATTTTGAAAAGAAAGAAATGGAGAGTACATACCATGTTTAAAATATTCAGTACCTATATTGGTTGAATAAATATATAAAATGCAACTTTAGAGGTTAGCGGTGCGGTACGACCACTATAGTTGACATTAGGTGTCTAAAGCTTAATACTGCTACATGGCACAATTGGCACGTGTCAGATACGGCGTTTAATGTTTACAGCACGATTACAGAAGTTGCTGAAAGCGCTATCCCATCTTTTGAGTGCACATTTGAACCATGCGGGATCAAGACTGAAAAATTCCAGGCATGTCGTATTGTTGTCACCGCCGCTTCAATCAAATGTAATGCCCATTCCGCTTGTTGACCCTCTTCGAACAAACTACGGCCTTCAGATGACCATACTGATGGAATTCGGCAAGATTGAGATCGGTGATCGGGGAGGCCACAAAACCGGTTCCTTTCCCCTTATCCATCAATCCGACTACAGAGAGTCCAGAAACAGTTTGACGCTGACAGTAAAATAAGCAAGAATTTCAGCATATACAAACCACACTGTTTGTCGCGTTACCAATAGTACATCCTGCACGAGTTGAGGTATTGTTGTTGTTGTTGTTGTTGAGTTGTTGTTGTCAAATCTCGCTAACAAAGTGATTGCGATCTTACGGCTTAATTTATGTAATTAAGATCCAACACGTATAATTTATGCGATCATGGGAGGTACTTTTCTTCTTTTACATAAATTTCTCTTGTCTTTAGAAATAGAGTTTCACAGTGTTCCCTGAAAGTACAGGAGCCGAAACTGTAATGCCCGGGGTCAAGGGTAAATGTGCGTCGTAATGGCACTTCAATGACGTGGACCCCGTAATTCCCTGTGGACATTCGGTAAGATATATTCAACTTACAAAACTGCTGGAGTGTTACAGAACCTTTTGTTCTAGAATATATGACGGTAACATACAATTTTCTAGCCTTGAGCAAACACAAATAGTCAGCTTTAACTCCTGAAATATAGTTGGCCCCAAAATAATATTCTGAAAGAAGGAATTTAAGTCTACAATGGACCAGTACTTTCAAGCGAGATGTTTTGTGCATAGGAATAACGTAACCTGCCGTCGTTGTAGCTATGCATGCTTAATGCGTCTACTGCCAACAGAATTGTGTGACTTAGTTATTTGGCGACGCCTTCTTATCTGCATAGATCATTTGTTATGGAATATGAGGGTGGCAGAAAATACAAACTTGGAATGCATGTAGAAAGTAAAATCATGGAAAGCTCTATTTACGACAACTGATCTATAAACCAAGGTTCGAACCCTGTGCCTCCGAAATACGCGTCAGGAGTATGAATACTTCAAATGCAGCGTTTAGTACTAACTGAATGCAAAGAGCGTGAGAGTTTTATTTAATGACCTTATCAACCGCGGAGATTATATAGCGTCCGTCGGTAGTAAAAAGGTAAATCAGTCCCGTTACAGGCCTGGACAGGTCCAGAGGGTTTCAGGAAGTTAAGGTTCCTAGATTTCGTGACAACGACACAGGATGGTGGTAGGTTGTCAGCCTTATGCACCGGATGCCTTTACCCCCAGGAAAATACTCCTGGTACTCATTTCTGTTAGAGGCTGAGTCCACCCCAGGGTCATAGTGCGATCGGAAGGACTTTATGTCAATGAAAAATCCACTGACACCAGCTGGGATCGAACCGGCGATCTTCCAATTTGTAGCACAGCACCTTAACCACTGTGCTACCGCGGTCCCCCCGTCGGTAGTAGATGAAGCAAATACGAGTGTGGAGCATTGGTGGACTGTTAGGAAATGGAAATGCCGAAGTCCTTGAAAAAAGTACATTTTGCAGTGCCACTTTATCCACCACAAATCCCACACAAACGCACTAGCGTCTGCCCTCAGACAACATGTATCATAATTTACATCTGCAAAATACCCCAACACTTGTTGACCAAACTGTCGTCTGTTTAACCAATGAAATGTCTGGTTGGAAAATAAAAAAAAATATTGTGTTTCTAATCTCAAAACGGGTGGGACTTTTCTGTCCACCGTCACTTTCAGGGAGGTTCAGAGTTCCAGTTAGCGTCCCACCCCATGGGGGGGGGGGGTCTTTCCCCAAATCCAAAGTGGTCGCAGCCTGAAGCTGACCATTTATTTCGTTGTAGTACAAAATTCGAAAAGTAAGACATAGTGTTTAAGCAGACAGACAAATTTAGCTATAATATTCCCTCTACTAAAAAGAAATCCCAACATTTGTAAGGTCGATGGTTTTCCTCCTGGTAGTTTAAGAGTTGCATTTACGAGTATTTGCTGAAATGTGCATTACCTGTTATGGAACATCCAAGGGTTCAACGCGATGTTTAACAAAAGCTGTCTCTTGGACCTTAGCCAATCTAAGACAACACGAGGTCGTTTTAGTTATCACATTTAGAGGGCACAACTAGAAATCTTTTACAAACTTTTATTACTGAAGGCTAATCTAACAATGTAAATTTTATGCTAAGCAACAGTCCTACTTCACGGCACCATTTCCCACAATGAATAGTCAATTTGTCATTTGACGCGCAGTTGTCAGTTGCGTGTATCTTGACAGAATATGAAATAAAGGAACTATTGTAATTTATGGCGACATACAGGCTTACTTTCATATACGAGAAAGGGTTACAATAACACAGGTTAACTGTGCAATGTACATAACCTGACTGTCTGATTGTGTCTTTGACCGACAGCACATTACGTGTCTGAACTTGGACGCATTTAGATCAGCAAAGGTGCTGACCGGCCTACTGGTCAATGTAATGCGTGCTTCAGTATACATACAGTTCCAATTTGGCTTGATAATTTACCAGATATGGCTCGCCGTATATGACCGCCTCTGTGGTCTAGTGGTCAGAGTTTCTGGCTACAGATACAGAGGTCCCGGGTTCGATCCCCGGCGCTACCAGATTTTCTGAGTAGTCTGGAACGGGGTCCACTCAGCCTCGTGCGGTCAATTGAGGAGCTACTTGAATGAAAAAAGTAGCGGCTCCAGGTCTAGAAAACAGAGATTAACGGCTGTGGGGACCCGTTACGCTGACCACGTGACACTCCTCTATCCGCAAAAGTTGGCACTAACTTCGCCGACCGGTGGCGGCCGCTCTGTCGGTATAGTTCG
>Ga0123352_10016490_pt1 | contig 11772 bp, 5 predicted proteins | sample TergutLab28metaG_FD_89700 | JGI IMG/M metagenome (GOLD analysis project Ga0123352, IMG submission 89700) | Labiotermes labralis P1 segment gut microbial communities from Petit-Saut dam, French Guiana - Lab288 P1 | ecosystem: Host-associated > Arthropoda: Insects > Digestive system > Gut ...
AGCACATGTGCTCGAAACATGTAGAGGCATGAAATAAAACTTATTGTGAAACAAATTTTGTGCATCAAGTTGGTTAAATACTGAGATAAATATACTGAGATGCACGGTCAGCAAAAAGTCAAAAAATCAATTCTGGTTGTTTTTAACAGTCTCTAATTACATTCTTTAAATGTAAGATCGAGAATGTCGTAAATATTTTACCATGTTCAGCCGGAAAACAATTAATTTATAATTTCAATAGATATTCTTATGTGAAAAAAATTCTCGTCACCTAAATGTACGTCGAGTTCACCAACTACGTTTCAAATTGTGTCACTGCATGCAACAGCCTAATGTTATGTTCTTACGTAATTAACTGGATGTTTTCAATCGGTTATAAAAAAAACTGTTAACTGAAAAATGTTACGGAAATCTCCTTAGAAATAAGAGTACATTACAATATGGGTTTATTTACAATATCTTTTTTTAAATCGTTCCACAGACATGTTCTGCCACGCCCTATTGTTCTGTCGCCGTTCTAACCAGGCCACCTTTCAAATTTAACTCAGAGCGGGAACTGATGAATTATGTACAAAAAATAATAATAATTCCAATTTTTTTTTCTCCCTTGCATCAATAAAATATTCATACTTTTCCACATTAATTCCGCTATGATAATTCAGATTACCTGCTCCATTAAACCACATTTCCAAATATGAAATAACATATTTCCTCAGGGCACAGCATAATCAGCGCTTTTCCTCACCTACAAAAATCTTGTGCTTCTGCGTCCTTGATGTCAACAAGAACAGAAGATTGTACCCTGATTGTCACAACGCTTCCTTGCAGCTCTGTATGCTTCAGCAAATTCCTTGTTCATTTTACGCAACTAGAAACCTCACCGTTGCAGTTCTCTTAAAATACGTTTAGGTGCTTTGACGATGTTCCTAAAAGCGTCTCTCTTCGCGATGTCCCTCAGCTTGCTCATACGAACCCCCCCCCCCCCCAAACACCTGTCCGCGCCGAAAAACTACGCCTCCGCTAGGCTGATTTTCCTGAAATTTCATATCGAAGAACTTTTATTGCCTGTTGAGCAAACTGTGGGAAATGTTTGACTAAAATGCGACAAAAATAACGGGCACTTTACAAAGAGATCTACTTAAAATGTATAATTTGTCAGTCGCTTGATATTTCTTTAGTCAGTCAGTCAGTCAGCTGATGATTTGTTAGTCGGCACTAACTTTCTACTCTGGAAACAGAAGAACGAAAATTCAAAAGAGCAGTATCGAAAAACATTCGAAGTGAGTTGGCGTGTCGTACTGGAAAATAAATTTAGTCAAATGCATGATCTTGTCTTGTTGCCACCTCAGCACAGCAACACCTGTGTGCAGCTCTAGTGATGCTGAAACTTTACTAAACTTGAAAAACTCTGAAGTTTCCCCTCTCAAAGTTGTAACGGTGTCACTACAGGGCTAACAGTTTTCTTTATGGGAACACACAGGCAACCCGCAGGTAACTTACAAATTAGTTTTATGTTTAATCTCAAGTGTCAACACAACAAGGAACCTGCTTCGCTTCGCTTCGAAGTCCTGAGTTACGGAACGCATTTTTTTCCACCATCGCACAGCTTCATTTTCAACCTACGTTCCCAGGACACCGTAATCTGCGTTTTAGTGTAAAACATTTCCTCATTTCCACAAAAAATATTATAAAATTACCAAGAGGCCATGGAAATCAGGCCAACTGATTGTGGGGATGATGATGATGGGACTTCCCACTCTCCAGGTCCCATCAAGTCCCGTCTCTTCTCGCAAACAGTCTAACGTGCCCTTTCGAAACACATAGTGGCCGAACCAATTTACGGTAGAACACCCGAATTTTATCAGATAGTAAGTCTGACTGTTCACTTACCTAAGTCGTCCACCTCGCAAGGCAGTACCAAAGTGTCGCCAATGACTGCTCGAAACGTCTGACCGTGAGAAAGAAACCGCGGTGCCATCGTCACATCAATCGATACTCCTGAAAAGCAGAAATAACAACACACTGACAGAAGGATACAGAGTATCAGCAACAAAAGTATTAACACTCGTCGGTTTCCTGCAGTATTAATATTTCTCGTATCGGGTTTTATTTTTTCGTCATCTTTCGCTTTTACATTTCATCGATAACTTATTATTTACATTGTTCTAAAGTTCTGCACAATAAAATTTAGCGTATTGCAAAATTATTTATTTTCACTCATATTTTCAAATTCAGAACTTATTCAGAGCACTAGAAGCTGGGTTTTCTTAAAGGGATCAAAAATAAAATCAAGATCATATGAAAACTGGTTACGTTTTTAAACCCTCCCCCACGCATCTCTGTGTCTATGGTTCTCACACGAGTGTGGCTCAAGAATTAAGTCTTTTGAGATGTAACCAAACGACAGATCACATTCACACCCCCCCCCCCCAGCCCAATTAAATTTTCACTCATATTCAGGGTCGGTCTTAGAGGCGAGAGAGCGGAGGGGCCGTCCAGGGCGCCACAAGTTTGGGGGCGGATTGTAGAAGACAAAGGTGAAAAGAACGAAGGTTGGCGAATCTTACCTGTAATTAATTACGGTCTTCAACAAGCGACCCATTTCCCCGACACTTCTGGTTTTTTACTTGAACACTCTTGTATGCTTTTACATCAGTTTAAACGCCCTTAGGGGCCATAACATGAAAGAACACAGCAGAATACTGTGGTGTGAACGAAACGGAAATGGACGAAGGTGATGGATAAAAATACATTTTTTTTTTGATTCCGCAGACTGTGCATGTGTCAAAAATAAATGTTTGAATTTAACAGGGCAGTCATAACTGAATTAAAGCGGCGGTTTATAGCGACCATCGCCCTCTCATTTATCACACCTCGACTCCACTTCAAAACACCTTCAGCTGCGTAAGTTGACAAATGCACCATGCTTCCGGAATAACTGGAACATATCCCAAACTCTGGGATTTTTATCCAAAACGCTCTGTCATGGAAAAAATGGATTTGTGTTATTTTGAGAACATCCAATTTCCTCTTAAATACATTTCTTATCCCTTTCTACGTGACATGAAACCGAAATAAGGCAGCTCTTCTTACAGCTTGTTAAATACATATTTTTCCAAACATTAGATACCTCATATCCAAGGCAATACAACTCATTTTTTACATAGGCATCCACATTTTAAGGTTTACGTGTTTATTAAAAATAACATTAAAACATTATATAAGGACAGGTTGGTCTAGAATTGTGTGCAAGATGTATTTTACTCGGGGCACAAAGATGATTAGACCGTCCGTGCAGCTACCGAATAAATTTTCCTCAAAACTACCGCAACCACAGCAGGAAAAGGGGGTATAATTACTTTCAGAGCTTTAACTTTTTAATAAATTATTTACGGCGAATGAAGGAGTTTCCAATATAAACACGCGTAGCAACGAATTCCCAACAGCCAACTAGAGCAAAGGCATGCACGATGTAGGGGACAAAACCTTTAACAATGAACATCCCCTTACGAAAAAAAACCTAGTGCCCACTGCTTGTCTCTACCGTTGTATCCTGCGCGGACCCGGTGGGGAACGTATCTTGAGTATTGTTCCAGGAGGGACGGAGCTCGGAACTCAGGTTAAGACGGGGAGTCGGGCAGACCGCACACACTCTCAATAATCCCCAAGTAGAGTGTGCCGGAGTTTCATTATGCGTAATTAGAGAATAATTGCAGTTACAACTGAACTGTATTGGTGACAAATCTCGCCAGCGGGGCTCTTCATTACTGTTAACACTCACTGATCGTCCAGCTTCATTCTCTGTTGCTCAGCCAATGTTCGAGATACACAACAGACTCGAGCCGGAGCACAAGGCAATTACTGTTACAGACGTCAACCCGCACATGGCTCGCGCGATAAACATTTAGCGAGACCACTTATAAAAAAAATATTGAAGGAAATTGTATTCTTCCCACCCCTGGTCTGCTTACTAAGAAATGGAAGCGTAAACAAATAGTATGAGTTACAGAAAGGTGAGAACTTAAGTATAACAAAATTAAGCTTATGACTTACATACAGTACATACAACAATCCTGGAGAGAGAAGAAACAAAAGAACAAAAAAATTTAATGTGTATCAACTACATAACAATGCAGTAAAACTGATAGCCCATAATGCAATAACGTCTGACAGCCTACACTATTTTAACTACTTAGAGTTTGGTAAATCTTGTATATGAAGAGGGATTTTGTTGTAGTGAGTGACTGCAGTGACAGTTGTGACGAAGGAGCAAACGGCTTCAGCTCCTGTCTTCTTTTTGTCTGTCCTGAAAATCTTCAGCTGTCGCCAATATTACAGCGATGCATGAAGGATGGCAAACAGTGAGAGCAGCAGTGAGGTCGTGTGGAGAAAAGTCAACTAGCTCACTGTTTTATCTGCTGTCAAGGTTCCTAGACTTAAAAACACGTGGTATCAAAGTTGAGTTGCTGAGATGACGTGGGTAGCTTTTATACAGCGAAACTGAGTTGCCAAGATGACGTGGTAGCTTTTATACAGCGAAACTGAGTTGCTAAGAAGACGTGGTAGCTTTTATACAGCGAAACTGTGTGAATAGGTCCATTACTGACTGGAACAAGCTACCTGAAGGGGCGATAGGGACTTCCCACGGTAACAGGCAATTTTCAAACCGAGGGTTAGGAAAGTGAAAACCAGTGAGGGGAAGTGAAGTCGATAAAAAGTAAAAAGTAAAGGAAAGTGAAGTGAAGGGAAGTGAGTTGTAGATATGAAGAGCAGAGTAAAATGAAGTGAAGGGTTGATAAAATACGTGAAAAAAAATAATAAAAAATAAAAAGTGAATGGAAGTGAAATGGTGAGAGGTTCTTTAGGGCAGTGAAGGGGTTCATTATTTTGGAAATAAGTTTGGAGATGAGAATTGTACTGTGTCTAGTTTAGTGGTGTGAGGTGAAATAGAACTGTGGGAAATGTAAATGGGTTAAGCCAAATGAGAGGGCAGTGAAGTGTAAGTGAGAGGAAGTGAAGAGTCGATAAGTGTAGTGAAGAGTGATGAAGTGTAGCGAAGTGTTGCAGTGTAGTGATGGTCTTTGTATTAAGGTGTCCAACATTGTTTTGTAGCTGTTATACTTCCAGCGTGTAAACTGACGCCCTTGAGACAATAAGAAGTGCCGTCTACGCTCTTCTGGGTTGTTATGTGGCGTATGTTGGTAACTGTGTACAGACATTTTGGAACAATGCGTAACAACCCATAAGAGCGACTACCTAATTTACGCTGCGGCAGAAGCCTAAAATCTCGCATTATACAATGCGTTAGAAGAAATAGTCCTCAACAAGTATGTCTGTTTGTATTTAAATAAGCCAAATTCATTTCTTCGGTTCCATGATGAAAATTATTCCACATACACTCACGACGCATTTCACGTAAAGCAGATAAGACTCCAGTAGTCTCGGCGGCGCTGGGGCCCCGTGGGTCAGGAAACCCCTAACGTACAGTAAACTTTAATTATTTGTGGGTTTCACCTGACAGGCTTCCGTTCCTACGACAGAATACAGCATTCTGCATGCCTGTTATGAAATCTGGAGTAACGTTCCCAGTATTCATGAAAGGGCCCCCTTCTATTGTGTCACATTAGGTGTGGGTGTACGACCGTTTATCTACGCCACTGGTTACTCCATTTGTTAAGCTTCAGGAATGACATTTCTTGTCTTTTTCCATATTTCTAATGTCTTCATTTTTCATACGGTATATCACTGTGTTCACATCCCAGTCGTCTGCAACAACATAGCCGACCAGTAACAGGTCATTTCGCAGTTACTACACAGATGATGGATGACACGTCTGTATCGTTGGCAGTCCTGCTGTCACTCGGCTATTTAAAAAACTTCTTTGTGGTTTCAAAGCCAGGGTAAAACAACTTAACCTCTTTAAAATAACGCAAACTATTATTCATCCGTCCTCAGTATTCCAACACAGTACGGTTCGTTTGAGTTCCAGCACACTGATTGCTGAACCAAATTCCTCTCACGCCCATCCATCGCACTCTGCATCTACGAAAGGACTAAATTATGGTGCAGAATATCCCAGGAGAGGCACCAATTTCATCTGCAACACCCATGTAGTTGCTGAAATACTAGATTTCTAGTAAGAGACTTAAGGTACGCCGATGACACAGTTATTCCCTTTCCAGACAGTCTGACAGCTTAAAAATCCCCAACGTTTGTGAAGTGTGACATGCGAGATTGGATTATGTAAAAAGAATGGAAGGAAGCTTAAACCCCTCCAAAGGAACCCAAAATATCTAAAAAATGTTTCTGTGATTTTATATTAAGAATAAATGCCCAATGATTGAGTCTAGCTCTTCCTGGGGCTTAAATGAGTATGATGTCCGACACTAGACGACAAATACACAATTATAAAACGTTTGTAAGCCTCCAGGGCAAAGAATTTCCAAAATTATAGTAATAATGTTTACACACCAGCGGTAAAAATTTTCAGAATTTATTTTGAGTTGATACAAAGTAATCGCAAGAGAAGGAATCAAAAACACAATTCTGCTTTGACCACTCCATATTCGAAGTAGCCATTTAGCTTAAGAAGTATAAGAAATCCATAAGGTAAATAAAATAATAAAAAGAAGGAGTAAGGTTACGAATGCAAATGTAACATGGCTAAAAACTGAATCGCTTGCAATAAATATAAACACGAGAGACAAAGTACGTGTAATGTTATTCTGCGGAGCGTTCGCGTAATGTTTATACCTCCTCGGCCACCCTAAGAACCCAATACTATTCCAACCCAAGACAGCGCCTCTGTGGTCGTTTAATGTCGCCAGCAACAGTTAGTTAGGTCTCCATGTGAAGTGCCTTACATTCTTCTCCAACTTTAGGTAAATATCGCTTTTAGACAGATTTTCATGAAAGTCTCCAATATTAGATTTCACGGAAATCCGACCAGTGGGCGTCAAGCTGATACATGTGTGCAGACGGAGAGATAAAACGATATGACGGAGCAACAGGCGCTTTTCGCAAATATGCGAAGTCGCCTGGAAAGACAAGAAATTATGTGCCGGCCCTTTGACATCTCAACCTTCACATTAACCAATTGTGAGGCCTTTCAGTAACAGACATAATACACTGCTGTGGAATTACATCAACAGCAGAGGGTTTATTTAAATAGACAATATAATGGATAGGGTTAAAGACAGAAGACAGGTTGGAAACCGCCTGTTGCTAAATTCCTGTTACCGCTGTGTAGAAATGATGGAAGCAAAACCTGCAGTAACTCTGTGAAACGTATGTTGTGCAGCTGTCTCTGCTCTGCCCTTCAACAACCCCAAAATCGCTGTAAGGGAAAATGTGTTTTGTACACATAACATGAAGCGGACATTTTAGCTATGGGGCAGCAGTATTACGGGGGAAAAAGCAATGACATCATTAACTTTTCAACACTAGTAAGAAATTATTACATTCCGGTGATATGGAAGATTCACATGTTCGGGAGACACCCACATTACGAAGGAAAGAAAAGAATTTGATACCAGAAATACAAGGGGAAAAGTATTTCCTCAAAAAGTGAAACAAAGGTGAAGCAATACCTTTCCAGTAGATTGAGGCTCCCGGATTTCGAGACAGTCGGCACAAGAAGGTGGTAAGTTTGTCAGCCCTACGCACCGACCGCTCCAGGAAATATTCCTGATAATCATTTCTCTTAGAGACAGAATCGACCCCAGGGTCATAGTACGGCCAGAAGGATAACGTCAACAAAAAATTTCAATGACAATATCGGGAATCGAACCTGCCACCTTCCTGCTCGTAGCACCGTGTCTCAACCAACTGAACCACCGAGTGTCCCCCCTCGAAGAGTACGACTTGAAATTTATTATTTTTTCAGCGTTGGGAAAGAAGGTATTTAGAGTAATATAATTACCAGAGATTAGAATCCACAGGTAACGTCACGACTTTATAAAACATCAGAAAATTATCACACATGAAATAGGGATAGCCAATACATAAAAACATAGTAATAAAACAATGATAAGCGTAGGTATAACGATCAGATTATAGCAGTACCCGGTGGCTATACATATTGACATTTTTTAAAACCGACAGTTGAAATAACAACGCTCCTGGCATTTCAACCTCCGAATAGAATGACAAAAATTAGATAATAAAATGCATACCATCACCTTAAAATAACACACATAATTTCAGTATTTCATCAGACAGACGCATATAACGAAAGTAGCTTATTTAACCTCTTTACTATTAGGTGTTAATCAAAGTCTAAAATACTACTGCGTTGGCATTACCACTCGTCGACTTGAAAAATGTCTCCTCGATTGCCTGTATCTATCGAAATAGTTTGAGATAAATTTAAAGGTGTTACAAAAATAGTTTCGGGGTTGTTTGATCGTGCATCTTCCTCGTGAAATAATGTGAAATGCCAACTTCATGCAATAAGGTAATTTTATTGGCGTATTCTTAGCTCGACATGTTTCGGGTACATACGCCCATCATAAGGAGCTTTAGACGTCGAGTTGCAGCATATGGTTTTCTGCACGAGTTTTTGGATGGGTGGTGGTGTTGAGAGCCGCTGCCTAGGTCGTGTGTACTCTCAAGACCACCACCCATCCAGAAACTCGGTGCAGAAAACCATATGCTGCAACTCAACATCTAATGCTCCTGATGATGGGCGTATGTACCCGAAACATGTATAGCTAAGAATACACCAATAAAATTACCTTGTGGCATCAAGTTAGCATTTATCATTATTTCAAAAATACTTCCCTTAATACTGTATGTAATGCACAGATGTTGGCAATAATGAAATCCATATTATTCTTTTATCAGAGTCTCGCTTTTCCTTGTCAAGATAGGAGTGACACATTGCAGTGAATGCATACTTTCTGTTACATACGGTACAATACAGAGTGATTCTAAACAGTCATCACTACGAACTTTACAAGCTATAATAAATGCGCCCTGCACTGCACGTTTGTATTTCACGTAAAATTAATTCGAAGACAAGTAAACTCTTTATCAACTACTGGAACGCATTATTGAATGGGGATATTATTTTTCCGTCCTCAGATGTTTGTGTAGATACTGACACTACAAATATTACACTATCAAGAGTACTCAAATAAAGCGATGGCAGTCTGACTTAATTCCAAATCATAAATGCTATAAAATTTCAGTAATCATGTAAGCTGTTACAGCAAACATTTTTTTTCACAATGTGGATACTAATTTGCTTATATTCACTAATATGACAACAACAACAACAACAACAACAACACACATCGTCATGTATTCGACACAGTGTGTTTAATACAGCAGTATAACTTTCCCTGTTGCTTTAAGGGTAAGAAATTCTAACTTCCACGCCAAAGTAAGAATATGATATTTCAGAACAAGTGGTTGAAGGAAGTGATTACGCCTAAGAAGCCGCATTTTGCAGACAATTACATAGTGATAAGCATCGAGGTTTGTAGACCTATGCCCTTATTTCGATAAGTAAGGTTAGGAAGATCAAATAAAGGCACGCAAAGTATTAGAGACTTGAGACAGGCATACAAATTTCTAATTTATTGGTCAATTTTCCTTTATGTCTGTGGGTGTAACTACTAACACCGGGCTTTTGCCACTGCACATACATTACATTTAATTCTAGTACTAAAATGCATCTAAATTAATTATTACCTTCTGTCAGGTGTTAAATCACATTCAAGTTTATACATACTAATAGACCTACATTTCTAATTGCAATTCCCCTTTTCTCATTTCCCCCACTCTGAGCACAGGGTGTTTCATTTATTTTCGCACTATCCTTTTGTTTTGTATAAAAATTTACCCATTTTTTAAAATCTACTACCTTATTACAGTTAATTATTTTCTTATATGTTATTTATTCTATCACTTATACCTGTTTACCATCTAAATATATCCTCTCCACCTCCGTGCATTATATTTTAGTAATACATAAACCACATTTATCTCCTCGTTACGCAGGTACGCACTTCCCTTTTACTAACCTATTATTTACCTCTTTTTCCCACATTCCCGTTATAAACCACGTACACCCAATTCCTTCATTCGAATTACACTAACCTGCAAAAATATTCTCTCCCCCACTTTTGTTCCACTTTAAAGTAGGAGACTAAAGACTTCTTTTTTTCATGTTTTTACCTCTTTCACTGTCTTCGAATATCATTACATTTGGTTTTAATCATTTTAAATACATTTCTTCGAATCTCTCCCATCTCTGTAACCAAATGTAACCCAGCCCAATTTTCCACAATTCGTCACCTAGGTTACGTGCCAAATTATCGCATTTCGGGTTTCCTAACTTCCACTTATGATTGGAGAATATAAATTTGGGACTTTACTCTGCAAGAAATGTACTAAATAGTGTAGGATCTTAGGTTCGACTACGTTAGTTTTACTTATAGTTTTGTAATAGACTGATTGTATAATGAAAAAGGAGATAAAGAAACTACCACTTACAACAGCATCTTAGCAATTAATCTTTTTCCATTTACAAAATCCTGCACCAGCATAGAAGACGGACATAAACCACGTTAATCGAAAAACCTGCGTTAAAAATTCTATAAGCACAGCCTAGGCCGAGATGGGATCATGGCTGTTAAAGGATGAGGCGTGAATACGTGGAGTAGATTCAGTGTCGGGCTATTACGAACACGCAAGAAAATCTTCAGACTTCAGATAGGATGGCGTCAAGAAAAATTTGCATTGCAACAAATATCTTAAAAGGCTAAACACTATCTATTTCTATGATTCTACCGGTCCTTCCTCTTTTACAAACGTTGCATTCTCTAGTGTTGACAAACACCTCTCGGTATGGGCATATAGGTGCTTCTCTCTACATTCCCTTGTAACCATGCGGTTGTAAACAAGTTGCGTTGAACGATGAGTCGCGTGAAAGCGAAACGTGGGAACAGCGAAATTCGAGGAAATGAAATATAATCCAGCTCTTAAATGCAGCAACCGTGCTACCGAGCAACAGAGCCATATCACAAGCTCACTGAAACGCTCCATATAAGCCAAGCGAAGTGCTTGCTTGCTGCAGACACGTGCACGTATCCTTGAAACGAGTCTGAGATTGAATTCACTTTGTATACTCCTATTTTATTTAATGGCAATACATCAACCACTCTTACTTTATAGCGTACAATGACAAGATGATTTTAAATGATGATGATGATGATGAACGTAGCGTGAAGTAGCTGTAATTAGCTCCATTAAAATCCTTCGTGAGAAGCTAACAGTCACTTAACTGTTAAAAAATTTTATGTTCCTTAGGAAGTCGGATATTCCTTATAGTGAGAACTAAGTTACTAGCATCGGTGCGTCTGGAGATTCCGTTCTTGAGGAATACGACGCTGTGTCGTTGGGTGTAAATAAACCGACGTTTTCAAGAACCACAAAGCACTACAATACAATGAAACATCGGGAACTATGCCCCCGACCACACGGCATCACACACAAGGACAGCTGAAACTTTTCATTGCCGTGTGTTCTGACCTCGCCACTAATTTTTTCCTTTGCCAGGTGAAGCCAAACTATATTAACTCACATAATTTTTCGAAGATATACTTTAATGTATTCCGCCCATTAAGTATATGAGGAACTCTTCAAAGCACTCTCTGCCCTTCAGGATTTAAAACTATAAATGTGTATGTTTTTCTATACCATCCATTGTTGCTACATATCCTGTCCATCTTATTTCCTTTAAATTTTTAGGCGCGTTTGCAAAAT
>Ga0123352_10016496_pt1 | contig 11769 bp, 7 predicted proteins | sample TergutLab28metaG_FD_89700 | JGI IMG/M metagenome (GOLD analysis project Ga0123352, IMG submission 89700) | Labiotermes labralis P1 segment gut microbial communities from Petit-Saut dam, French Guiana - Lab288 P1 | ecosystem: Host-associated > Arthropoda: Insects > Digestive system > Gut ...
CGGACGCTTGTGAGTACGGTAATGAACCTTCGGGTTCCATGAAATGCGGGGAATTTCTTGACTAGCTGCAAACCAGTTAGCTTCTCAAGAAGGACTCTGCACCATGGAGTAAGTAAGTAAATTACTGTAGTATACACACAGTTTACAAATGTAGCTGTGGGCCGCAGGTTGGAGACCCTTACTGTAGACCCACTGTCTCTTCCTGCTCTGAGCAGGTTGCTGTATTGATAACGCTTGGGTCTTTGGTTTGGTATGCTATAGATACTTGATTTGAATATCAGTTGTGCTGCTGGCTGTTGTCAGCAGAAAATTTTTGTGATTTTCCCCAGTGAATGCCTTCAGCTACACTACTACTTCTTCCAGACCCTCGGATGTTCAGCGTTCATGGTCACCTTCCAATCATATTCGTTACTGTGTAACCTTCATAGTTGCAACAGTGAATCAGTTCATGGCCTGCTCATAGGCAAATGCTTGACTGATAAAACCACAGCTTTATTTGGGCTGTAGTTTCAGTGAGTGGACAAATGAGTCATATGCATAATAAATGTTTAAGGGACTGAAATTCTTATTTGTCACACCTGCAACAGATTGCTCATTCGCAGTTATTTATATCGTCCCCATTCTGTTTTAAATTAATCCCTTTATATGCGGTTTTCCTTGTGCTCTTTGGCAAGCTCCTGCTGCATGTGTTTTTCAGCAGTTTTCATTACTCTTTGCTATGTATAACTTTTTTTTAACCTGTGATACAAAAGCCTAACATGCCTGTTGGACTCCTCTCAACAAGTGATCAGCTTGTTGCGAGGGCCGCTACCTAGGCAAAGAGCTGACACAAGGTGAACATCCATGCACTCAGCAGTATTTGATCCCACAATCTCAGTAAGCAAGGGGATGCAGACCTATGTCTTAGACCACACAGCCTTTGGGATAATTAGTGCAATACCTTAATTATTCCAAACATTTCTTTGGTGTTTTGATCAGCAGCATTGCTTGGTTCTGTATTTACTAGCAATAACCCAACTCTTGCCAACAAAGAAGACCATGTGACAGGAGTACTGTAGTATGTGTAGCTGTTGAAGAGTTGAATTGGTGCTGTATTCTTCAATGTTCATTTCAGATGGTATAGTAAATGAGTTTCCAGCCATCCAGTTGCCACCAGAGAAAGTTATAGACACAAATGGAGCTGGAGATGCTTTTGTTGGGGGTGAGTTTACAAGGAAAAGATAGTGTACTGTTGTACCTTGTATATATGTGTTGAATGTTAAAGAATCACATATTCATTATTCAGATACAGCAGTGACAGTCCATGTTGCTAACTGGTGCCAGATTTACATGAAGAGCTGCATATTTAGACCAGCGATGTTTGCTTTTAAAATGCAGTCTTCTGTAATGTTATGCCCTGCAGACTTATAGATAGGTGTATTTTGGAGATATATACTGCTCCATCTTTAGCATATAATAAATGTGCTGCCTGTTAAAAAAAATTATGCAATTAGCAGCTTCATAATTTTTTTCTCATCTTATAATAATTTTAGGATGAAAAAGATGATACAGGTAGAAAATGTAGCATGTGTAATGGCAGTAAGAAATGCATGCAGAATTTGGGTTGGAAAAATCAAGGGAAGAAAACTTGGAGAAGTGGAAGGTTAACGTTACATGTTACCACTTCTGTCCAGAAAATGGAGGCAGGAGGTTTCTCTAAAACATTGGTACCTGTCTACCAGGCTACATGGCATCAGATCCCAGAAGAAATAATCTTATTATTGACCACTATAAAATCCTCATATTTTGTCTTAACCCTTGTTACATTGAAAGTTTTATATTTTCAGGCTTTCTTGCACAATTTGTAATGGATAGACCTTTAGAAACGTGTATCCGATGTGGGATATGGGCTGCTACTGAGATCATCCAACGCTCTGGCTGTACTTATGATGGCCCGGCCACATTCTTAGAGTAGACTGGTACATTGTGGTATCAGTTCATGTACAGCAGTGCCTTGTTTAAAGATGAACTCCAACTGACAGTCTGCAAGACATGAACCTTTATAGGGTTTTGTCTTTTCCCACCCTTGTCTCCCTTACTGTTTTATCCACATACTAACCTAGTTTATGACATGCCTAATGAAATATTTAAGATGGGCCATACATGTTGTTATGGAAAAAGGGATAATATACATTAGTTTTTAGAATGTGTTGAAATTGCCACCATGCTTCCTGATGTAAGGTGTGTAACTGATGTGCCACACTGCTCGTATGAGTTCTACAAGGTCTTCGTGAAAGGTCTGTTGCGAATGTTTAATTTTTTTGGTATCGTTTGTTCTGATGTTGTTATACCTGCATAAAGTGATGCTGGGATTTTAGTTTGATGGTACTAATTGTGCAGCTGTCATCCTACACTGCAGGACTGAGCATTTTTATTGGGAAAACATTTTTTACATGTGAAAACATTGTGTAAATGCAAGGAGATTACTGACATGTTGTTACTTGTGTTGATGCTTATTAAAGAAATGACTGTTTACCTGAACATTAAGTGACCTTTCATCACAGTAATAAATTTTGATGAAAATCCTTGTACAGAACATGTGTGACTTTGTGTGCAGTTATAAGGTGACATTCCATTTTTCGTATGATGAATTAAGGAATTTTTCTCGTCTCATATTTGGGTAAATACGGATGTAAGACTGTTTCCAAATACGTTTCACAGCAAACGGTGTTACATTGAATTGCCAGCATCAGAACAAATGGTTATACTGGCAAATACAAAGTTCAAAAATTGGAGTTAAACCTTTTATGAAGGCACTGTACTTTTCACTTCCATCTGGCATTTTGCCCGTATAAAGTACAAACATGGTTTGGGATTCTAAGCTGGTACTCTGATGGACTACCATGTAACTTCCTAAACAGAATGGTGTGTGGCTGATGCAGCACATTGTACTTAATTATGGTGATACAGGAACATTACTCATTGATATGGGTTACTGCTACGTGTAATGCAGAAACAAGTCTAATACTGTTGTATTCTCATTTAATAATTCAGTGTCATATTATGTGCACGTATTCATAAGTGCATTTGCTTGTGAAATAAATGAGTCATATCCTATAAGAAAGCTCATTGCTCTGTAGTACAAATCATAGAGTGTATGTGAATCTCAAGATTTTTTGTAAGACTGCAATTCTAATGATTATGACAGTGACTACATGTGCCCTTGTAGTACCAGAAAGAAGTATGGTAAAATCTGTATTTAACATCTCATTTCTCAACTTTATACAGATTTTTCCTGTCACTATCAAGTTTTTGAGAAAATGGCTTACTGCGCCATGTGTAATATTGATGGTAAAATGAAGTACCACATGAAAAATATACCATGGCAAGGCATGTTACCATGTGTGCAGCTGGGTGTGCATAATTACTTCCTGTCCACCACATGACTGTTGTTGGGTGGACTTTCTCTTTGGTACTTTTGCGAGAGCATTGCCATATATCATGACAAATAATCTTCATGTGACTGAGACGAGCATATTTTCCTGTATGTCAATATTAATCTGTCTGTTACAAATGACAGGTTGTGTTTGTAAGGATAAAAAAGAGTTAATGAGTCAAATAATGTGTGTCTCATATGGCATGTCAGTAGCTCCCTCTTCCCTGTTGTAGAGGTACTGGCTTTGAAACTATTCACCTTCAGGGTGGACTTCATCCTTTGCCTCTGACAAAGTCAAAGTTGTGTGTGTTATCAACATCTCTGCCAGCGGCAAGTTTTTTTCATCCTTTGAAGCTTGCAGAGATTAGGAAGTAAAACAGACTGTAACTGAAGGCATGTGAGAGGAAGAAGTTTGAAGCTTTACCAAACTGTGGGAACCTACTGACAGAAAAGTTGAACACCGAGCATCATATCTGCTTGTCATGCCAGTATGCTGCATTGTCTGCAAAGTGCTCTGATGCTTACGTGTTTCAGTGCAATTAAATCACAGTATGTTTAAATGTGTACATTATAAGGCAAGGTTACTTTTCATAATATGGCAGCTGAACAAGGAGTTATAAGCAAGACTTATGAAACTATTTTTATTGTTTTTGTTTTGTTTTATTTTTCTGAACATGTTGCTTAAGTATGGGTACAGATCCTGTATAAATAAATATGTTGGATATAACCTCAAAGTTCTATATTGTCACCATGTTTTTAATTATTGACTTACAAACAGTGTTGAATGTGAATGTGTGTTAATTTTATTCTGTGAATATATTGCTTAGGGACATTAAGTGGTTTTATATTCAAAAGTGAGAGGTTGGTAGAACTGGTATAATGGTCTGTGGTGCTGTGGGCAGGTCCTGTGTGTGCCAGTGATAGTAAAGTAGCACCACCTGTTGTACTGATGAATAATATGAAATTTCACAACTAACAGATTTAAGTTTTATCACATTTAATTCTAAATGTGGAATTTATTTGTTTTTGTAAGGTTTGAGTTTCTCTCAGTGGTAACTATGATGAATATTTTTTCCAAGGATGTAATGCCACATAGTCAGGTAGAAATTAAATGACATTTTGGAGGAATTAAAATGAAGCCAGCATATTCATTAAAACTGTAGCATAATTTCTACCAGACTACTTGCCATTACATTCCAGGAGACAGGATTTGTATCCTCAAATAATCAGTGAGGATGTGAAGATGAAGCAGCTAACTCAGGATCATTTCCAGTAGCTGGTTACTTGTAATGAATACTCGTAGGACCTAAATCATTTTCTGTGTCAAGTAATTGTAGCCTGTGTACATAATGGCTTTTGTTTCTTGAAGCAGAGTGCCGTGTATAATGAAAGAAATACTATAACCCATTAATGCACAACTTTATTATAGCACTACAATAAAGTTGTGCATTGACAGGTTGTATAGCTTTCATTATGTATCCTAGAAGCACAATATGGTTGCCACACCTCAAAACTAAGTGCCATAACTTTGCACATAGAAACAGCACCTTTGCTAATGAATTATTCATTGATTTTACTATGCCATCTAACTTTTATCATTCTAAGACACATTATTTGGTCTCTAAAATGTCTTGGCAGATGTCATATGCTGGTCTCTGTGTGTCTACTTGGTAGAAATTTAAACTGCACACTAAGACACACACACACCCTCAAAAAAGCCGAGGCAATCAGGAGATACAATTGGCATTGAAATCTGTCTCCTAAAGGTTAAATTGTCTAATTTTTACAGAATAGGCCTCTGCTTCTGGATACATTGTGCCATTCTTTGTGTCTTTCTTTCCATCATAGTGGAAGTTTTGCAGATGGTTCTTATCATTATTTTATATAGCACTGTAAACTGGCATATTTTTAATAAAATTCTTACCATGATGAACACTTACCAAGTTGTTATATGTCAAAGGCACACACACCATATAACCCATTACACGTGATACCTGAGTATATCTGTAGAACATCCCATGGTGACGTGGAGTGCATTTCACTTCAAATGTTGCACTTTGTTTCTGCCCAGTTTGCTCCATGTGTACCAGATGCCACTAACAGTAAGCTTAAAAATGCTATGTGGCAGATTATTGAAAACTTAAAAGTATGATTCAGTACAACTTTCTTGGACACATAGCTGAATGAGGTGGTTGAATGGCAAATAAACATTTCAAGAACCGTCTCTGTCCTTGTCATTAGGGTACTGGTTGACTCACCATTCAGCAACCTAATGTGGCTGCTTGCCCAAGAAAGTTTTGCTGAATTCAGCCGCCCAAAAAGCTTTCGGTTGTATATTAAAAGTATGGTCTTTGGCTATAAAAAGTATAATGTACATACAAATATTTAAGTATTTTATTTAAACCTGTATAAAACTGAATCCCACATTCACATATGGTGTGCTGTATGTAATGGCTACATCAGGCAGAGTCCTCTTCAAGAAGGTGGTAGTTACCTGGAGAAGAAATTCCATTGCTGTTGATTAACCACCAACAAAGTACGTTTGCCAGGTAAATGTAGATATCTATTATTTTATATCACACATTCTTCAACATGTTTCAGTCCTAATTGAAGCATTAACAGGGAGATTAATACACCCGAATGAGTTAAATAATGCCATAAAACCCATCCAAGTTCAAAATTGTACGTAACATTTAGTAACTGACTTCCTCCACCTCCTCCTTCTCCTTTTTCTTCTTCTTCTCCCTTTTCTTCTTCCTCCTCCTTCCTCTTCTCCCTCCATATTCTTCTTCTTCTTCTTCCTCTCCCTCTTCTTGTTCTTCCTCTTCTTCTTTCTCTTCTTCCCCTTCTTCATTTTCTTGCTCTTCTTCTTCCTCTTCTTCCTTTATTTTCTTCATATTCCTCCTCTTCTACTTCTTCTCCCTCCTCCCCTTCTTCCTCTTTTTCTTCCTCCTTGTTCTTCTTCCTCTTCTCCCTCTTCTTCTTCCTCTTCTTCCTCTTCTTCTTTCTCTTCTTCCCCTTCTTCATCTTCCTCCTCTTCTTCCTCTTCTTTTCCTCCTCTTCTTCCTTTATTTTCTTCATCTTCCTCCTCTTCTGCTTCTTCTTCTTACGTTACAGTCCTTTGTGAACCGTAGACTGTTTAACATTTCATAACATGATGCTTTTTTTACTGTGAAAAGTTTGTTACTTCTTTGCAGACCCTCAGACTAGAGGACCAACCTTTCAGCTGTTCTTGACTTCTTATATAATATACCAGCTGCTGCCTTTCATATACTAGGAGTCTGTCTCTGTGCACACACTGGAGGCATAACGCACCTTATTCATTCTTAACCTCAGCACTAGATGGAGGTGAGTGATCTGCTTCATGCCTGAGCTGCATTGCCTCAGGTTTAAGAACCTCCCAGCACCCAGTGAATAGTGTGTTGGAAGGGCCCAAGAACTGACCTTTGTGATTTGGAATAGAGGAAACTCTCTTGTCCCTGCTGGGAATTGAACCATGAATTATAGGTCATCAAGCCTGTAGTCTGTGCATTATACCTTACTTAACACATAAGTGTGTCATGGTTCGCTATTTTGTGTCATTTTGTAGAGTTTACATTCTGATAAACTATACCAGCAGTGTAGACAACAGTAGAACAGAGAGCTTTGCTCTGAAATATTGGTGCCTGTTTTACCATACTACACAGCTTAACATCCAAAAGGTTTAGTCTACAAACCCACCAATGTCAGAACCACAATTATCATATCACCTTAGCTTATTTAATAATTGTGCTTCAGATGCATGTATTTGTTATGTGTCAATGAATGAGATGACAGTGTGATAAAAAATGGTGATGGAATTGGGATTTGGAAGGAAGTGTTTGTGGTGTATTTTGGAGTACTTGTATTTTCTCTGGACTTGTCTGGAGAGACTTAGGAAAACATAACTATGATAGCCAGTAACCCTGCTAAGATTTGAATGAGCTACCCCTGCAATGCATGACTAGAGCACTGTCCATGACAGCTGTCTACATAATTTGTGAGTTTCCAGCAGCAGTGTCCGGCCCTCAGGCTGAAGTCACCATTACATCATTATTACATGTTGTAGTGTTATTGTGCCATATTGATGAACAAATGAAGCGGGAGAATTCGTAGCTTGAACAAAGAGTCTATACAGTTCTGTTTATAAATTGGGAAGTTCCAGAAGCTTTGACTGTATCAGATTTGTATTGATGTTGGATTTGTGAGAGGGAACTGTGTGAATTATTTAAATTTCTATTTATTATGAAAACTGCTGAGGTTGCAACTGCTTTTTATAATTTTATATACCACCAAGATGCATAGTGGCTTCTCGTGGGCTACAGCCAGATTATTTGTTCACATAATATTCAGTGACATGTCAGAATAGATAGTGTTTGTTGAATCTGTGCTGTGTGTGTTGTGATATACAGGAGTGCTGATAAGTCCTTAGCCCTACCAGGAAGGAAACAAGCTAATGTTTCTGTCAGAATGACGTGCATTCCTTCGGCACCTTGCCTTGCAGAAAAAAAAACTTGATGACAGCTTGCATCTCAATGTTGTTGAAATCGCGTGCATCCCTGACATGCTTCTGAGCTTTTTTCTTTCCTGGTCGGGCTAAGGACTTATCAACACCCCGGTATGGCACAGGACCATGAAAGCAATGCTAACTGAAGTACCATAATCACTTACATCATAACTGTATTCCAGTATTTTGTGCAGCATTTGAAGGAGTATCCTGCGAAATGCATGATGAAAGTACTGTAAATGGTTATAATATCTCCAACTCTATGATGTATGCTGGGTGTGTGATGACAGCACACATGACAAGGTGTGCTCTTGTTGATAGCATTGATGACAATGTTCATTCTAAAGAAATAACTATTCTAATGGCAGGTTTATTCTTGAAGTGGCCATGCAAATTCTGCTTCTGATTCATTGTTAATTATCATTAAATAAAGAAATTTTGAGAAATAAGAACATAGGTATAGAACACAGTAAATCTTGATACATTGATTCATTATTCTATGTGCCATGTAGAAAAATTAATAGTGTGTATCTCCACTTTCACTTCACTGATTTCAGAACCTTAGCTTAGTCACCTGTTACTTCACCTGCTTGTAGAGCTGGAAAAAGTGTAAATAATGTGGAGCTTTATGTTTTTTTTTTATTAAAATAAGGATGTTGTGGGTGGTACATGCAGCATGCACCTAAGAAAGAAAAGACATATTAAAAATGCATGTGAAGTTCAATTTTGATTGAATACTTTTAGGGAAAATTTCGGTTTAGTAGGTGCAGACATAGACAGGTGTATAATGTTAAAATATATATTATAAAAATAGTGTTTCTATATTTTACTGGATTAAACTGGAATTAGCATAAGATTGGGTCAGTAACAGACTATTTTAAACATCATGTTGACCTTGAGACATAGAATTTCCTGACTGGCAGAAAAGCTAATAGTTGTTCCATGCAGTCACCAGCAGGAGCACACCCAAGGTGCGTGCCAGGCTGCAACCCTCACCAAATTAAAAATCAAAAATAGATTTTGTAGATCTGATGACATCAAACATTTATGTCATTTATGCTTCAGCAGAAATAAGCCACTGAAATCAGCTGATGACTATTATGTTAGAATTTTGAAAAATAAAATTATAACTTAGAATATGTTAGTTGGAATGAAAAACCCCAAAAAGATTAAACATTGTGATTGAAAGTAGGTGGGTGAGTCATGGAACATGTAGTTATATTTGTATGTGTATAAATGCAGTTACAAATAGTTTTATGTTACTGTTATATTTATGACATGATTTTTGTAACATAATTTTTAAAATCAAACACAAATTATATATAGCCTCAGGGTCAGCCCACTCCAGTGAAATGATCTCAGTGTGCACCTATTCACCAGCGAAGATAACCAAGTTTGGCCATGCATGTGTATCTTTTATTCTTTCGTGTGATTCTGGCTGTTTTCTATTAGAAGGCTAGTTTTGAATAATGGAACCCCAACATTCCACCTCTTCACTTGAGTCTCCATGAGTTGTTATGGAAAATCTTTGCCTTTTACAACCCATTTCAAAACCTGGCTTCTCATGGTAACTGCTGCAAGTCATATTCAGGCCTCTGATGGAGTACTGATGCCAAATGGGATTCCGGCCAAATCGATCTGCAATTGACAATTTATTTATAGTTAGACAAGTTATCGAAAAATGTCATGAATTTAACATAGAATTGCACAATGTCTTCATTGATTACATACAAGCATTTGACTCAGTGTATAGAGATAAAATAATCAAATACCTAAACAACTATGAAATACCAAGCAAACTAATTAACCTGATAGCAAAAACATTACAAGATACAAAGGCGAGAGTTAAAGTAAACCAAAACTATACAGAAAATTTTGAAATATGGATGGTAGTAAGACAAGGCGACCCACTGTCAGCAACCCTATTTAGCATAGTTAATGATGATATTTTAAAGCAGCTAGAACTGAGAGATAACATATCAACATGTTTGAAAAAATATTCAGCATATGCCCGAACTAAACAAACATTGAAAGATACTTTTGAAAAACTGAAAATATTTCATCGCAATTTGGTTTAATAGTAAATGAGAATAAAACAAAGTACATGAAATGTACAATGAAAGAAACCCAATTAGATAGACTAAAGGTTGAAAATATGCAAATTGATCAGGTCAGTTCATTCAGTTATCTTGGTACAATTGTGAATGGAAATAACACATTGGAAAAAGCAATTAGAGAAAGAATTGCCGAGGGGAATAAAGCATTCTACGCAAACAAAATGCTTTTTAAAAGCAAATTGGTGTCCAAGAAATCCAAACTAAAGTTCTATTGGTCAGTAATTAGACCAATTGTAGTTTATAGTTGTGAAACGTGGGTCCTTAAAGAAAGTATTATACAGAGACTCTCAGTATTTGAGAGGAAAATACTAAGAAAAATATTTGGGCCAACTAAAAAGGATAATGGTATTTGGATAATTAAAACAAACAAGGAATTGGATGAGTTACTAAATGATCGGAACATAATAAATTATGTTAAAGCCTAAAGTTTTAGTTGGTTTGGACACATAAATAGAATGTCTGAAACCAGCACTGTAAGGAAAATATACAAATGGAAACTATCTACAAATAGACAGTGGGAAGGCCTAAGTCCTGATGGGAAGACAACATCAAGAACGACCTGAGAAAGATGAAACTTATAATATGGGCAGAACAAGTCCAGGATCACCTTAAATGGAAGGATATTGTTCAGATGCCAAGACTCTACCAGAGTTGTAGTGCAGAAGAAGAAGAAAGTGGACTGCTGACAAGTGATTTGTCATCACATGACTTCTGTCCACACAGAAAAATGCTGATATTTCATGACTTATATGAACTGGGTGCTAAAATGATTTTATGATTTTTTTAAAATGAAAATTTAAGAATAAATTATTGGCTTTAAATGAAAGTAGGGATTCAAGGCTCCATTACACAGATTAATTGTCTGTGCCTTCAATGCGATTATTAGGGTATTATGATTTTACTACCTTCAAGTAAAGTGAAATTCACTAGATTATGAATAAATTTTCATGTAGAGGAAAGTGTTAAATTAGTGTTTATTTTAAACTTCACTAAAATTCTTATTATTTGTTTAAGAATGAAATGTTCAGGGAAATATTTGGCCCTAAAAATAATGAAGCTGTCAACTTGGAATATTATTTAACGAAGACCTGCTTTGTTGGATCTGGTAGACAGAGCAGGTCATCAGTAGGTCGAAGTTTCAGAATGTTATGTTTTAATCAGACAGTGGATACAGAACAAGGGAAGTTCCATAATACATTCCTACATTTCAGCTGATATTCCAGTGTGGAAGTGTCACATTGGCATTGTATTCACATGCATTGTCAGTTGCCTGTGTTCACCATCCGTAATGACCATTTTGTGGCAGCTGTTACAGAAATGAATGTGTTACTTCAAGTGACATCTCATTCTAATAGTGGTACAAAATTCTGGCAACATTGTGTTGTAAATGTTTGATGCATTACACCATAAAGTTTATGATGATTTTTAAATAAGATGTATTATTTGCAGTTGTTGTGTTTTTTGTCTTTCATTTACGAGTATTTCCATTGAGACCTGCATTTGGAACTTCTGTCTTTAAGTCTACCCACATCACAGACATTTACAAAATTCCTAAAACATGTCCATTATTTCACCCAAAATTTTAAATTCTTTTAACCTTTTTTTTTTTTTTTTGGGCAATACATTTTTTTTTTTTTAAAAACCCATTTCCTCCCCCCGGGGTTATTTCAAAACAAAAAAAGAAAAACAATTTGGAAAGAAAATGGCAGGTA
>Ga0123352_10016498_pt1 | contig 11769 bp, 5 predicted proteins | sample TergutLab28metaG_FD_89700 | JGI IMG/M metagenome (GOLD analysis project Ga0123352, IMG submission 89700) | Labiotermes labralis P1 segment gut microbial communities from Petit-Saut dam, French Guiana - Lab288 P1 | ecosystem: Host-associated > Arthropoda: Insects > Digestive system > Gut ...
CAGCTCGAAAACGCGCGTGTTGGACGTCGTGTAAGAAAACGCAGAAATGCGGGGCCCGTCAACAACGCATGGGTGAGCAATCACGCATTTCTGCGTGAGCCGACGTCAATGTGTTAAGTTGGACTAACAAAAATATTGTGAGAATGCAAGAAGTCATACTTCAGGACAGGCGGCCTAGAAATAATGGTATACGTAATATTCTAGGCTTGTCATATGATGCATGATAACACATTTTAATCGCAGATGCAAATGTGAAGTAGAATGCTGAAATACTAGTGCCCCTTATGCCAAATGATGAGCAGAAACACAACCGACTGTTTGGGCAAAAGGACCTGCAAGATCAGGCCAAATAAGACAAAGTTTCTTTCAAAAGTCATGTCAGGAGATGAAAGTGCGGCTGGGTTTATGGTTATGGCTTGGATAGGAAGTAGTCATCCCAGCAGAAAAGCCAATGATGTCCACATCAAAAAGAGACAAGGAAGGTGAGGCCAAGCTTTAAGATGTCTATTGTTTCCTTTGACACTGAAAATTTTTTTATAAGTTCAGTCCTCTAGGTCAAAATGTGTATCAGCAGTTACTGAGTCCTATGGCATTTGAGGAAAGATGCCAGGAAACAACATCCTGATATGAAACACACTCAGAACTGACGTCTGCTTCATGTCTTGCTAGTCCACATGGCTTTGTTAGCCACACTGAACATGATGGTGCCCTCCACTCCACCCCGACCTAGCCCCTTGGACCTCTTCCTGTTCCCAAAGATGAAAATCCAGTTAAAGGAATGAAGAATCAATGACATCATAGAGATTTAAACTGGATTACAAGCACTGCTAGACAGCATCATGAAACAGGAGTTTCACGGATTATGCCTGTAACTGGCAAAGCACTGGGCCACGCACAAACTAAGAAGGTAGCTACTCTGAAGGGGACCATACTGATCTGTAACTGAGATAAGCCTAATATTGTTATACTGCCCAGTCCAGATGCATTTGTTTCACACCGCAAATGTGTAACTCAGTTTTTAGGATTTTGGTGCTTCCTGTGTTAAGCTATTCCAACATTTCAGAGTACACCATCACTGGCATATTCAGGGCAAAGGATTGAAGTAAGACACACTGTTCCAGTGGAGGTGTGTATAATGGTGTTATCCACATGCAAACTGAAAATAACTTGTGCCAACTGGACTCCCCTCCTTAATCGTATTGTCAGGCCTAAACTTTGCCCTACATGCCCCTTTCATACCTCATTCATCCTGAAGATTATGACTGCCAAAATGCAGGAATAATTCTGGGGTGGAGGTTGTGTATGTGCATGTGTGAGAGTGTGTAGGGGTGGGGGGGATGGATGATTCATCTCTACAAGTTACACACTAGTTTTACTTCAGTTTGCTTTGGGATATACAGGGCATGAAATGCAAAGCATGACATGAGGTAGTATCCTCTGGCTATGATAGGCAGAATCCAATTAAGTAGAATCATTTTACTTTACCTCATTTTTCATTACATGTGCCAACATCTTATTTTCTAGCATTACTGGGTCATAGCGGAAGTCTCCTGTGTACAATATTGTACCAAACGAACCTAGGAACAAGAAAATTCAAACATCTGTTTCTGTGGAAAATGCACTGTTCATGGTCCTGTCCATATACTAGTTCAATAGCTGATCTCAGGGATGTATACGTAAAGCAGTCCCTGTACAGGCATGCAGAGGCCCTTAGTGTTCCAAGAGGTTGAGGCTCTCAGATTTCCAGACAGTTGGCACATGAAGGCGGCAAGGTTGTCAGCTCTACCCACCAACCACCTTTATCACCCCGGAAATATTCGTGGTACTCATTTCTTTTAGAGGCTCAGTCAACCCCAGGGATCTAATGTAGGTAAGGTAGGCTACCCAAAAAAGCCAGAAATAAATGCCAGATATAGTGATGTTATACAATAATATCATACCACAGTGGTTTGGTAATTCATGACCAATTTCGTAGGATCTTCAACACTGTTCCTTTTTAATTACACTTTTAAGTAATACATTAATCCTAATTTAGTTTTCCTAGGGGTATAGCAGCAGGGTGTGGCAATTACCACACACCCCCATCTAGTGCCATGGTTAAAGAAAAAGTACAGCTATATCTATACTACCCCTCTTGACATCTAGGGGGAAATTTAACTTTTACTTTATTTACTCCGGGGACTGTAGTAGCACAGTGGTTAAGGTGCTGTGCTACAAATCAGAAGGTTGCTGGTTCAATTCCAGATGGTGTCATTGGTATTTTTCATTGACATAATCCTTCCGATCACACTATGGCCCTGAGGTCGACTCAGCCTCTAACAGAAACAAATACCAGGAGTATTTCCTGGGAGTAAAAAGCAGTCGGTGCATAAGGCTGACAACCTTACCACGATCCTGGGCAACTGTCACACAATCTGGCAATCTTAAATTCCTGGAACCCTCTGGGTACCTCAGGCCTGTAATGGGACTGATTTACCTTACTTTCTTCATTCCAAGAAATATCTTACCATATGATAGGTTGGTGTCTAACATTACTGGGTATACGCAGTTAAGAAATAGGTGTGAAATTCAACTTTTCAAACTACAGTTATCTCTAACAAGTTAGGGCCTACTTAATTAACTACTTGGAGAGAAAGTTAATTTTTTAACTACAATAAAACCTTCATTTCAGATTCATCTAGATCAGGTTTTTATTCCTTAAAATCATGGAAAATCCTAAACAAGGGTTGTGTCACAATAAACAGAGTAACTACTATGGACACAAGCATTATATTTGATCTAAATTTAAACCCAATGACCTGTTTCTTCAATCAGTTTTACGTATTTTTTTATTTACTTGAGGGGACTGAATATCCTGAAAAGTAAACTGAAATTAGGGTGTTATTGCACAAGAAGTTCTGAGTACATTCTTCTCTTCAACTGAAGCAGAGCTAACATCTGTAATTCAGAAATCAGCTACTAACAGTGTTCAGTTACAAATCACTTCACTTCCACTAAATATAATCATGGTGTGATTATGCAGCCTAACTTCATGAACACATGTGCACATATGCAAACTCACACTCACACACAATCAATATATTTTATGATTTACACAACCTTTGTTTAATGACAGTATGACAATTTAAGACCTTCCTGCACCTGCTTTTATCTCAAGCAGAATCACACATTTTTTCCTTCCATTTTAGACCCAATCCAAAATAAGGAAGGGCAATGCGATTTGTATCATGGGTTAACCAATTTTTAGAAAAATTTAGCAGCCACCTCAACATTTTAGGTGCCATAAGGGTGACATGAAGCAAGTTCTACCCACAGATATTAGGTGTCTCTGTAAGAAAAAAAAAAAACCTCATCCACACAACAAGGTATCTGGAATTTTGTATCCCTGATGTATATGGTCCCTTGCAGCTATGATTCAGTGTAAATTCTCTCCCCTAAATGTAATTAAAGCACCCAAAACTTACTGTAGTGAACACAAGATATGGTGGTTAAATGCAGTCATGCTTATTCCTTTTTGATTCCTCTCTAGCTGTTATAATACAGCCTTTACAGTAAAGGAGCATGGAATGCGTGCATGCTGAATGCCTTGAAGAAAGAAGAAATGCATGCAGTACGTATCTTCACCTTGGAAAAGGAACATAACAGATCCTGGACAATGATTAGCATCAATTAATGTGACAGTGAATTCCTCTCCAGTTTTGGGAACACGAATGATATGATTATCTCCAACACTGAGGCATTGCAGCAGATGTGCCTTAACCTGAAATCACATTTTCATATGCTCATATCTGTTCCTCATTATCTCTACATACATTAACCATCAGATTTTACTGCGATTACGCAAGTAACAAATATTCATTAAAATGAGGGACTTACAATATTTCAAACATTCTTAAAAACCACAGTCACATTGCTTGAAGCCCTACTGCCTTATGCGGGGCACAGCAAAACAAATACGGTACTACACGAAAAAGTATATTAATATTCCATCCAATGTACATTTTTGTGTGTTGAACTATTTACTGATCAATAGTAAGCACAGAACTGCCTGCATGAACCCTTCAGTAATGGAATGTATATTTTGGCTGTTACTCAATATATGACAGGTGTGAACTGAAAATTATATTAAAAATGAAAAGGAAAAAATATTTTGTAATGGTACCAGTGGATCTCCTTCTACAACTTACAACCAGCATGTCTAAACCATTTTACACAAAGCAAATCAAGTTTTATACAAGCTACTGGTACCTCTCCTCCAAAGCAGAGAGAGTTCCTTCAAAAAATTAAAAGATTCTGAAAATGCATTATACCTTACCCTGAACTTCCTTTTCAGCATCCAAGCATTGAAGTGGGTTGTGTAAATTGGAAGTCTCCATGTTGAAGACAGGCCCACTGTATGGTCAGCATGACAATGAGAAAGGAAATGAACATACTGAAAAATTAAACAAAATGACTATGTTGTTATCAGCTGTCAAACTAACATGTACTTTGCCTACAGATCATATACAATATAATTCGGGCATTTTTTGTGTGCACAGCAACAAATGGGACTCATATGTAACTTCCCCAACCAGTACAGGAAAAGTGTAATGGGATGTTGAACATCTAGATTTCCATCCATATTCCACTCTGTACTCTGCTGTCCTAATATTCCTCTTCTTCTTATTGGGTCACCCAGAGCATCAGATCTAGTCCATCCCTGCCTGTATATTTATTTACATGCCCTTTACCCTTCAATGAAGATGGCGGCTGTATGTTCCCCTAAAACAAAGTAAATTTCTACCAGGCTTCATGGCATCACATCCCATAAGCCAGTAATCTTCACAGTTGCCACCTGAAAACCCCAAAACTCAGCACAGGTAAACTTCCAGTGTTTTAAACGTTTAATAAATGTTTATTATAAAGCAACATATGCACAAATAAGTGGCGTAAATTTATACTAAAATTACTCTGACATGTTTCAGTGTTAATACACCATCTTCAGGGAGTTTACAAGTCATGTTACTTAAGACATGAATCATTAAATGAAAAAATACAATGTAGATTACTACACTGTAATTTGTCATTTAAGGATTCATCACATTTACCAAGATTTTATCAGTACTGTTCTCCAGAAGATGAAAATAAAACAAGTGTCAATATACAAGAACTTCAGGCATATTTAATAAAAGTCATATGACTATGCACATGACTAGGTTACAAATTCTACATAAATATTATGAATAATATCAATTGGTTTTCATATCATATTATTCAAACAAATACTTTAGCTTTTAATAATGTTTTAACATCTACAGTATTTAAAGTGGTGACGGATATAACTCAAAAGCTATGGTTTCCATGGAACTAATTTGCTACAATGCTATAAAGAGAAATACTTCAATATGCACTGAATTGTGTCCGATCGCTGACATTGAGGGAGGAAAGGAAGCTGAGGGTGTTTGAGAACATGGTGTTGAGGAGAATATTTGGACCTAGGAGGGACAAGGTAACAGGGGAATGGAGGAGACTGCATAACGAGGAGCTAAATGATTTGCACTCCTCACCCAATATTGTGCGGGTGATAAAATCGAGAAGAATGAGATGGACTGGACATGTGGCGCATACGGGTGAGGAGAGGGTGATGTATAGGGTCTCGGTGGGGAAACCAGAGGGAAGGAGACCTCTGGGGAGACCTAGGCATAGATGGGTGGATAATATTAGGATGGATCTCCAGTAGGTGGGATGTGGTTATATGGACTGGATTGGGCTGGCCCAGGATAGGGACAGGTGGCAGACGCTTGTGAGTGCGGTAATGAACCTTTGGGACACGTGAAATGCAGGGAGTTTCTTGACTGGCTGCAAACCAGTTAGCTTCTCAAGAAGGACTCTGCACCATGGAGTAAGTATTTTACCTTCTCAGAATGACTGATTATTTCTATTTGAATTTATTTATTATATTCAAATAGATCCATACAGGTTGAATACAACCACCAAATGTAGAACATGTCAAATAAATATAAATGTACTGTATCACATCATGCTAGTATGTAGAAAATATAAATAATTACAAATAAATAAGCTTCATATAATGTGTATACAATTTCTTACACAAAATATTATGATATAAACAAAACTTTACGATCAATATTTACATGTGATTTAATAAACATTAAAACAATATAACATAACTTTAATTTCCAAATACCAACAGACCATGAGAATAAACATGGTCAGATATGTATATTTGTATATGAAATAGTGTAGAATTTCTCCACAGTATAAAATGAATGTGTATAAAGTAATTTTCTTAAAACTTGCTTTAATTTCTTCGGATTTCCTGCAATCTTTTTTATTTCTAGGCGTAGCTTGTTAAAAGTTTTATTTATACCTGAGTAGGGAATTCCCTGTTGATAGATAGTTTTGATTAGGCCAGTGGTGGATGCAGATTGTTACTTTGTCTAGTATGATTTTCAGAATTTGTCATGCAAAGATCCATATTATTTACCACAAATAAATGAAGAGAAAATATATACTGTGCTTTACGGGGTAGAATTTCTAAGTTTTTGAGTAAAGTCCTACAACAGTCCCTACACCTACATATCATAATAAATCTAATTTCTCTCTTTTGTATCATGAAAATTTTTTACTATAGGATGACTATGGGAAGAGCTCCCCGAAAATATAATGCCATAATTCATAATTGAGTAGAAAAGAGATTAATGAACCATTATCAATGTTGAATGAGACATATGTCTTGATGCATCTAAGCATGCAGAATGCAGTGCTTATTTTATTTATAAGTAAATCAGTATGGTTTCTCCAAGATAATATATGGTCAACAATTAAACCAAGAAACTTTGTATAAGAAATATATCATGATTTACACAAATTAAAGCTTTTTCTATAGCACAGAAAATATCCCCAACTGTTAATGTGTTGTTCATGGCATTTAAAATTACATTTGTTAATTTTTAAGCAGCATTTTTGTTGCTGTCTGGTTTGTTCTAAAACCATACTTAAATATTATGTTTAGATAAATGGTCCGTAAGTCTACTTTGCACTATTTTTTAAAAAATTTTTGAAAATGATGTTAGTAGTGATATCAGTCTATAGTTAGATACATCACTCTTATTACCTTGTTGTGTATAATGGTTTGATTATGGAGAGCTTATAAAAGGGGAGCTTAATTTTAGTATTTCTGTAGAAATTTCATCATCCCATTGAAGTTTTTGATTTGAAAGCTTTAATTATGTTTTCTGTTTCCTTAGTTATAGTTGGTTTACTGCTCATGTAAAGATATTTTGTTGTGAAGGCTTATGACATGAAAGGCATGAAGGTATCATTATTTATATTGATAGTGTTATTACCTGTGGTATTATTTATATTCTTATTAGTGATGTTATCAGCTATAGTTAGAAAACAATTATTAAAAACATCAGCAATACTTTGCTAAATATTAATATTCACAATGTTGATATTTCAAGGTTGTGTCATCATTGTTTACCTTTTACCCTGTGTCTGAATATATAATCTCCTATGTAGTTCTAATCTTAGTATTCATATTCCTGACCTGTTTCACATAATTTAATTCCTTTGTTGCCTTTATAACTTTTGACAGTATTTTATTATAATTTCTGTAATATGTTTTTATTGATGAGTTACTACTATTCTTGCTTGCTACATATACCGTTTACATTTGCAAGAAATTTTTATTCCCAGTGTAATCCAGGAAATATTTGTAGTTATCCCTTTTACTTTAGTTACGCAAAAACTTGAATAAAAGATCCTTAAATAAGTACCTAAAAGAGAGTTAAAATGTTATTTACATCACCCTCGAAAAATGAGTCACATGTTTCACAACACAGTTTGATCTGAAAATCAGCAATTGTACACGTATTTATTTTTCTTCTCAAATAAGTTATGGCCACGAAATGTTAGTAATTGCACATTACGATATGAAATATAACGTGAAAGTACTCTTGACTAAATACACTGTATTACCTTATCTGTGCCTCTCTTCCAAATATCAACAGCAATAAGTGTGTTCACTATAATGTGACCATTCACGTTGCTCATGTCTTTTTGAGAATAACAGACATATGTATTCTCTGCTGTAGGCGTTCTACGCATGAAAAGTATAGCTACACCAACGCACCTTTCAGGATACTGCTCCTGCAAAGATGGATAACCAGGTCGAATTACAAATGTAACCTCAAAACGAATTTTTTTACGAAGCCTAACATTGAGTAAGTCATGAACGCACGTCCAGATAACGTATTAAGTTCTTAAATAAACCAAAACACTCCCAACACATTATGTAAACAGAGTGCGGTATGTACCAATACTAATGACCCGCAAGTTTCCAAACTGACCTGAATGCATTATGTAATCATATATTTACACATCAAAGATTTCAGCCCATTGAGAAGGCCGGTAAACTAAATTTACTCTCTAAGAACACTCAAGCAAGTTGTCACCAACCTCATATTCACTCTTTCGCCCACCATATTTCAACACGACTGGCCTCTAGTGTGGAAGTATCCCGACCGTAATAAGGATATTTTTGCCACACTTTAATAAAATCAAAGTCCTTTGATTACACGTATCAATTGATGTTCGCAAACAAACAGTTCTTGAAACCAACTTCGCCAAGTAAAGGAAAGTTCTCAATTATATTGGTGGGAGTGGCAGGATATAGGAAACTGTCCTCTTTCTGTTTGAAGCTCATTTCAGGGCGCCGCAGGAAATACGTTATTTGCGGGAAATACAACTTCGCGCCACATTCATTGTTGCTACTGGCTGTTTTTAGCAGATGGCTGGAAGCACGGATAGGTGGTTTGTGGCGAGTGACTTTGTGAGCGTGTGTTCATGCAGATTATAAAACTCCGAGGAGCGCTTCTTACCTGCATGTAAGCTATGTATTATGCACCCTAATCATTAGTAAAAATATTATTCTGAATAACTTGATTTGTATAAAGGTAATATACTTGATCATTATGCGGTAACTGCGGCTTGTACGCCAATCACAAAACAAAAGACTACACGTTGATACTCGGCATCCTTGCATCTTTTTTATGAACTTATAGTGTTTAAATTGTTTTAAAGTTACATTGTTGAATTGGAAGCACCGCTGAATTTCGTATGTGATTCTAGCAATGACAAGTAATGACTCAAGGTAACGAACGTGGTATGAAAGTGGGTATAAGGCTCTTGAAAGTTGTGTTGTTTGGGAATGTAGTGGTCTTCGAGAATTACCACGATGCTTCGTATATTAACATCCAGTGCTAGATTATTCGTACGGTAAAGGTACAGAGCATGTACATATTTCTGCATTACGTATACGGTATAAAAATGGACGCGTTTAGTGATATAGCGTAGTACGATACCCATCTCCGGATGCGATCGTTCTGATATCGTCTAAACGGTGCACGGTTAATTGCTGCATATATATTGAAACACATGCTTTTAAACTGTAGAAATTTTATTGTAATCCGTTTTACATTTGCCTACTAACAACTTGGACGTGTAAACTTGTAATTATACAGGAGAAACGTATGTTGTACATCATGAAACTAAAACCTGCAGCTCCTGTTACTGGTAGGTGGACAAATCGGTTTGCATTCAGTTCTCTCGTCCAGGGCGTTGCAGCCATAAATGTGGTTAACATAAATGAATCAGTTACAAAAAATTGTGTTTGGTGTTTTCAAAGGGCTAAGAGCCTTTTCTAGGCCTTACTCTGAACACAGACTTTCACTAATTTCAGGTGTGCACGTAATGAAGCAGGCAGAACATAACATGTTGTAAGGACGAGGCGTTCTTATGTGTTGGGTGATGTGTTGAGCTGCAGCCTTTTAAGATTGGTTTACCTTTGGGCTAGTTATATTGCCTTCGTAGACACAGAGATGCCTCGTGTTCGGCGAGCAGTGAATTTAGCAGATGAAAGTTCTCGTATCTTTTCTACACCTGATACAGCCTCTACAAAGCTAGGTTTGTATATTGGGCATCTGGAGTTCATTATGTTCTGAGTTATATTCTGATCTTTAGTACATATACTTAAGGATTTTCCTCAGTGTTTGGAATGAATACGTCATAGTTTATACAGGTGTCTTCAGTCTCCCCTATGTTTAATTGCTAATAGGTGCAAAGACATATGTGGAGGTCAGTAATAATGCAGAAATCACAATGGCACAGTCGCAGTCACATCATGGCCTCACGTTGATCAGTCCGTCATCATATCATCTACTTGATCATGAGTATGGCCAAACTCCACAGCACCAAATTATACGAAGACCTACCACAGCTCCACCAAGGACTGAGGTATGATTCTATATCTATTGGTTAGTCTGAATTATTTTCTTTTTGCATTCCATGTCTATGTGTTCACTTGAGTTATTGAAAACCTGATAGAATTCTTGTTTCAGCCTAATTCTTGGAAATACAGAACTTGTACATCCTAGGCAGTAGTTGGAATTTACACCCCAATGTCACTGAAGGGTTCATAGCCAGCTCAGTTGGTTTTCATTTTTTCAGTGCTAGAATGTGAGATGGTTGCTTAGTTGTATTATGAGTAATAGGTAGTGGGTGTGCATTGTGTGTGAGAAGTGTATTCAGTTGACAAGGAGTGTTCATTTCAGTACTTTCTAAAATATGTGTCATAGATAAGATATCACCAAAATTCTTTTAAAAGTATACCATGTCAACAGAGCCACGTGAAGGAACGATATACAGAATAGTGGAAGAAGTTTCAAAGGGGAAAATATTAAGACTTGAATGATATTGGTGCTCAGATAGTAAGAAAGCTCCAGAAAATTCTCGTGCTGGTTGGCTGGTTAAATTGGGGCATGAAAGTCCTCAGCTCACAGCACATAATTTTTAATACTGTGGTAACACGAAAGTGAAACCATTGAACAGTTCTTTCTTCTAGAGTAGGAAGTGAGAATTGTGGATGGTTTTGGAAACTATTATCCAGTGTCCTTGATCCATAACTCATGTGTTTCTTGGATGAGGCTTGGGTTTGTGTTAAATGGGTTTGTAAACAGCTAGCATGATATTCTGGTGTTTCAATAATCCCCAGGCAGCTTAAGAAGATTCAATGCTCTGACATTTTAAGCTGGAGCTTGATGTACAATGTGTGTATGCAAAATCATACGATGTGCGATTGTCGTAACAGTCAGCACATGAAAAATCATTGGACATGTGATATGTTGAAGAAATCACAGCTTGTTGATTGTGGCCTGAGTTTGCCATATTTGAATCTATGTAATTATTATTTTCAAGGGATTGTGAAAGACTGGGTTTATGTAATAAGCCGCATCACCAGCCAGAAGTGAGAGTTCATATTCAAAGAGAAATTGCTGAAGAAAAATACAGATATATTGCCAGTAAGAGAGGTTGGCATAGAAGTAAAAGAGTCAGAATTAAAGTACAGTGGTTTGGACTTGAGAAGATACTAATTAAATGGTTTTCTGCCTAAAATGGTGCAATTATTCAGTCCCATAAATGTTCCCATAGGGAGTGTATTTTTATCTCATTTCACATGGTCCTTCCTATTAAGATTTTCTGCTTAAAACATTTATTTTTCAAGTTACATGCCTTAATTCTTCTGAAATGAAGGTACTTTATAATTCACTGAATGCTGGTGGTATTGAATATTTCTAAGCTTACTTACTTACTTACTCCATGGTGCAGAGTCCTTCTTGAGAAGCTAACTGGTTTGCAGCTAGTCAAGAAATTCCCCGCATTTCACGGAACCCGAAGGTTCATTACTGCACTCACAAGCATCCGCCA
>Ga0123352_10016500_pt1 | contig 11768 bp, 8 predicted proteins | sample TergutLab28metaG_FD_89700 | JGI IMG/M metagenome (GOLD analysis project Ga0123352, IMG submission 89700) | Labiotermes labralis P1 segment gut microbial communities from Petit-Saut dam, French Guiana - Lab288 P1 | ecosystem: Host-associated > Arthropoda: Insects > Digestive system > Gut ...
GATTTAACCCTTTAAAGCCCAGTGGTCACTATATGTACCGCCAGTTTAACATTCAACAATTCTACGTTCTGCCCACACAGTGTATTTATGTGTTTTGTGTGGATCTGAGAACAAACAGCGATTGTTTCCCTATACAGCGTTAACTGACTTGTTTTTATAACCAAGACGGAGTGTGTCTACTGTGCGGTACGGACTGGATCTTTATATGTAATTCAGGTTATCCCTTGCAACTAAAGGGTTAAGGTATAGCCAAGGTGAATTTGCCAATTATGAGCCCAGTGGTCACTATATGTACCGCCAGTTTAACATTCAACAACTCTACGTTCTGCCCACACAGTGTATTTTTTGTGTGTGGATCTCAGAACAAACAGCGATTATTTCCCTGTACAGCAGTTCGTCGCATGTCTTCTGACGGTCTGCGTGTTTGCTATTAGGAACGAACCAAATTTCTATATATTGCAGGGTTTAGGCTGTTACATGACGCTGGATCCCAGCGTAAGAAGAGATCCACGGCTGCGGTACATGCAAGCGGTTCTTAAAGTGTGTTCCGCGACTACATTTCTGTCTTACTATGCTGCGTCAAGAGAAAAAAAGTGAACAAAGTACTTGTCAATACGTTACATCTGGTTACATGGATTGACGCTGTAACAGAACGTACAGTCTTCTCCGTGTAATAACTTCTACATACTCCTTTACGTTCTGAAAATCTCAAGTTCTGTTGTCGTTTCTATGCTGACTAGTTTTAAATATTCTACGTAAGTTTATCAAGACTTTGCATATTACACCCAGCTGTGCCACGATTGGGTCGGGGGAGGTAGGGGGGCCCCGAAGGATTGGTGAAATTTTTGTACGGAGCCCGCGGTATGCCAGAAATGGGGGGCGCCCAGGATTATCTTTAACAGACAGACAGCAGAGCGCATACCAGGTGCCGGCCTCTGCTAGAGGTTCTACGCTTTTTATTCCCCCCCCCCTTTACTCAACATCCTATTTTACCTGCCTCTTGCTAAGGGCAGAGGAGAGGGGAGAGTTACAATACTGCAGGTTTGATTGCGGCGCTGCCATGTTTACTACTTTAAACAGGTTCTGCTGTGATTTGGTCTGACGTGCGATGTTTGGTGCGGCACTCCGAATACAGGGCACCGGTCGGTGGATCCTTCAGTGTTACAGTTGCCGTGAGAGGGTTCAGAACGCAGGGAAATGTTTGTATTTGTCCGTCGGCATCGCGGTGGAGAGAAGGAAAGACTAAACATGAGAAGGAGAACGAATAACGTAAATGAGACAAGCCGATGAAGGAGACAGAATGGCCAGGGACGCCCTGTGCGGATCGGAAATTAAAGAGCGGGTAAGAATTCCGGAAAGATCAGAAGTTTGGGATGCAAGGAAACGTGAGGGCAAGAAGCAGACAATGTTAGGGGTGCTAACAATTTAGTGAAAAAGTGACGCAAAGGGAAAGCATGAACGGATAAAGACGCCACAAACACTAGGACAGCCAGAGAGCCAGCACAGTTGGTGACGCTTCCCCAATGCAGTGACTGTCAGTTCGCGGCCGCCATGTTACTTCCCATTAAACGCCGTCATTAAAACGGAGCTGGGATACCCTGCCATATCTCGGTGTTCATGCAAGTACTGCCACAAGCCACAAAGTGGTCTAAAGCTGATATGGGGAGGGGCAAGGACAGCGTGACAGACAGACGGACAGCATGTCGACTTCACAAGTCTACCATTCCCGCTTTATGGACATAAACTCGTGAAAATAAATAGGAAAAGGGGAACAGAAAGCACTAAGAGGAAACGAAGGATGGAGATTGCTAGCGAAATGATACACGGGGGATGGAAGAAAGAAAACTTCTTAATTGGCATAAATGAAGGAACGGGATAATTTGCCCCACGGATGGACCCCTTTCCCATGCACACACTGCCACAGGTAGTACATCCAACCTGCCATGTTGCCGTCCCTCGCAGCCAGGGATGCACAAACTGCTCACTCACAATTCCCTTGTGTCGCACCTAGACTCGAGCATCTGTTCTTAACTGCAAGGATCATCCCTTAAAGACATAAAACCACTGCCTCAGACTAAATTTCACGTGCGTTTCCTCAGTCTCTCCAAGCAAGTGCCATCAGTATCTCAAATTTGAACACGGCCGCGAACGGTACAGCGACTCGCTACCACCCGGAAAGTCCGGGGTTCGAATCGCGACAACAAAGACGCGAAATTCCTTCTTTTCTAAACGTCCACACCGGCTCCGGGCCCACATATTCGGAGGTTCATACCCAATGGTAAAGTCGCCGGCCCGAGAAGGCGACCGCTGACCTCCATCTATCGCCAAGTTAACAATTACAGGAGCCATACCTCCATTCCCCTTACATGCCTTCACTGTACGGACAGGGACAGCTTTACCTTCACCTTTACCGCTTCACTCCGCTATGTATTCCATTCATGAACGTACAAAATTAACTCAGCGGTTCAGGGGCACATCGCGGGGTGCGAGACGTCGGGGGAACAAAGCAGGACTACAAGTCATGTGGAGGAAGCTACCATCCTCTTCTAGGACTCAAGAGGCACTGAAGGCGTCGTTAATACTTTCCGCTGAGCTGCTTAATAATTAACACAGCAACCTGAAAGAGAATTGGAACCGAGACACTTCTTACTGAGTAAAATGGATTTACGAACAAATAATGCGCAAACGGCATGCAATTGATCCGCGGGCCCGTCTGCTAGCTGCATTGGCTGCCAGCAGCTTCAGGCGGTCCGCAGTCACTGCCTAGAATGATGTCAGCAGAACACCGGACTGCGGTGTACAGTAATAGGGACGAATCTCTTTTGAAAACAAATGCTTAAGAGAAAACAGGTACACATTTTAGTCTACCACACAATTAATAATTTAAAGCCCAGTGGTCACTATATGTACCACCAGTTTAACATTAAAAAATTGTACGTTCAGCCCACACAGTGTATTTATGTGTTTTGTGTGGATCTGAGAACAAACAGTGACTATTTCCCTATACAGCACTGGGTGGCTCGTTTGTATAACCGCGATGGTGTTTACTGCGCGGTACGGACTGTATTTGTATATGTTATTCAAGTTAACATCAGCCTCTCACGAGTTAAAAGGACGGGAGATTTTCCGTATCTAGCTACCATTTCCAATGCTCTATTCGTGTGTGTGTGTATAACACATACACATATATACACATATACAGTAGCATCAGAGGGTCACTGTTCATTGAATACGAACGTCACGAAGAAGAGAAGTTACTGAGAGACATTTCAAGACAAAAGGAGCTGTTTCACACTAACCTTTGTTCAGTAAAGCCTGAAGCTGAAATACCGACTGAAGCATTCGCGCGCACAGACTACTTCGTAACGACTTACTGTATGGCTGCTGCCACCAGGTGTACGTACCCGTTAACTAAATGGGCTGGCCGCTACAATCTGGCAGAATAACGACAGTATTTCATGCACGGTGACTTCTTCACCGTACAACTATCGCCTGCCTCACATAGCACTCAGCTGACCACCCAAACACGCGGCGAAGTAGCGGTCAGAAGCGACCAACGATAGTTGTCAGATAAAATAATTCCCTACGCATAACACACGTGTTCCACATACTTCATTCACAAAAGCCGTCTGTAAACCCAATCACTTCCGCACGTGAACATTCAAACACGCAGATCCGTCGCGACGTTTCGACGTCAGGGCCCCAGTTAAACCCCACGGCACTTCGTGTGTGTTTAGCAGTGAACATGGTGGCAGTGATATGGTTTTCTACTCAAACACTTCGCTCTTCGAGGGCCGGGATAGCTCAGTCGGTATAGCGACTCGCTACGGGCTGGACGGTCCGAGGATCGAATACCTGTGAAGGCGAAATTTTCCGCACCCGTCCAGACCTGCCCTGGGGCCCGTCCGGCCTCCCATACAATGGGTACCGGGTCTTTCCCGGGGGTAAAGCGCCGGGGTTTGGCGTTGACCACCCATCATCTACGGCCGAGGTTAAAGAAAGAACATAGCTACACCTCTATTGCCCCCTCTGGGTCTTCGTGGTCTCTTCTAGGGTGAACTTTACTTTTACCTTTACATTTCGCTCTTCTTCTGTCAGTTATCTCAGCACATCAATTCGTCTATCATCGAAGGATCAATAGTGCGCCCTTCGGAGGATACAGTTCCACAGCATGTCTAGCACCTCCCCAGGCAATTTTAAATATGCAGTAAACCGCGACACGGTGAAGGACGAAACACGTTTCCATGGCGACAAGACGTGAGCAGTGTCTGCCGACATGACAGGCGGTGACAAGAGTGGGAAGCTGCTTGCACAGCTCTCGGAAGGCAAAGAAGACTAGTGAGCCCGATCGCAATGTTACGGCACTGAGCGAAGTACAGATTTCAGTCGCTCAAGTTGGACTCCGTCTGTCGGGTTGGTTGTGCACAAGCAATTGCAGAGCGCAGATCGCCGTGTGCTGCCCGGTGTTCATCAAACAAGATCACTGTTACATACAGCACACAGCCACAGTGCAGTGCCACTGGTACAACAGGATACCACAGTCCGCCGTGGTCAAGACGTGAACAGCACACAGTGTATCGATGGACGCCCGGGAAATCTGGGTTCGGTTCCAGTCAGGGGCACATATTTTTCCCTTCTCCACAGTTCCCAATTCGTCTCTGAGGCTCATCCAACGTCCTTCCCCTAATCTCGAGCATAAAGCCGACCACTTGCCACCACAATGTGAGAAGGTTGAAACCGCATGGAGTTGTATCTACACTTCCCCATACGTTGTATGACTTGGTGCTTCATCACGAGCAGGGACGTTACATTTATCCGAATGCTTAACTAGCTACAGGGACATTACATTTATCCTAATGCTTAACTAACTACAAGACGTTACATTTATCCGAATGTTTAACTACAGGGACGTTACATTTATCCGAACGTTTAACTAACTATAGGGACCTTACATTTATCCGAATGCTTAACTAACTACAGGACGTTACATTTATCCGAATGCTTAACTACAGGGACGTTACATTTATAAGAATGCTCAACCACAGGGACGTTACATTTATCCGAATGTTCAACTAACTACAGGGACATTACATTTATCCGAATGCTTAATAACTACAGGGACGATACACTTATAAGAATGCTTAACCACAGGGACGTTACAGTTATCCGCATGTTTAAGTAACTACAGGGACGTTACATTTATCCGAATGTTTAACTAACTACTGGGACGTTACATTTATCCGAATGCTTAACTACAGGGACGTTACACTTATAAGAATGCTTAACCACAGGTACGTTACATTTATCCGAATGCTTAACTAACTACAGGACGTTACATTTATCCGAATGCTTAACTAAGTAACGGGACGTTATATTTATCCGAATGCTTAACTAAGTAATGGGACAACGTTACGTTCATTCTAAAGCTTAACTAAGTAACGGGGCAACGTTACATTTATCCGAATGCTTAACTATGTAATAGGACAACGTAATATTTATCCGAATGCTTAGCTAAGTAATGGGATGTTACATTTATCCGAATGCTTAACTAAGTACAGGGACGTTACATTTATCCGAATGGTTAACTTAAGCACAGGTACAGCGTTACATTTATCCCAATGCTTCCTTGTAACCGACCACTCCGAACGTGAAATGTGTAAAGAAGAAGAAATTTAAAATGTAAATTTCTCGATCAATATGCAGCTTGCAGCCAGTTACGTCACCCGGACCACCACCAGGTAAGCTAAACCGCTCAGTGCCACAACGCACTGCAGTGCACTTGCACTGCATTCCATAGATCGCGGACTCGGACCTCGGCCAGTAACTTCCACGTCCTGAATCGTGTTTCGTAGTTTTCCTCCGTTCTCCAGCCAGTACCTTCATTCGGCCCAAAGCCATATCACTCATAACTACAGATCTGCGTTACTGCAAGCGTCGTCAGATAAACATTCACGCTCCGTTACTGCAGTCAAACAGCCACTGAAGTAACAGGTCCGGCCTACATCCGCAGAAATTCTGAGCTCCAAACGGACGGCACTGATTGGTGTGTTATCGCAGGCATGCAGGTGGCAGCACTAAACGGCGGAAGGCGTCATAATTAATTACCAGAACTTCTTTCCTGTCAAAGCAAGTTATATCATACAACTGAGTTACATTCGCCAAATGTTACTGGGATGACCAAGGATTAACCTGCTTGCTGTGGCCAGGTTGAGAATAAGTGGAGCTGAGTCTCCACTCCCCCTTTCATGTTTCAATGCGTGCATAGGAATAATTTTAACTTTACCTTTATGATGAAACTTAAAGAGAATAAACTGGGCGAAGCATGTGGCACAAATGCGGGCGACGAGAGAAATGCAAAGTGTTGGTATAGGAAAGCCTGAAGGAAAGAGAGAACTTCGTAGACCTAGGCGTAGATGGAAGCGACAGATAGGACTGAACGGTCTGGACTGGAGTATCTGCGTGATTTCTTCTTGGGTTACTTTACCCCTGATGATGGGTCCGATAGTTGTCCCGAAACGTCGGTAAAAAAACTACAAATTTACGCCGCATGACATCCCAGAAGACGGAAGATACTGCAGTTTTCGTGTTTAATAAAGGGACCAATGGCGGGCCGTTGTTACATGGTGCTGGATCTTCAGGTTTCATAACGTGTGGGGAAGTGACTGTTTAGCTGAAGGTCTGTTCGACTACTATAACAGACAGACAGACAGATAGATAAGATGGGCGGATAGCTACAAAGATAGATGGATGGACAGATAGATAGGATAGGATGGATGGATGGATGGATGGATGGATGGATGGATGGATGGATAGTGAGATAGATAGATAGATAGAGAGATAGATAGTTACCTCACTTCGTCCCGCTGTGTATGTTATCATTAAACTGGAGACAAAAGTGCCATGTACATTGGGGTGACCTTATATTGAGGGCATTGGATTGTATTGTGACTATTTCATTTGGTGTGTATCCTGTACTGTGGTTTTAACTTGTTTTGTAATGTGTGGGTGTTTTGACAATTGTGTGGGTGTTTTGGTAACATGTGTACTTGCCATTACTGTGTTTTCTATTATTTGTACTGTTTTGTTTTGTTTATATATATATATATATATATATATATATTTATTCTTATTTGTTTTGTCTGTACTAGTGTCGGGACTACTGCCACCGAATGAAAACTCAATTGCAGTAATAGTAATAATAATAATAGTAATAATAATAATAAAACAACACACAGCAGGACAAAACTAATATATTGGTGCTTCATTCAGCACTGCTACATGTTTCGACTGTTTGCATCAGCCATCATCAGTAGCCATCAGTTCAAAAAAAGAATGAGAAGCGGAGGAAAATAAAAAAAGGGGGGGGGCAGCTACCCCTCTTATTATTTTTTATGAACCGATGCCTACCTCATGATGGCTGATGTAGACAGTCGAAACATGTAGCGGCGCTGAATAAAGGACCACAACATTAGGCATGTACTGCTGTGTTTGTAGGTTAAAATAACACTTGAATATGCGGTTAGTTGGTTGGTTGGTTTCTAACACGCGTTACTCCGAAAATCATGTGGTTCTAAGTGAATGAGACTCGTTTCGTCCAGTAAGTTTCCATCCTATCGCGAATACTCTACCATTTTTAGACCACTAAAAAGTGCAACTTTCACCTGGCCTTGAAAACATTGCGCAATGTCCTCAGTGCATGGTGCAATGTTGCCAGCACTGCTTGCACGTCATGCCATCTCACAAACACGTTTCTGACGCACAGCGGTTCTCTCTCGTGTTCAACCGGACTGGCGTAGTCACACATTTTAAACGACACATTTCCAGCCGTCCATTTGCCGTTGTTACTCCAGTAGCACAGGAGTCGAATGGCTGACAGAAACCAGAGGATTCGCACTGGCGACGTGTTATGTAACTGTTAACACACCCAAGTACATTCATGCACAATTTGTAAAGACGTTTCATGTTTACACACGATTACATGTCCGTGCCGTCAAGAGCCCTGAGCTATAAGTCGGATTGAGCCCGGGGGACAAAGCCACCTTACCCTCTACCGAACTGCAAGGTTAGTTGGGCCCACAAAATACACGTACTGCACCTAATGTTAGAGGATTGGCAGTCTAGAGATGCACAGTCAGGGAAGCGTAATTATTTGAACACTTCTGTGTACAGCAAATGTTTGCTGGACATGAGGGGCACATACTTCACATGGACTTCAGGACACGTGATTACTTAGTTACTAACTCCACGGAGTACAGTCCTTGAGAAGCTAACCGGTTTTCAGCCAGTCAAGAAATTCCCCGCATTTTATGTAACCCGAAGGTTCATTACCTCATTCACAAGTGCCCGCCAACTGTCCCGATCCTGAACCAGCCCGATCCAGCCCATACCCCCACATCCCACTTCCTGAAAATCCATCTTAATATTACCCTCCCATCTACGCCTCGGGTCTCCCAAGTGGTCTCTTTCCCGCAGGTTTCTCCACTAAAATCCTGTCTGCACCTCTCTTCTCCCCCATACGCGCTACATGCCCCGCCCATCTCATTCTCGATTCGATCACCCGAACAATATTGGGTGAGCAGTACAGATACTGTACACGTGGATTTGCTGTGAAAAAAAAGCCTGTCTCTGCGTTGCTTTCAGACGTCAGCAGCGCACCTAACACACAGGATAGACCTATTTCAGTACAGTTTGGGTGTCTTGTACTGTACAAGACCACAAAACAGCTTATCACGTACCCTAACCCTCTTTCCTTCGCATAATCTACATCACTTCACATTGTATCATTTATTGTGCAATAAACTCCTGTGACTGCCACTTTTATCCACTCATTCCGTTCGTTTTTGTAATGCAGTTCAAATGGCTGTCGTACAACGGTTACGAGAAGGACGAGCGTACAAAGTCTGGGAACCTTCCAAAAAGAATTGTTATTTAAGGAATCGGAGAGTAATGGGCAGAAAGAGACTTTAGTATTGTATTTCCATGCTTTTTTCCATGGATACCCAGGTAAATGAGCACTGTTTCACCTGCAGATAGAATGTGGGCACAAAACGGATTTCGCCACCTGGTGCGTCCTCCAAATGTCTCTCTCTCCCACCTCCCACAGCTTTACAGTCCAGTGGTCACTGTACGTACCACCAGTTTAACATTCCACAATTCTACGTTCTGACCACACAGTGTATTTATGTTTTTTGTGTGGATCTCAGAACAAACAGTGATTATTTCCCTACATAGCATTAACTGACTGGTTTGTATAAGATATTTAACCCTTTACAGCCCAGTGGTCACTATATGTTTAACATTCAACAATTCTACGTTCTGCCCATACAGTGTATTTGTGTTTTGTGTGGATCTGAGAACAAACAGCGATTACTTCCCTATACAGCATTAACGGACTGGTTTGTATAACCGAGACGGAGGGTGTTTACTGCGCGGTACGGGCTAGGTATTTATATGTAATTCAGGTTATTCCTTGTGTTTAAAGGGTTAAGGTACAGTCAAGGTGAATTTGCCAATTACAAGCTCAGTGGTCACTCTATGTACCGCCAGTTTAACATTCAACAATTCTACGTTCTGCCCACACAGTATATTTATGTGTTTTGTGTGGATCTCAGAACAAACAGCGATTATTTCCTTACATAGCATTAACTGACTGGTTTGTATAACAGATTTAACCCTTTACAACCCAGTGGTTACTATATGCTTAACACTCAACAATTCTACGTTCTGCCCACACATTGTATTTATGTGTTTTGTGTGGATCTCAGAACAAACAGCGATTACTTCGTTATACAACATTAACTGAATGGATTTTAATACCGAGACGGAGTGTTTACTGCGCGGTACGAGCCGTATCTTTGTATGTAAATCAGGTTATCATAATCGTTAGATGAACAAGGACACAGAAGCACACATTTCTATGTCGTTCTGCTCATTCCACGTTCCAATGACCCCCCCTAGTAACCTTTAGACCCATCTTGACATTTCCCAAGCGAATGCCGTATGCAAAACTGCAAACATCGCCGACGCGAGCTGAGGAGGAAATCTTTATCGATTGCGCGGTACACTGACCGACCAGTCATAACTTTGTTGAGCGCCACAATCTGCCAGACCTTGGGGATCACCTGGCAGCGCGCCCGGACTGCACGCCACCCGTGCAGCAATATCAACAAGACGTGCAACTGATGACCTCACACGGCTGGTAGTTCGCAAACAATTGCGGTGCTGTCCGCCTAGAGTCAACAAACAGATCCTCTTATCGAATGAGCTGCCGTGACGACAAATACAAATTATCATGGATTTGCTGTAAGCGCAGCGGGACGAATTCCATCATAACTGATGCCCTTACATTCGGACACACGAACATAGCAATGAATTTTCAGTGTAATACGCCTATTTGCTTCACGGAACGTATAAAACACCAGCAAAAATTCGTAATAACCACCAAAAAGATTAACAACGGTTGCAGCTCCCCCCCCCCCCGACACATGGTGCCGTAGAGCCTGGTACCTTGCCGGTCCTGCCCGTTCAGTCGTACTATCGTGGAACCCTCGACCCACTACACACACACAGTGCGAAGTGTCAAAATACAAACCACGTGGACTGTGCCTGCAGAACATGAGGTATTTCAACAAATCGGTTTCGTTGCAAGCAACACACAGTCTATATTTGAGACAAGAAATCCTGGAGGGGGGGGGGGAGGTAGGACACTTGTATTGGCGTCTACATCCCGATCAGCAAATTCTGTCCGTGTCTTCATGTACTTTGCGCCTTTAAGCCTAGCAAATCAGCACGGTGGTAACTCTACGTAGCACCTTGTCTTAACATATAGCAAGACAGGCAATGTACGTATGACACAACATTCAGGCGCGTTAGCGTAACCACTGTTACTGTGAGGAAAAAATAATTATTACATATTCAGAGTGTGTGTCTGTGGCGTTCGTTATGCAGCATGCAATGCGCATGCGCTGTATTATATTGCTATCGGTGGCTTGTGTGCCTCTACCTTATTTTTCCACATTACCTCACAAACGGGACAATTTTCCGGAAAAAAAGAGTTACTGAATATAAAATGTACGTTTTCGTTTTCTCTAAAAATTTGTCTGAAACAGTTCTCATACTAAGAAGAAATGGGCGAAATGTGGTAAAAAAATATATATTGGTCTTCACGTAAAATACCCGTTATTCTTATCCGATTTTAATTAAATCTGAATTTTCTCGACACGTTTTGGAAAAATACTCGAACATAGAACTTCAAGAAAATCCGTCCATTGGGAGCCAAACTGCTGCATGCGGACGGACAGACACGACGAAGTTTTTTTTTTTTTTTGCGGACGCGCCGAAAAGCAGAATGAACGCCAGCAGGTTCGACACGTCAGAACTACTGCGCAGGAATTCAGGTTCTGCGACGGGGAATGAACGAGGTCTTACACAGGGTACGGTAACATGGCCAGTTACGTACCAATCTGTACGGCTTCATACCCGCAGTTTATCACAAGCATTGACGATCAAGATGGCGAACCATTAGCGCTACTGGCGGCGTGCTTGCATGCAATTATGACAGCCGTGTCCTTGAAGTCGTTCTGTTTTCTTTGTTGTGGAAGGCTGGGGGAGGGAGACGCGGCCATGTGGCGGTGCGGGCAACTTGCCAACTGCGCTATGCGAGTGCGCTCTCAGGAACACGTAGGTGCGCATCTCACGGTGAACCCCTCCCAACCCCCCCCCCCCCCCCCCCACCCCAACACACAACCTTAACAACACAACAACACACC